>Ga0307511_10004710_pt1 | contig 13952 bp, 17 predicted proteins | sample 13_EM_MG_FD_200266 | JGI IMG/M metagenome (GOLD analysis project Ga0307511, IMG submission 200266) | Populus trichocarpa ectomycorrhiza microbial communities from riparian zone in the Pacific Northwest, United States - 13_EM | ecosystem: Host-associated > Plants > Roots > Unclassified | place...
TTGTTATAGTTATAGGATCCCTATTTTATCAAAACATTGTTTCTAAAATGTTTCTGGTTAATACTTTCTTAAATATTAGACATTCATTATAGCCGTAGAGACTAATATATATTATGTTCTTTCATTTATGAAAGGAAGCATCTGTTCTTATAAGTTGAGGTATAAGAGATATTTAGAACTAATATATAGGTGCTTGTCATAAGATATGTATACCAAACTGACTCGCATGAGAATTCCATATGGAGAGATTACCCATGTCTATGGAAAGACTCACATGACAGTTATGTAAGTGATCCTTAGACTTGAGATCCCTAAAAGATCTTATATAGAAAATGTTATGCTTTGATCCTGTAACATGTTATCTTAATTGAGGTAACGAAAGAGCAGACATTGAGTATAACATGAACTATATGAAAGTACTTGAGTGATCAAGAGATGATTCATCACCTTATGTGAATTATAAAAAATGTTTCATTTGTTCTCAAATAGTATTGACTGAGAAATTCTTGGCTAAAGTGGAATGAGATTTGAAAAGTGTTTCAAATTTTATTCAAACAATCAATGACTATTATGTAGAGAACAAACATGATTTAACATGATAGACATACTTCATGCTTTAATGTTAAATCAGAGCATTATTGATGAAAGAATATTAATTACACTGAGAAACAGTCACTAAAAGATTAAATTAAACCATTAATGATTTTTTAATATTTAAAGGATTATGACGCATTGTTAGATGACTCACCTAATCTTATGCACCTGATCTTCAAATATAAATTAATCAATTATTGAAATATTAATTAATTAATTAATTTAATTAATTTAATTCTATTTAACTAGAATTATAATTTTTATTTGGGTTAATATATTAGAAACCTAATGAGTCATACACGTTAAGAACCATTAGTTAAAAATTAAATCAGGATGATTTGTTAAGTATGACTTGATTAAAATATATTTTAGAAATTAAGGACTACAATATAATTAATACAATGATTATATTTCTAGACCTAGAAAATCAAGTACGAACTTGATTAAACTAATTTATAAAGTTGTCCTATATTTGGTACCAAATCCAGCTCCACCACCAATCATTCTTCAAAGTTTTGCATTAGTCTCCCCACATTACCATATAATTTAGGTCTTTTAATGGTGTCTTTAAAATATCCTTCTTATAATCACTTCTTGCTCCTTGGGTCCATCACAACTCATTAAATGAGAGAACCTGTAATGGTAAAAAGCTTCAAAATGTCGAGGTTGATGTTCTCATCTTACCACATGACATGACCACAATTTAAAATTGCTTGGATCATAACGCCAAATATATCATTTATTCTTCCAATATCATTAATTTATTTAAATTAATTTAATTCTTAAACTTTAACATTTAGAAGTTGTTTGGCTCTGCGGTAGCTGTTGCTTTTTGTTTTTTAAATTCAATAATATAGTGTGTGGTTATAAGTAGCAGTTGTGGTTTGGCTAATGGGACCCACTAAAAATGAGGTTTAACCGTAGGTTCTGCTGAAATAATTTTTTCATGCTTCTCATCCTGCTGTGTTTTTATACAGTGGAGAGTTTCATTCTCCACTATTCACTTAAGTGAACAGTGGAGAGTTCAACTCCACTGTTTCGGCCACTGTTCCGGCCGGTCCGGATTTGGTCTAAAGCTAAATGCATTGAACCAAGTCTGATCCAGTTAAAAAAAAAAATAATTTTTATTTTTTTAATTGTGTTTTATTCGAAAAATTAGAAGGAGATCGTTTGATAACGTAACATTTATAGAATTTGATCTCAATCCCAATTTTGTTCTTGTCGGGTTCGATCGAGTTAAAAAAAATTCAATTTTTATTTTTAATTGTGTTTTATTCAAAAAATTAAAAGGAAATCGCTTGATGACATAGCATTTGCAGAATTTGATCGCAACCTCAATTTTGTTCTTGATGATATTTTACTTGATGTTGTTGCGCGCTTAAGAAACCATGGAAAAATAGTCATTGTTGGATAGATTTCGTACGTTATGAAATTGCACATAGTTTAATGGAACAATAAAAAATATTTGATATCAATATTATTTATTTCATGATGTAATAGCAGTAGTTAAATCTACAATATTTAAATTAAAAACCATCAATATATATATATATATATAATTATTTTATAACCTCAATTTGAAAAACATTCTTTTAACAAAAAACGTTAAGCTATTTTTTATTCAACTTCAATTTCAACTACTGTTTTAACCAAATATATATTTTTCCAAACTAACCTCAACTAAAAGTACTTTTTATAAAATAACTTTTTTCAAAATACAACTACAACAGCTACCATAATACCAAACAAATTAAATTATTGTAATAGCCGGTTGATTGTACCAAGTCCAGCTTTACCATTAATCCTTCTCCAAAGTTTTGCACCAGTCTCCCCCCACATAACAATGTTACCTCGTCCCCCATTAGCAAATCTAGCTCCACCATAAAAAACCTAGTAGATCTACACTAATAAATCCAATTTCACCATCAACAATCTCTATATCAATGGTACATGGGAGCTTTGAATTGACCTTGCTCTGATTAAGGATGTATTTGGTTTAGCTTTTGTGGTTGAGATTGTGGTAGGGTACAACCCATTTATGCACAAAACTCAACCACAAAAGCTAATTTTTCTTGCTTTTTGTGGCTTTTTAGTGGGTCCCACACCCAACCTCCACCTCAAATACTAACACACATTAAGTGTTTGCTTCCGGATGAGAGAAAAGAAAAGCTGGGATTTTTATGTGATATCTTGCGAAATATTTGGTGGGGACTCATGGTGAGAGAACGACTATTGTTGAGTTGGGGGGTTTGGAAAAGGTTAACATGAATAAAAAAATTGAGTTTTGTGATAATAATTATTTTTTATGCTTTAATATATATAGTGGTATTATTATTATTTCGTTGTTTTTCAAAATCTATTGGACTCATGCTGCAAATTACAATATTAAAAAAATTAGTAAAAAAAATAAGTTTTGTAATAATAATTATTTTTATGCTTTAATATATATAGAGATATTATTATTATTTTGTTGATTTTCAAAATCTATTCGACTCATGCTGCAAATTACAATATTAAAAAAATTAATAAAACAAAAAAAATGAGTTTTGTGATAATACTTATTTTTTATGCTTTAATATATATAAATGTATTATTATTATTTAATTGATTTTCAAAATCCTTTTGACTCATGCTGCAAATTACAATATTAAAAAAATTAGTAAAAAAATGAAAAAAATAATTAAACCATAGCATGTTTATAGAGTTATTTACCTGCTATTGTGAAAACTAAGCGCATTTAGTGTTATTTATTATATATATTATAATAATAATAATAACACCTTTATTTTTAATTTTATTTATCCTTGGCGAGACGGTGGGTATATATAGACAAACGCAGTATCGCAATTACAAAATTTATTTCTCCCTGTAAAATCCACAACCCCTACCTTAACCCCGGAAAATTAAAATTCGGGGGTTATGAAACCTCAAAATCCTAGAATTTTCCCTCACTTTCCCGAGAAAATCTTAACCCTTCCGCATTCACCTCATTTATCATCATCTCTTTTATCTCGAAGAATTTCAATTGCCTCTTAAATCCTCGAACTTAGGGTTTGTGTTTTGAGAATCGTAGATTTTCAATCATTGTTTTTTTTGGAGGCGATTTTATTGCCGGAGAATTTAATTAGGGTTTTTGATTTTTTGATTGATTGAGTGAGATGGGAAGCGTGGATAAAAAATTTAGGGTAAATTTTAGTGAAGATGGGGCCGCTTTGTTGAGAGATAGAGTTAGCGAGAAGCTTAAGGAGTTCATGGGCGATTACACTGACGATGTTCTTGTGGTACGCATATACATGGATAACAATCTTCGTCGTTTTTGTGTATTTGAATTTTTGAATTTCGTATTTTAGTGAATTTTTTCTCTTCTTTAGGGTTTAATTTGACTGGCTAATTTTGGACTCTGGATATCGTGCTATTGTTCATTTCCTTTTATTAAATGGCGGGGTTCATTTTATCCTGACTAGTTTGGGATTGAGGCTTAGTTGAAGCTGAATTGAGTTTATGCTGTTTATTGAATGGACTGTTTTGGTGAAGTATCTGTGGAATTTCACCATGCGGCTTTGCCTGTAGTGGAGAATGCTGCTGCTGGACCTACATTAAGAGAGGTGAAAATGGCAGGATTTAGAATCGGTAGAGCTCTCTCTTAGTTGTTTATGTCCCTGGTTATATGGACATACATAGTGAGATTATTGGTGATGCGTGTTGGTGAGAAGATAAATGGTGCAATTGTAGTCGAGAGCCGTTTGCTTTTGTACTGGACAATTTGCAAAATTGTGCGAGGGATATGCGCCAAGTAGTTATAAAAATTGACCTCATTTTATGCGGGCATAGTTTGTTGAATGATATCTAACCCTCTAGGTGTTTATAGGAATGTTTCAGTTCAAAGATCTGAAGCTATTACGATGCTAGGTGTCTCGTTGATGGTTGATATCTGATCACTGCAAGGAACTCTGCGGATAGAGAGCTTTTATATTTTATTTGCTATGACATGTTTGATTTCCTCACGTGGGCTTTGGTTAATGAATTTAAACACCAAACAATAAATCTTTTGTAGTTAGGTCTAGGTTGTGGAAACTTCTAAGGATTTGGTGTTTTGCTGAAAGATAAGATTCAAATTAATGACTTTGCTCATAGCATTTTGCCTCATTATTGTTGAACATGCTACAGAGCTATTATAATTCTTTATTACATAGAGAATCTAGAACTGACAGTACTTTATGAATGTGAATAAAGGCAAGGCAAGAGTACAAAACGTTGCGGGATTTTGAATTTGTACTTGAGATTGTTTGAGCTTCTTGCCCTTATTCATATGGATTGTTCAATTATTTGAGCGGGCTCTATCAAGTGAGATGGAATTTAGCTGGAAAATGGAGTGTTATAAATTTGTTTGTGGTATCATGCCGTGCTCATTGGTGCTCAGGTACACGGTGGGATTTGAATTCAAATTGGACATGGAGTTCGAAGTAGATTTTTTATTTTATTTTTAAATACAAGGCTACTTTTGCTTTTATTTTTTTTGTGTGATTATGGGAGTAATTATCTCTATTTGGTTTAGTCTTGTCTATCAGGTCAGAATTTGTACAGTTTGACCTGGACTGGGGTTTTAAGTGCGAAGCCAATATGCTTATGTATTTTGGAGATATTGATGTATGTTACAGGTCATGCTTTGAGAAATTCTGTGATGTAGGTTGAGAAGAGGAAAACAGTAGAAAACTACACTTACAGCTGGATGATGGCTAAAATATAATAAAATTCAAGTTGGGATCCAGATAATAAGGTTTTTGGTTCACCAAGAAACCTCTAAAATCTGAATAGATTGAAAAATAAACAGATCAAAAAGTCTATAGAAAATAATCCTTGCAGCCTATTTATGCCAATTAAAGCCCTAGATCTTTGTAGGAAAAGGATTCACTAGTCTTGGTTGCAATGCAACAAAATTAACCACCAAGGAAATATTTTAAAAGTCACATGTGAATACTCTTAATAAATTAATTAATAATAATTTCAGAAAATAAAAATAATTTTTAAGACCGGACTGCTCCTGCATTATTTTGGGCAATTTTGTCAATAAATTTGAGTAGCCTGCAACTACCTGTATCTTTCTTCCTATATTGTTTGTAAAGGTTTGGTCCAGAAAGTTCTACCCAACGTCAGTTTAGGTGTTTGGTTCCAGTTTGATGTTCTTTTGTTATGTATACTGTGTTTAGCATGTGAAAGTCCTGTTAGTTATTAGCTAGGTCTTTAAAAACTTTTTTATAATATGTTTAAACACCTCTATTATTCAGAGATTCCATGGTTCAGCAGAGGATTTAACAAGATGCTCTTCCATGCCTAAACCATAAATATTTTGAGTTTCTAAATGATTCAGCACTACAATGTTTCATAAGAGTTTTGCATTCGCAGGAATATGTGATTGTCTTGCTGAGAAATGGCAGGGATAAGGAAGAAGCAAGAAATGAATTGAATGTTTTTTTGGGGGATGACAGTGATTCTTTTGTATCTTGGTAATTTGATCCATTCCTGTTTTTGATACATTTGATATTGTAAAAAAAATATTTGTTGACAACTTTGTTTTAAGTTATTCCCATTTGTTTCACTAGTTAACTTGATTTTGAACAGGCTATGGGATCACCTGGCTACAAATCTGGATATGTATGTACAACCTCCGGAGACTCATGCAGATGAAGTGGCCAGAACAAATCCCACACTGATAGAGCAGACTGGGGGTAACGAATCTCATCAATTGGATTCAGAACATGAAAATGTGAAGCCTGATAATTCAAGTAGAGGCAGGCATAAAAGAGAATGGAAAGGTGTAGCGAGAGACGTGAACCAGCCGCCTCCTCTTCGAAGCTCTGTGGTCGATAACATTCACCTAGAGGAAAAAACTCATGGAAAAGCCAGTCGTGCAAGAAGATCTCCATCTCCCCAACCCCCACAAGAGCAGAAAAGGAGTCGGCATGATGAGCAACAACATGTGAAGGTTTGGATTTCAAATTTTTCTTTCACATTTGATTGGGTAGTAAGGCTTAAAAGTTAAGTGATTCTATTTTATCTTTATGGTTAGTAACAAGGTGTTTGGGAAGTCAAGAATAGAAATTAGGAGATTTATGATATAAACTAAAGTTCTTTAAAATCATATAAAACTCCACACATATTCATGTTTTGTAGGACATTAGGAAATTAGGAGATTTATGATGCTGCTTTGGTTACAATCTTGAGGCCATGATTTTCTTCCCTCACTCACCTATAAAACTATAGTAGAACTGCTTCTATTGCACACTATACTGCAGAGGGTTCTGCTTCATAAAATAACTTCAATTTTTAAAGTGAACATACACAAAGTAAACCAACTAATTTCCTATTGTTTAGACCTGGTGAATTATATTTCTTACCTAAAATATGAGGATGTATGATGTGCGATTGCTGGTGGTAGGGTTACCAATAGACATTCCTACTCATCTGGTTGTGAATACCGGATACCATTATGCTGCAAATTTTTAATATAATTTCAGAACTCAAAATTCATCTTTTTTTTTTAATGAAAATAAGCGCCTTGTTTTTTGATCATCAAATTTCGCATGCACTAATATTTCAGCAGAGGGATGCAGTTTCTCAAGCAACCAGTGGTGCTCCTCGACGACTGCTTCAGTTTGCAGTGAGAGATGCTGTCAGAACTTTGAGACCATCTGGCAGTGTAAAAGAGCCCTCACGGAAGCGTCTTCGCTCAGTGGTGTCTGCATCCACTGAAGACACATCATTGGTTGATCGTCCTAGGAGGCTCCAGTCAATCGCAAGAGTTCCAAATCCGATGGCTACTGTACTAAAAGCTGTGCGAGAAGCTGCTGAAGATGTAGTAAAAGTTAAATCTTCAGGAAGTGTGTTTGACCGGCTTGGTCGTGACATGGATGCATCATTGATCACTGAACAAGTTGCAGAATTTAGAGATCATGCTGTTGAAGATGATGAATATGAAGATTTTAATGAAATTCAGGAACAAACCCACTCAAACTATCCTCGAAGAAGCAAGTACTGCGGACGTGCAGGGACTACGAATATGACAGGGCATGAAGCTGGATTGACTACTGGTTTGATGTCTGATTATGAAGTTTATGATGATTCCAGCCCTGTGGGTCATAGGGTTATGGATGTTTCTCAAACTGGCACATATTTGGGAAGTAAGGGTAAGGATTCACTCATGTCAAACTACAATGTAGCTAAGGATCAGGATCAATCCGTTTCAGCTGCGAACACTTCTCGTAAGATAGTGAACATTTCTGTGAATGTAAATACCTGGAGACCACCTCATTATCAAGAATCGAGGGATACTGTAATGGATAATCTGAAATCAGTTCAGGATAACGAGGCAGATGCTGGGAGCTTTGGTGCTCAGCTAATGAAGGAAATTAGCAACCCTGTCTCAGTTAGTAATGGAAATGTAAGACAGTCTTGTTTGTCTGGGTTCATTATTATTCTTGCTATTTTTCATATGAAATTACTTATTATTCTTTCTTTGCATTGACTGCTGACGATGTTTCCTGTGGTTATGAACAGGTAAAACCTGCAGGTGATATTCAGCAAGAACCTCAGAAGCCTCCATCATCTGCATCTGGTCAGTTCTCATGTGTGTTTTATAAGTGTTATTGAATCTGCTTTTTTTTTTTAAAATGGGAAACAAAATCAGTTTATGTTAGTGATGTTGCAACTTTTGGAGCTCTACCCTTTTGGGTGTTTCTCATGACTGACATCATCTTAAGCTTCTCTACTGCAAGATGGTTGCCATTCTGATATCTGTCATTTTTTGTTTCTTATGGCCATTTTTTCCAAGTATTTAGATGAGGTTGTTTTTGATGATTCTGCAGGTTCATATACTGCAGGTCGTCCCTTAGAGGATGCTGATTCTCGAACCATTTTTGTTAGCAATGTAAGTACTGATGTGGATCAAGCTGTAGCTTGGAAGGAGTATTTATTGCTGTATCCTGATCATATTTTCATTGCTGTCTTCACAGGTTCATTTTGCTGCGACAAAGGACAGTCTGTCACGGCATTTTAATAAGTTTGGTGAAGTGCTTAAAGTGGTTCTAGTCACTGATGCAGCAACAGGGCAACCAACAGGGTGAGAGTTGTTTAACATTCTTCTGATCTGTTTCCTCAGCAAATTCTGGAAATTTTTTTTCGAGGGGGCTGAGCAATATGATTATGCAGGTCAGCTTATGTGGAATTTATGCGGAAAGAGGCAGCTGACAATGCGTTATCTCTTGATGGCACCTCTTTCATGTCACGGATTGTCAAGGTAATGAAAATAGAGACTGCATCTTAATTTGCTATTAGTTGGGATCCTTTTCTGTTCTGTTGTCTCTGTTCTTTTGTTGGATGCATGTCTGTCAGTTGAGGAGGATGTTTTGTGCATTTTATTTTTTATTTTTTTCAACTTCATTTATTGGTTTGGTAGATAGCAAGGTTGCCGAAGTTTGAAAAAGTTAAATCAATGGTTGTATCAGCTGCAAGATAGTTTTATCATGTTAAATGTTTAGAACTAAAAAGCAAACCATGGTCATGTGCATTTGCTCCTCATTGGCTGTGGCTTAGTAGCTGTTTTGCAAGTTTTCATGGAGGCACAATGGTTTGCTACTTTTATACTCTTGCATGCTCTTTCTTGTGTGCGTGAGTGCTTGCACTTGCCTGTGTGCGTGCATGCATTCGTAAATGAAAAGTATTGCAAAAGTATATGGAATGACTCCATGATGGAAAGTTGAGGGAAACTGTCGAGATTTGTTCAGTTACATATATTTTTGAAAGGCCTCAGTTCTTTTGCAAGCACACACCGAGCTATCAAGTTTGAGCTCTCCTGATATTCCGGGATTTCTAGATGATTTTAACAGTTTTTTTTTTTCCTGGTAAATGGTTATTGTGCGGTGTGGAGTTGTTTCACAGAAATCACATGGTCTGAGTAGGTAGAGTCATGCATGCCATTTTGTAGATGAAGAATCTAAACTGGTATTTTCAATTCTCCGTTTTTTATTCTTATTGAGAACAAGGGAGCTTCTTATTTTCTATACAGAGCAATCAGAACTTAAAGCATGTGTTCATTTAAATTTGAAAAAATGGCAGCTAGGATTTAGCTTTGATGTGAAATTTGTTGGAACTGATGCACATTTTATTACTGTCTTAGGGGTCCGCTCCAAGATTTGATAGGCATCTTAACATTATTTTTTGTGCTGCAGGTCATGAAGAGAAGCTCTTCCAACCAAGAAGCTAGTCCTGTTATGACATGGCCTCGCATTTCCCGTGGCTCCTCATATGCTGCTGGTAGGTTTGCTAGAACACCTTTTCCAAGAGGCACTCCTATATTTAGGCCTCGACTCTATGTGAAACCTGGTGCAAGAAGTTTGCAGTGGAAGCGAGATGCTCAGGGCAGTCCGGCCGAGAGTAGTGCTGCATTCTCTGGCAGCAGTGTTGTCTCCCCCTCTGCCCGCAGTCTCACCTATGTCCGAACAGAACCAAAACCAGATGGGAATTCGGGTACTACTTAAGTTTGATAACTCATGCTTTCTTTTCCCAAACATCCAGATTATGATCAGAACAAGTTACATTGAAATGCCTGAATCATGACTGCGGCAAACTTTTTGGTTCTTGGAAAGAGATGGATCCACAGATTCTCTTGTCCTCAGTTTATGATGTTTCTGTGCTTGGGTGGCATTTACTACAATAGGCGGATATCTAAAGTGTAGTGACTAGGGAGGGTTTCTTTTAGCAAATATTTTGGGGTTGTTTTGGAGGGTTTTTTTTTGGAGTTTGCTGGATCTGAATGGGAAAATACCAGGGACTCCCGCAAAGTTGTTCCACCCCCGAGTTATATATACCATCATATTGAAATTTGTGAACAGGATGGATGGATAGAAGATGCCTTTATTTTGTGGGATTTTATTTTGTTCAGTTTTTTATTTTTTATTTCGAAAAAGGAGAATAGAATGAGAAAAAGAATTGAGGAAGTTACCCAGCATATGCACAGGTAAACATTGGTTCTATGTCATTACTATAGCCTGTTCATCATCTCTCTTCAGCATATGTCCATCACCCCGAAAAAAAGAGGAAAAGAAATAAGAAAAGGATTTTTCATTGCTTTGCTTTTGTGTGATAGCTGAAGATCTTTTAGGTTTGTTCGTTGGCATGTTTCCAAATTTTAAATTTTGGCATGGTTGTATCTTTTTGCACTAGATGCCATTTACAGTTTGGTGAGTACTAGGAGCCCACAATTTCCCAAGAGATTTTTTTTACTTTCTGAACAGCAATTTGAACTTGCCCATTAAATCAAATTTGGTCTTGGAAGCCATCTGCATGAAGCATGTTGCAAATACTCCAATGTGGGGAAATTAACCAGTTACAAAACCCCTAGTATAAGAATCCTTTGCAAGAACTTTCGAAGTTCCTAGATCCACATCTACTGATTGTATCTACAATAGCAGTTGTTCCTAGATAGGTGCCTTGCTGAATTCTTGCGTTAGTATTTACTTTCCATGCAAAGCTGTTGGGGTATGAGGATGTTTTCCCCTGCAGAGCACTCTCTGGTGGTATTCTTTGAGCAGGGAAAAAATTCGTCGCGTCAAGGGGATTGGCCTTTGGTGTTTTGTTCCGGTATAGCCAGCCATCCATTTCCTTTCTCCAAATCTCCAAGGATCATACGTGATAGTGCAGTTGATTTATCATTGATCCGTTGTATGTCTCTGTGATCCATTTTCCACAGATTCCAATGACCAAGTTAGGAGAGATCTGCAAAGTCGAGAGACTAGATTCTATACTACGTTTGCAAACACTTTCTCAGAAGCGAGAATTCCCCATAGATGACAGCTTTTCAGTTTCTGTTCTTCTCTCCAAGGTTTTCTTGCTTGGCAAAACTACTAGGCAAAGGAAGTTTCTTCTTCTTGGGCGTTGTTGTATAGAACAATTTAGAATGGATATACAGCGTTCTTCCAACTTGCAATTTGGCTGAGTTTTCTGTGGTGATGGGTCAACTAAGGAAATAAATATTAATAGCAAAGGGAAATCGATTGCTGGTATGTCAGATGCACCAAGGTACTTAGCATGAGAAAGAATCTAGACAATAAGTAATCTATTAAAAAAGATGTTATAACTGGATCCCATGCCCAAAGTAGTGGAAGAGAGGCCTTGAAGGGAAAATATGCGGACCACAGCATGGATGAACTTCTTTCTCTGGTGAAGACGGCTAAGAAAAAGGTCCAAGCCCGTGAACAAGTGGTAACAAATACCACAAACATTGTCGGTCTAGGTATGGCTAAAGTAGATGTTGCAGCCAACACTAACAGTTGTGATGGAGAAGGACATATGCAAGGTGGGCAGACACAAGAGTTCAATATTTGTCATGCTCCTCGACCACCAGACACTGATCCTATGGCGGTAAAAGAAGTTAATAGAATTCTAATCAATGAGGAGGATAACGAGGAAGGTTTCTCACAAGAGGACAAGAGGGACATTCTGCGAGTTAACTTCTTCTCCATGAAGAGGATGCACGAGGTTTTTTTTCTTCTCTAAATGTTATTTTAATGAGTGTGTTTTACTATAATTGTAGAGGGGTAGGAAGTAACAGGTTCGTCTGCTTTATTATTCATGATTTTAAGAAAACATATGGGGTTGATATCATAGCAATAGCTGAATCAAGAATTAGTGGTCGGGCTGCAGAGAAAATAGTTGAGAAACTAAAATTTGATGTTAGTTTTCGAGTAAAAGCGAAAAGTAAATCTGGGGGTATTTGGTTACTGTGGAGTAAAATCAAAGTTGATATGAAAGTGCCAAAATCATCTAGACATTTGATTCACATCCTGGTAGATGAAGGAGGAAGTTCACCTTGGTTATGCTCTGTGATTTATGTCAACCTGAAAGACCATCTTAAGCGAGAATGCTTCGAGGAGGTTAGAGCTATGGCGCAACACATATCCTTGTCTTAGATGGTTATAGGAGATTTTAATGAAATCTTAACAGCTACTGAGAAGATTGAAGGGGCTACTGTCAATATAAGAAGGTGCCTTCGTTTCAGCAATTGGGCTTAAGATTGTGGTTTGATAGATTTAGGCAGTGTTGGTCCAAAGTTTACATGGAGAGGACAAGAAAGTAGATGGTATATTAGAGACTTTGAGAGGCTTGATAGAGGACTTGTAAATCAACCACTGAAATTGAAATTTCAAACCTGTGTATTAAGGTGTTGCCAAGAGTTAAATCGGATCATCATTCTATCCTTGCAAAGCTCTACACCAAAGACATGGATTTCTAAACATGTTGTCCTTTCCTATTCGAAGCAGCCTGGACATCACATGCAACCTTTTCTACCTTTATGCATGACAGTGGGGAGGGAAACCTGGATTTAGTGACCTCACTCAATGACTTCACAATCAAGTTAAAGGAGTGGAACCCTAAGGTTTTTGGCAATATTTTTTATCGGAAAAAAAAGTGCTTGCAATACTTGAGGGGTATTCAGAAGGCCTTAAATGGTGGAAGGAATCAATTCTTGCATAGGTTAGAATTAGACTTGACAAAGGAATACACTCAGATTTTAACTCAGGAGGAAATCTTTTGGTATCGGAAATCTAGATGCCAATGGATTTCTTTCGGCGATAAAAACTCATCGTAGTTCCATACAAAAGTAGTCATTAGGGGTCAGAAGAACATAATTAGATGTCTGAAGGATACTAACAATTAATGAGTATGAGATGAAGTCTCCATCCTAAATATGTTATCGTTTCTAATTACCTCTTAAAACTTCATTCAACAAACACATCCCTGTATTATATGAAACCATACATAGTTCTTTATATATATAATTAATATAATACATGTTTATAGCTCTAGTCGTGCATATAATTAATTTTTTCATATCAAACTGTCTCCTTAAAAAAAAATCACCATCATCATCACTGTCATCATCATCATCATTACTGTCATCGTCATTGTTGTTGTTGTCATTTCCATCATCATCATCTCCAGTAGCAGAAACTGAGGCACCACTACCTTCACAACTAAGATAATTATTGTGGTCTACAATGCGGTTCATTACATTATCATAATCACCATCAAAGTTTTTGTTAAATATGACATTAATCCGTGGATCATTCATATTTTTAATTTTATGTAAATTAAAAAAATGATTGGTTGTTAATAAAATACTATAAATCCAATTTAATATCATTCAATAAAAAAAAATTAAAGACTTGGGAAGAATAACTTTATCACAAACTTATCAAGCCTAAGAAGACGTTTCACTTGCTTGTAACAAATGCAGTTGAGATGTTTGTTCTGAAGATAGTTATGTTATTGGAATACATGATAGAAGCATCCCTTCTTATATA
>Ga0307511_10004711_pt1 | contig 13950 bp, 10 predicted proteins | sample 13_EM_MG_FD_200266 | JGI IMG/M metagenome (GOLD analysis project Ga0307511, IMG submission 200266) | Populus trichocarpa ectomycorrhiza microbial communities from riparian zone in the Pacific Northwest, United States - 13_EM | ecosystem: Host-associated > Plants > Roots > Unclassified | place...
TCGAGCTGCCCGAACCGCCGGACCCGTTGGATCCGCCCGATCCGCCGGAACCGCTCGAACTGCCCGATCCGCCGGACCCGTTGGATCCGCCCGATCCGCCGGAACCGCTCGAACTGCCCGAGCCACCGGATCCACCTGAACTTCCCGAGCCGCTCGTTCCACTGCCACCGTTCGCGTCGGGCGCCTTCCAGGTGGGCATGCCGCCCCCTGTACTGCCGGTGCCACCCGTACCGCCGGTTCCGCCCGAGCCGCCCGTGTCCCCGGTCCCGCCCCCGTCCTGCCCTCCGTTCGCGGTCCCGCCGGCGGCACTCGTGCCCCCGCCGCTCCCACCTCCGGACGACTTGGTCGCGGTGTCCCCGTCGCCACCGCCGCACGCGGCCGCGGTCCCGATGGCCAACGCCCCCGCGAAACACAGCGCCGATATGCGCACGCTGAGCGAAACCCCCATGACGCCCCCCGATGCGATCGCCCCCGGGCTTGCCTCGCCGGGCCGGTGGCCGCGCGCGGGCCCCAGTGGGTTCCCTCATGATGGGACGGCCCGCCCTGCCCGGGAAGGCAGCGCGCCCAAGATGCGAAAGCAGGGGCGAATCGATGCTCGGGAGGCAAGCCGAGGGGCCGACGACCGGGCTCAGGAGACGAGTCAGGGGGCCGATGCCTGGGCTCAGAGGGCACGCCAGGGCCGCGAGGCGCCCGGGCTCAGGAGGCGAGCCGGGCGGCGCGGCTCGACTGAGGGCGCGAAGCCCAACAGCACCGCGCAGGACCGGCTCGACCACCGGGATCCAGCGGCACCGCGCAGGACCGGCTCAGGGCGCGAAGTCCAGCAGCACCTTGCAGGACCGGCTCCGGTCGGCCGCCAGCGCGAACGCCGACTCGGCGTCCCGGACAGGCACCACCGAGCTGACGAGCGCGTCGAACGCGGGCTCCACCGCGAGGAGTTGGAGCGCGTCGTCGAACTCCGAGTCGAAGCGGAACGCACCCCGCAGTTCGATCTCCCGGCTGACGACGAGATTCCCGGCGAAGGGACTCTGCCCCGGCGGCAGCATCCCGAGCTGCACGACCACCCCGCCCCGCCGCACCAGCCGCAGACAGGTGTCCAGCCCCGCCGCCACCCCGGACGCCTCGATGGCCACGTCGACCTCCGACGGCCACCCGTTGTCGTCCGGATCATCGGCCCGTACGACGGTGTCGGCACCGGCCGCGGTGGCGTAACTCAGCGCTGCCGGAAGGAGATCGGTGACCGTGACGTGTGCCGCGCCGGCCGCCTTGGCCGCCGCGACGACCAGACAGCCGATCGGGCCCGCGCCGGTGACCAGCACACGGCGTCCGGTCACGTCCCCGGTCCGGCGTACGGCGTGCAGGGCGACGGAGAGCGGTTCGGCGAGGGCGGCCCGGCGCAGGTCCAGGCCCGCCGGGATCGGCCTCAACTGGTCTGCCGGGACGGTGACTTGGGCCGCGAATCCGCCCTGTACGTGCGGGAAGCGGGCCGCGCTGCCCAGATACGCGGTGTCCCGGCACACGTTGCGCCGCCCGTCCGCGCACTCGGGGCAGACCTCGCACGGAGTGGCCGGGTGCACGGCAACCGCCGTACCGGGGGCGGGACCTGAGGCCCCGGGGCCGTAGGACACGACCGTGCCGACCACCTCGTGGCCGAGCAGCATCGGTTCCTTGAGCCGGAAGTCGCCGACGCCTCCGTGGCGCCAGTAGTGGAGGTCGGAGCCGCAGACGCCGCCGTAGCGGACGGCGACCAGGGCCTGGCCGGGGCCGGGCTCCGGGACCGTCAACTCCTCGACCCGCAGGTCGTCCTGACCGTGAATCACACAACCCAGCATGTTCTGGACTCCAGTTCGCTACAGCACGCTCGTCATACCGCCGTCGACATACAGCACCTGTCCGCTCACGAAGTCCGCGGCGGGCGACGCCAGGAACAGCACCCCGCCGACCAGGTCCCGTGTACTGCCCCAGCGACCGGCGGGGGTGCGCTTCCGGACCCAGGCGCTGAACTCCTCGTCCTGGACGAGGGGTTGGGTGAGTTCCGTTTCGATGTATCCCGGACCCAGGCCGTTGACCTGGACGCCGGACGGGCCCCAGTCCGCGCACATGCCCTTGGTGAGCATCTTCAACGCGCCCTTGGTCGCCGCGTAGGGCGCGATGCCGGGGCGGACCACCTCGCTCTGCAGCGAGCAGATGTTGATGATCTTCCCGTGGCCGCGTTCCGTCATCCGCCGGGCCGTCTCACGGCCGACCAGGAACGCGCTGGTGAGGTTGGTGTCGATGATGCGGTGCCAGTCGGAGTCGGTGAACTCCAGGAGTGGGGCGCGCAGTTGCATGCCCGCGTTGTTGACCAGGATGTCCAGCGGGCCGACCCGCTTCTCGACGTCCGCTATCCCGGCGGCTACTGACGGACCGTCGGTCACGTCGAAGGCCGCCGTGTGGACATCGCCGGAGAGTTCGGCGGCGGCCTTGGTGAGGCGTTCGGCGTCCCGTCCGTTCAGGACGACCGTGCAGCCGGCCTCCGACAGGCCCTGCGCGAGGGCGAGTCCGATGCCCCGGCTGGAGCCGGTGACCAGGGCCGTACGGCCACTGATGTCGAAGAGAGGATGACTCATTCCCGTACCCCTAGATGATCAGCGAGAGGAGGAGGACCAGGCCGCCGCCGACCACCGAGATGATCGTCTCCATGACGGACCAGGTCTTGAGGGTCTGGCCGACGCTGAGGCCGAAGTACTCCTTCACCAGCCAGAATCCGGCGTCGTTGACATGGCTGAAGAAGACCGAGCCCGCGCCGATCGCCAGCACGAGGAGAGCGGTGTGGGTCGACGACATGTCGGCGGCCAGCGGGGCGACCAGACCGGCCGCCGAGATTGTGGCCACCGTCGCCGAACCGGTCGCCAGCCGGATCGCCACCGCGATCAGCCAGGCCAGCAGCAGCGCCGGGATCGACCAGTCCTTGGAGATGTCCAGGATCATCTGGCCGACGCCGGAGTCGATCAGCGTCTGCTTGAAGCCGCCGCCCGCGCCGACGATGAGCAGGATGCCCGCGATCGGCATCAGGCCCTTCTCGACGGTCGAGGACAGCCGTTCCTTGGTGAAGCCGGCCGGGCGGCCGAGCGTGAACATCCCGACGATCACGGCCGCGAGGAGCGCGATCAGCGGGGAGCCGATGACGTCGAACACGCGCTGAACGGTGTGCTCGGGGTCGTCCACGATGATGTCGACGAGCGCCTTGGAGAGCATCAGCACGACCGGCAGCAGGATCGTGGCGAGGGTCGCGCCGAAGCCGGGACGGTTCTCCAGGTCCTCGGAGGGGCGCTGCGGGATCATGCGGTCCGGCGCCTGGACGTCCACCCAGCGGGCGGCGACCTTCGAGAACAGCGGACCGGCGATGATCACGGTCGGAACGGCGACCAGGACGCCCAGCGCGAGAGTCAGCCCGAGGTTGGCCTTGACGGCGTCGACGGCGACCAGCGGCCCGGGGTGCGGCGGGATCAGCCCGTGCATGACCGACAAGCCCGCCAGCGCCGGTATGCCGATCCGCATCAGCGAGTAGTTGCCGCGCTTGGCGACCATCAGCACGACCGGGATCAGCAGCACGATGCCGACCTCGAAGAACAGCGGCAGCCCGATCACCGAGGCGATCAGGACCATCGCCCACGGCATCGACCGGGGGCTCGCCTTCGCGAGGATCGTGTCGACGATCTGGTCCGCGCCGCCGGAGTCGGCGAGCAGCTTGCCGAGGATCGCGCCCAGGGCGATCAGCACGCCCACGCCGGCGACGGTCGCACCGAGCCCGGTGGTGAAGCTGGTGATGGCCTTGTCCAGCGGCGCCCCGGCGAACGCGCCGAGCGCGAGCGAGCCGATGGTCAGCGCCAGGAAGGCGTGCATCTTGAACTTGGTGATGAGCAGGACGATGACGGCGATGCCCGCCAGTACGGCGATGCCCAGCTGAGCGTGTCCGGCCGAGGTGATGGGCTCGACGGGGTCCGCTGCCAGCATCTCGACGCTGAGTCTGGTCACGGTGGATTCCTTGCGGATACGGGGGAGGAGGGGGAGGAACGGTGGGTTGCAGGTGTCAGACGGTCGGCTCGGGGACCTGCTCCAGCGCGGCCATCGCCCGCTCGGCGATCTGCTCCGGGCTGCCCGTGACGTCCACGGCGACACCCGCCTCGTCCGGCTCCAGCGGCTGGAGCGTGGCGAACTGCGAGTCGAGCAGCGCGGTCGGCATGAAGTGCCCGTGCCGGTGCGCCATCCGGTCCTCGATGAGCGCGCGGTCGCCGGTGAGATGCACGAAGACGACCCCGGGGGCGGCGGCTCGCAGACGATCGCGGTACGACCGCTTCAGCGCCGAGCTGCTGACCACCCCGCCGAGCCCCGCGCGCCCGTGCGCCCAGGAGCCGATGGCGTCCAGCCAGGGCCACCGGTCCTCGTCCGTCAACGGGTGCCCGGCCGACATCTTGGCGATGTTGGCCTGCGGGTGGAAGTCGTCGCCCTCGGCGTACGGAACGCCGAGCCGGGCCGCGAGCAGGGGACCGATGGTGGTCTTCCCGGTGCCCGCTACGCCCATCACCACGACGACATGGGGGGTACGCATCGCTGCCTCACTGTCTCCGTCGACACCTGATGTCGATCCCACTGAAACCGATTAGGTACGACGAATTCAAGAGTCTGTGACATATAAGTCTGACTTTTTGGTTCCGTGACGCGCCCCGTACGCTGAGTGCATGACCACTCCGGGCCGCGGGTTGCACGGCCGCGTACTCGACTCCCTCGGCCCCGCCATCACCGCGGGCGAGTACCCGCCGGGCAGCGTCCTGCGCACGGACGAGCTCGCCAAGGACTTCGAGGTGTCCCGCTCAGTGATGCGCGAGGCGGTCCGCGTCCTCGAATCCATGCACCTGGTCGAGTCCCGGCGCCGAGTGGGCGTCACCGTCCGCCCCAAGGCCGAGTGGAATGTCTACGACCCACAGGTCATCCGCTGGCGCCTGGCGGGCGCCGACCGCCCGCAGCAACTGCGCTCGCTCACGGTGCTGCGCTCCGCGGTGGAACCGATCGCCGCAGGTCTGGCCGCCAAGTTCGCCACGGCGGAACAGTGCGCGGAACTCACCGAGTGCGCGATCGGCATGGTGGCCAACTCGCGCGGCCACAAACTGGAGGCCTACCTCGTCCACGACGTGGCCTTCCACCGGGTGATCCTCGCCGCCTCCGGCAACGAGATGTTCGCCCGCCTCGGCGACGTCGTCACCGAGGTCCTGGCCGGCCGCACCCACCACGAGGTCATGTTCGAGGACCCCGACCCGGCCGCCGTCACACTCCACGTCCAGGTCGCGGAGGCGGTCCGCGAGGGCGACGCGGTCCGCGCGGAGACCCTGACCCGCGAGATCACGATCGGCGCGCTTCAGGAACTGGACATCCTGGCCCCGTAGTTGGCCTGAGTTTTCCTAGTCCAGGAACTCCCCGTCGACGTACACCCACGCCCCGTCGACCCGCTCGAACCGGCTGCGCTCATGGATCGCGCCGCCGTTGTACGACGCGCGGAACGTCACGGTCCCCGCGGAGTGGAACGCCGACCCACCGCTCGTGTCGAGGATCTCGAGCCCGGTCCACCGCATCCCTGGGTCCAGATCCAGGGGCGCGGCGGGACGCGTCCTCGGATGCCAACTGCGCAGCAGATACGGCGCGTCCAACCGCACGAAGGCGCTGTAGCGCGAGCGCATCAAGGCTTCGGCGGTGGGGGCGGCGGCGGTGCCTGAGTGGTAGCGGCCGCAGCAGTTGTCGTAGGGGCTGGGGAGGCCACAGGGGCAGGGGGTGGGGCGTGACATGGGGACCATTGTGCCGGGGCTATGTTCGCGGGCGCTCGGGGGTGACGCGGAGCGGCAGCCGCACGTAGTCGTCCTCCGGCAGCCGTGTCTTCTTGTCGCGGGTGAGAGACGCACAGGCCAGCAGTGGCAGCGGCTCGCCGCCAGGAGGATCAGTGTCCTCGTACGCGGGTGCCGCGCCGATGAACTCCACGAGGAGGGCGCCGGTGACCCGGGTCCCGATCTGCGTCACGAAGTTCGCCGGGAGCGTCCACTCGACTCCCTGGTGCAGGGTCCCGCCGGGGCTGCCGTGCACTCTCTTGACGAACCACTCCTCGTCCCGCATCTGGGGCGCGCTGCGCGCCCTCAGGTGGGCCGCGGCGGACGTCATCGCGTTGATTTCGGGGAAGCCGGCCAGCTCGGCCGTGAGCTTGCCGGCGGCCTCCAGGGCGGGGCCGGCCGCTCGTAGGTCCCTGGCCAGGGTGGTCCGCCACGCCCGTTCGTCCGCCACCGGCGGCAGGTGGTAGACGACGGCCTGGACGTCCTTCACCCGCCAGCCGCTCGCCGCCGGGAACAGCAGCGTGACCGTCACGGACGGCGCGTCGTCCCCGGTGTACCCGAGCGACCAGACGTAGAGGTATCCGGTGAAAGGGCGTGCGGTGTCCGACCCTGTGGCGAACATCTGCTCCAGTGGAACGGATTGCGGCTCGGTCTCCCCGTAGACCTCCAGCCACTCACCCGTCTCCGCGAACCCCCGGCTCCAAGCGGCTGCCATGAAGCCACTTGATACTCCGTCAGCTCCACCCCCGCAACGGAGCCGACGACTCAGACCGCGATCCCCGTCTCCGCCGAAGGCATCGGCGGCAGCCGCGTCCGATGCACCCACGCCTCGAAGAGCTGATCCAACGGCTCCGAAGTGAACCGGGAAGCATGCGACGTGAACGTAGCCGTCGTCACCGTGCCGTTGCGATGCACGCTCGCCCAACTCCGCAGCATGCGGAAGAACGCGATGTCGCCCAGCGCGCAGCGCACCGCGTGGATGGTGACGCCGCCGCGTTCGTAGAGACGGTCGTCGAACATGGACTTGCGGCCGGGGTCGGCGAGGCGCAGGTCCTGGGGGAGAGTCGAGAGCAACCGGTGTGCGGCGGCGGCGTGTTGGTGGGCCGTACGGCCGCCGGAGCGCTCGGACCACAGCCACTCCGCGTACTTGGCGAGGCCCTCGTTCAGCCAGATGTGCCGCCAGTCGGCGATGGAGACGCTGTTGCCGAACCACTGGTGGGCCAGCTCGTGCGCGACCAGTCGTTCCGAACCCCGGGCCCCGTCAACGTGGTTGGCGCCGAACAGCGACAACCCCTGTGCCTCGACGGGGACATCGAGTTCTTCCTCCGTCACCACCACCGCGTACTCGTCGAAGGGGTACGGGCCGAACAGCTCCTGGAACAACTCCATCATCGCGGGCTGCCGTGCGAAGTCCCTTGAGAATTCCGGGAGTAGGTCCGACGGGATGTGCCCGTGCTGCGGGACACCGCCCAGACCCGGGTCGCCCAGCAGCACCGTCTGGTACTTCCCGATCGACAGCCCGACCAGATAACTCGACGTCGGCGCCGACTGCTCGTACACCCACGTCGTGGTCGAGGCCTTCGTCGTGCGCGTCAGCAGTCTTCCGCCCGCCACCACCGCGTACGCCGACGGCGTCGTGATCGAGATCTGGTACGACGCCTTGTCGGCGGGGCGGTCGTTGCACGGGTACCAGGACGGCGCCCCGATCGGCTGGCTCGCCACCAGCGCGCCGTCCGTCAGCTCCTCCCAGCCGAGTCCGCCCCAGGGGCTGGCGACCGGCTTGGGGTTGCCCGACCAGTGCACCTCTACGGTGAACGCGGCACCGGCCCGCAGCGGCTTCGCGGGCCGGATGCGCAGTCGGCCGCCGCGGTGCGTGTAGTGCGGCTGGCGGCCGTCCACCCGGACCCGGCCGATCTTGAAGTCGCCCAGGTTCAGCTGGAATTCGGGCAGCGGCGCACGGCCCGCAATGGCGTTGATACGGGCCGTGCCGGACAGACGGTTGGGGCCGGGACGGTAGTCCAGCGCGAGTTCATAGCGGTGCACCCGGTAGCGGGCATCGCCGTTTGCCGGGAAGTACGGGTCCGGACCCGCCGCCTGCTGAACGGTCACTGCTGCGTCTGCTCCCTGCGCTGTGCTCGTATCTCGTACCCGTGCACCGCCCTCCGAAGCCGACGTCGCGTGACCTGTGTTCAGGGTCGCCATGACTCGATCGGATTGCCCAGCCAGCGGGTGTCGTCCGGGACGGACTCCGCCGCCATCACGAGCGATGCGGGGCCCAGAGTGGTGCGCGCCCCGACCTCGCTGCCGGGCAGGACGATTCCGCCAGGACCCAGCGTCGCGCCCTCACGGAGGACCACAGTATCCGTCCGCAAGATCCGGTCGTGGAAGAGGTGGGTCTGGAGCACGCATCCGCGGTTCACCGTCGAGGCGTCTCCGAGGGTCACCAGGTCCGTCTCGGGCAGCCAGTAGCTCTCCACCCAGGTGCCCTTGCCGATGTGCGCGCCGAGCCCGCGCAGCCAGGCGGTCAGCACCGGAGTACCCGGCACGGAACCGGCCAGCCACGGCACCGCGACGACCTCGACGAAGGTGTCCGCCAGCTCGTTGCGCCACACGTAACCGCTCCACAGCGGGTGCTCGGCCCCGTGGTGCCGCCCGACGAGGGCCCACTTGGCCACGATCGAGATCAGCCCGGCGAGCGCGCCCACGGCCAGCAGCACCAGGCCCGACAGCAGCGGCGCCCACACCCCCAGCGCGCACAGCGCGGCCACCGTCAGCACGGCCAGCGCCGCCGAGCAGAACACCGGCAGGATCCGGCACAGCTCCACAAGACCGCGCGCCCACAGCAGCCGGGCCGGCGGGTCGTACGTCCGGCTCTGGTCGCCGCCGCTCGTGCTGCGCGGCAGCTTCACCGGCGGCAGCCCCAGGTACGACGTGCCCTTCTTCGCCTTCTTCGGCGTCGCCGACAGCACCCCGACGAGCCCGCCGTCCGGCACGCTCCGTCCGGGCGCGGTCATCCCGGAGTTCCCGAGGAACGCCCGCCGTCCGATCTCGGCCCGCCCGATGTGCACCCAGCCGCCACCGAGCTCGTACGGCGCCGTCAACGTGTCGTCCGCCAGGAAGGCACCCTCGCCGACGGTCGTCAGGCTCGGCAGCGCGAGCACGGTCGACACCTCGGCGCCGCGCCCGATGCGCATCCCGAGCAGCCGCAGCCACACCGGCGTGACCAGCCCGGCGTAGAGCGGGAACAGGGTCTCGCGGGAGAGGTCCATCAGCTGCGTGACCGTCCACGCCTGCCAGCCGATGCGGCTGTGCGTGGGGTGCGTGCCCTCGCGCAGCCCGAGGCTGAGCAGCCGTACACCGATCAGAATCAGCAGCGCGTACGTCAGCCCGAAGGCGAGCGTCGCCGGGACCAGGGCCAGGGACGTGCCCCGCAGGGCCTCGCCGAGACCGTCGCCCGGTGCCACGAACAGGCTGGTCACCAGCAGCGCGACCGCTCCGGCGACCACCGGGAGCATGGTGAGCGCGAAGCCCGTCATGCCGTACATCACGCGCCAGTACGTGCCCCGCTGCGGGCGCTCCTTGGGCCAGTTGCGCTTGGCCTTGCCGAGCTTGACGGCGGGCGCGCCCGCCCAGCGCTGGCCGGTCGGGATCGTGCCGGTGACGGCCGAACCCGGCGCCACCTCGGCCCGCTTGCCCACCCGGGCGCCGGGGACCAGCATGCTGCGCGTGCCGACGACGGCGTGCGCGCCGACCTTGACCGGGCCGATCTCCAGACGGTCGCCGTCCAGCCAGTAGCCGGACAGGTCCACCTCGGACTCGACGGCGGCACCGCGGCCCATCTTGAGCATGCCGGTGACCGGCGGGAGGGAGTGCAGGTCGACATCCGGGCCGATCTTGGCGCCGAGTGCACGTGCGTACCGCTCCAGCCAGGACCCGGTCAGCCCGGTCGCCCCGCTGAACTCGGCCAGCCGCTCCGCCGCCCACAACCGCAGATGGACGCTGCCACCGCGGTCGTAGCGTCCGGGCTTCACGCCACGCAGCAGCAGGCGCGCACCGCCCGCGGCGATCGCGAGCCGGCCGGGCGGGCTGAAGAGGAGCAAGGCCCCGGCGGCGACCAGCCACCAGGACGCGGTCGGGAGCCACGCGTAGCCACTGAGCACGTTGCCGAGCGCGGCCAGCGCCACCGTCCAGCGCAGGCCGGCCAGGGTGAACAGCGGGACCAGCGCGAGGAGTTGGATCACCTTGGCGCGGGTCGGGACCGGCGCGATCACGCGTGCCGTGCCGTCGCCCTGCGCCGAGTCCTCCAGGTGCCGGGCCAGCTTGCGCAGGGTCGGCTGCTGGTAGATGTCGAGGACGGCCGCGCTCGGGTAGCGGGTGCGCAGCCGGGTGGTGAGCTGGGCGGCGGCCAGGCTGCTGCCGCCGATCGCGAAGAAGTCGTCGGCCGCGCTGCCCACGGGGATGCCCAGGACCTCGGCCCACTGCTCGGCGAGCCAGGCCTCCGTGCCGTAGAGCTGTTCCTTGGCGCCACCGGTCTCCAGGCCTTCGAGCGGCCAGGGCAGTGCGTTGCGGTCCACCTTGCCGGAGGTGCGGGTCGGGAGGTCCTCGACCGGGGCGATCAACGGGACGAGGGCGGCGGGCAGTTCGGCGCGCAGCTTCTCGACGGCGGAGGGCTGGTCCCAGCCCTCCTGGGTGACGACATAGCCGACCAGAAGCTGGTTGCCGCTGCGGGCAGTTCGTACGGCGGCTGCGGCGCCCGCGACTCCGGGCAGTGCCTGGAGGGCCGCGTCGACCTCGCCCAACTCGATCCGGCGTCCGCCGAGTTTGATCTGCTCGTCGGCCCGGCCGAGGAAGATCAGGCCCTCGGGCTCCGCCTTGACCAAGTCACCGCTGCGGTACGCCCGTTCCCAGCCGAGCGATTCGAGGGGCGCGTACTTCTCGGCGTCCTTCTCGGGGTCGAGGTAGCGCGCGAGACCGACCCCGCCGATCACCAACTGGCCGCTGCCGCCCATCGGTACGGGCACCCCGGCCTCGTCGACGACGGCCAACTCCCAGCCGTTCAGGGGGAGTCCGATGCGGATCGGCTCGTCGCCGGTCATCAGGGAGGCGCAGGCCACGACGGTCGCCTCGGTCGGGCCGTAGGTGTTCCAGACCTCGCGGCCCTCGGTGACCAGCCGCTGCACCAGCTCGGGCGGGCAGGCCTCGCCGCCGAAGATCAACAGGCGTACGTCGTTCAGCGCCTCGGGCTCCCACAGGGAGGCCAGGGTCGGCACGGTCGAGACGACGCTGATGTCCTGGTCCACCAGCCAGGGGCCGAGGTCGGCGCCGCTGCGGACCTGGGAGCGCGGCACGGGCACCAGGCAGGCGCCGTAGCGCCAGGCGAGCCACATCTCCTCGCAGGACGCGTCGAAGGCCACGGACAGGCCCGCCATGACCCTGTCACCCGGACCGATCGGGTCGTCGGTGAGGAACAGCGCCGCCTCGGCGTCCACGAAGGCCGCCGCGCTGCGGTGGGTGACGGCGACGCCCTTGGGCTTGCCGGTGGAGCCGGAGGTGAAGATGATCCACGCGTCCTGCTCGACACCGGGCCGGGCGGCCGGGACGTCACTGTGGCCGAGCACGGTCAGCGCGTGCTCGGCGCCGATCACTGCCCGCACGTCGGCCTCGCCGAACACCAGCTCGGCCCGTTCGTCCGGGTCCTCGGCGTCCACGGGGACGTAGGCGGCGCCGGCGGCGAGCACGGCGAGGATCGCGATGTAGAGGTCGTTGGTCCCGGAGGGGACGCGCACGCCGACCCGGTCGCCGAGGCCGACACCGGCCGCGGCCAGGGTGCGGCGCAGGGTCTCCACCTCGACGGCCAGCGCACGGTAGGTGAGGCGGACGGTGCCGTCGTCCAGGGCGAGCTCGTCGGGATACGACCGCACCGACGCGTCGAGGATGTCGACAAGGGTGCGGGCCGAGGCGGCGGGCGCCGCGGAGAAACGTGCCGTATCGCCGAACTGTGTGCGGATCTCTTCGTCGAGCCCGAGAGCACTGCTCTCGTGTATGGCTGCCATCGGTCCTCGCGTCTCGAACCCGGTAACTTCCGGGGTGCTGGCGGGCCCGCAGGTATGCCTGGGGTTGTCCAGCTCCAGCTCCGTTCCGTAACAAGCCGGAAATTTTAGTACGACGCTAGGCTCCGGTCCTGTCGACGGCCACTCGGGAGAGCCGAACGGGGGCGCTCCGTGAGCGTCCGGCAACGCTCTGACCTGGTGATCTTCGAGCCGAGGGAGACATCCCCCACAAAACCGGCGAGGGCCGCGACCTTGTGGTCGCGGCCCTCGCCTGTGGTGTGTCCGAGGGGGGACTTGAACCCCCACGCCCGATAAAGGGCACTAGCACCTCAAGCTAGCGCGTCTGCCATTCCGCCACCCGGACAAGGTGTCTGTCGCGCGTGGTTTCCCCCGCAGCGACGAAGGAAACATTACCAGGCTTCCAGGGGTGGCCGATCACCCCCTGTTCCCGCCCGCCTCCCGCGTGAACGGCGTGTGACGGGCGCGGACCGCCCTTGGGGTGCGGGCCGGGGAGAGAGAGGATGAAGGGCAGGACCACCAGCAGTGACAGCGGGAGGAAGCAGCGTGAGCGACACGGACACGGCCAGGGGCGTCACCGGCGAGGACGAGGTCGTGGACCTCTGCCGCGAGTTGATCCGGTTCGACACCAGCAACTACGGCGACCACTCGGGCCCGGGTGAGCGCAAGGCGGCCGAGTACGTCGCCGAGCAGCTCGCCGAGGTGGGCCTCGAACCCCAGATCTTCGAGTCGCACCCGGGACGCGCCTCCACGGTCGCCCGGATCGAGGGCACGGACCCGTCCCGGCCCGCGCTGCTCATCCACGGCCACCTGGACGTCGTACCGGCGAACGCGGCGGACTGGACCCACCACCCCTTCTCCGGCGAGGTCGCGGACGGGTGCGTGTGGGGGCGCGGCGCGGTCGACATGAAGGACATGGACGCGATGACCCTGGCGGTCGTCCGCGACCGGCTGCGCAGCGGGCGCCGGCCCCCGCGCGACATCGTGGTCGCCTTCCTCGCGGACGAGGAGGCGGGCGGTACGTACGGTGCGCGGCACCTCGTCGACAACCACCGTGAGCTGTTCGACGGCGTCACCGAGGGCATCAGCGAGGTCGGCGGGTTCTCCTTCACGGTGAGCGAGGAGCGGCGGCTCTATCTGATCCAGACGGCCGAGAAGGGCATGCACTGGATGAAGCTGACCGTGGCCGGTACCGCCGGGCACGGGTCGATGATCCACCGGGACAACGCGATCACCGAGCTGTCGGAGGCGGTCGCCCGTATCGGCCGGCACAAGTTCCCGGTACGGGTCACGAAGACGACGCGCGCCTTCCTCGACGAGCTGGGCGACGCGCTCGGCACTCAGCTCGACCCCGAGGACATGGAATCCACCCTCAAGCGGCTCGGCGGTATCGCCAAGCTCATCGGCGCGACGCTCAGCAACACCGCCAACCCGACGCAGCTGAACGCCGGTTACAAGGTCAACGTCATCCCCGGCGAGGCCACCGCGCACGTCGACGGGCGGTTCCTGCCCGGGTACAAGGAGGAGTTCTTCGCCGACCTCGACCGGATTCTCGGGCCGAACGTGAAGCGTGAGGGCACGCACTCCGACAAGGCCCTGGAGACCTCCTTCGACGGGCCCCTGGTCGAGGCCATGCAGTCCTCGCTGCTCGCCGAGGACCCGACCGCGAAGGCGATCCCGTACATGCTCTCCGGCGGTACGGACGCCAAGTCCTTCGACGACCTGGGCATCCGGGGCTTCGGCTTCGCACCGCTCAAGCTGCCGCCGGAGCTGGACTTCGCGGGCATGTTCCACGGGGTCGACGAGCGGGTGCCGGTGGAGGGGCTGAAGTTCGGGGTGCGGGTGCTGGACCGGTTCATCGACGCGTCGTGACGTGCCGGTCGACGTCGGTTGACACCGGAATTCGGCCGCGCGTACGGAAGCCACTGGGACGGGTGAATGTGCTCATAAGCTCGTAGCTCCATTACTCCCTCCTCGTTACAGGTGATGCGATCGGCAACACGAGATCGCTTTTGCCAACAAGGAGGAAT
>Ga0307511_10004712_pt1 | contig 13947 bp, 20 predicted proteins | sample 13_EM_MG_FD_200266 | JGI IMG/M metagenome (GOLD analysis project Ga0307511, IMG submission 200266) | Populus trichocarpa ectomycorrhiza microbial communities from riparian zone in the Pacific Northwest, United States - 13_EM | ecosystem: Host-associated > Plants > Roots > Unclassified | place...
ACTTGAGTGATACAGACGTGACGACCAACTTTTTAGCTATCTCACTCATTTCTGCTTCAATTAGCTTCGTTCGACCTCGCAGCGCTCCCAAACATGCACTAGATGTAATGTAGTTGTGTAGACAATGAAAAATTTGTGTATTTTGTAAAAGTGCCGACTGACCATGGCGCCGAAGTTGTTGTACAGCATAGTACAATTGACGCGCACCGATCGGGACCACGGCGTGACGGCGTAAATAATATGCCAGGACTTTATTATATGCATGCCTCTCTCGCGACCACGATGTAATGATTATCCTAAGGATACATGCCGTATTCAGCTCACAGTAAACACGGCTGCGTACACTTCAATAAGTCCTCTCTAAGAATACAAAACACACATGACACTGGTCAACATCAAGGTACACATTATACTTTCATATTTGCGTTGCTAGCACCCATCGGAGGACGCTGAGGGGCGTGGGGCTCAGGCGTACCACGAATGATCCGATAAGGGTGCACACGAGAACCCTTGGCCAGCTGACGGTTAGGCTGACGAAAGCGCTGCAGAGCAGGGCCCACAAGAAGAAGAGGTTGGGCTTGGCACGCGTGGGGTACTGTAGGCGGGGGAGGTATCACGACGACGGCATCCGCGTTTTCAATAGATGTTGGTACAAGTCGGATTTTTTGTGGAAGTGATACCTTGTGGGCGTCCGGGCGGACGTACGATGAGGATGCACAGGGAAGCGTAGGGGATGGTGTTCGTAATGTCGTCGGCACCTGACGCCTCTGACGGCTGCAGGTAGTTGGATTTCGAATGTGAATACGCGCAGTCTGTCGAACAAAGGACATTAGTAACGGCCCTTAGTATATTGGAGTCCAAGGAACGCACCTCACGGTCAAGTTCTTGCGAGTTATATATCTTGTCTAATGAAGGAAGCACTGGTCTTTCTTCGAGCATCTCGAGACTATCGAGAAGGGTACGGATAGGTGGGAGGACAATGCGGGGAGCGTAATGAGCCATCAGAACGAAATAGAGTCAAGAGGTGTCCACCAGGGTATTCCAAGGCCTGCCTTGAGAGAGAGAGAGAGAGAGAGAGAGAGAGAGAAAATATATATAAGAAATGCGGGGGTATCGAGTCCGTGAGTTGAGGAGTGTGGAGAATAGCAGCGAGTTATATGGAGGGGCTATAATGCAATCATGTGTTTGGTCATGTTTGCCTTTCATTCAATTGCATCGACGGACAATGTTGGGTAATAATTTTCAAAGCATTGTCGTTGTCTCCGTTGGAGTATTCCGACATTCATTGTCTTTTTGTTTCCGTGAACCTGGCTTCTTTTCAGGTACTTTTTGTAGGACATGGCAGAGACAACGCCAAAAATTAGGATTGTAGGTGACAAGCCTTTTGACCCCGACCGTACTGATCTTGTGTAGATGAAGGGTGCCACCCCAGATCTCTCTGCTGCCACATACCAAATATTCGACGAGTCTCACACCATTGGGAATGCCCTTCGATGGATGATTATGAAGAAGTAGGTTGCTGGAGAAACGCATAAGCTACACCTCTCACATGCATATGGAACAGCCCAAAGGTGGAATTTTGTGGCTATAGGTAAGTTCACTCTGCCGCTCTTCACGAAGTGGTGGCACCCTCACGTGAACGTCATACCCAACAATGCAAGGACGGACACTTTCTCGTGCCTCTACTTGCATTGTCTCCGGCGAGACCGGTTCGAACCCCCGTCCAAATTGCCCCTGTAATCTTCAAGGAGATACTAACGCATGTCACAGCGTCCCGCATCCATCCGAGAACCTTATTCAACTGCGAATACAAATGTATGGTATGTCTTTTGTTTTCTGTTTCGAGTGCGGGAGCTTCCGATACTCACCTCTTACTTTGCAGACGGACTTTCGTCACTAAATACACTCCTCGAGGCACTAGATAACCTAGATGCGGTGTGTGACAGTGTGGAGGAGAAATATCTCTCTAGTCTTCAGGACGGCCGTTATGAACGGTGGGAAGAAAAGAGTTAATGAAAGACAGTCGATGCTTCGCGAAGAATGGGACATAGGGTTGGTACGTAGCCGAACAGGGGGCTGATTTTGCTACAATTACAGCAGTTAGGATGACGAGTACAGGTTTGAATTGCATATACACCGGCGAGATACCGTCACGTTCACCTGGAGACATTGAAGGTGAACAGCCACTTGTCTTCCGCTGGTTGAAGACGGCCATCCCCAAGGAAGAACCGCTTCCCTTTCCCGTACTTCCAGGGTTTCCGGGCTGTAGAAAGCGGTACTTAGCGAGAATCGAAGATCGCGGGATCACAGCTATCCTTACTGCCAACAAGCGTATATCCTATGCAGGAGTTGGTAATGACAACTTGCTCTGGAAACCTCGGAGCCGCATTCACATGAGAAAATACCAGTGTTTCGATGGTGTCCTGCACCAATCACTATTACACCGTGTCAGCAACGCATAGGTCGGTTGGGCACCTACCGTGATACATTTCCGTTCCAAAGAGAACACGAAATAGTCTCGTACATGCGTCCTTATTTGCAAAGTGTCAGTGGCTCAGTAGTTCACGCTCCCTAGTAGGAAGAAAATGTTACTTCTGTTTGCTGTTGCGAATGCAAACCTGAACTACTGTCCCTGAAGTCGACATTGGTGACTCGAGGGTCGTGCTAGACCCGACTAGGGGAATGTACAGTAAATGGGTCTTATTCAAGTCCAGCATAGGATGCGATGCCGATGACAAGGTTAGAGAACAAAGTGCGCTACATCCCGAAAGAACCAGTCTGCTTGGGCACCAAGGTACACTTCAACGTCAACTCCCGTACGCATGGTTTATACACTCATTGCCTGCTATTCATCCAATACCAGCCAAGACATCAATAGCCTTCCTTGATGCTATCTACGAACATTGGCGATGTCAAACCGACATGCACATCAAGTCGGTTTTTTTCATAGCGCTCATCCATTTGGAGCCATCCTGGTGGAGCGATTGGCGCCTGTTCTATGGCATCAGTGATTCAGTGGCTTCGTATCCTACATCCGCTCAAGATTCGTCTTGCTCTCGGCCAACCTCCACTCCCCTTTCCCTCGCTCGGCATCTGTTTTGTACGAATCCTGTAAGCTCAGTTAGGGTTGTTTTCGCCCCAGATGCGTCATAATGACCCCGTGCCAATCATACTACATAATATCACAGGCCCCTACGAACTGTCGACTCGACCATGATAGTATCAATGATAGCTTGAAAAGTGACCGGTGACCGGTGACCGATCAAATACGGCCACGGAGGCAGACTCTGGAAACGGCACAACATCATGAAGCCGGTCCGCCTGACAAGCAGGCAGGACTACACAGCTACCTTCCCCCTCCGAATTTCCGGATCTTGAACACCCCCGACCCGAGGCATTACCTGACGATAGGAAACGTGTGGTCGTGATGAACCTCTTCCATCTTCTTCTCATCGATGGCGAACACCTAGTCTCCCTAAGCCAGACTCTCTTCGTAGATGAAGATAGTCGTTCCTCTAGAAGGAGACGAACACCACAGAACCCTTGGTCTCTTGTTACAATGTACACAACCTGGCTTGCAGACCCTCTCGCGTTTGACAGATCTCCAGTCACTGGTCCCGTTCATTCAGGTACCGTACCGTTTTTTTACGAGGCTCATTCAGAACGTGTCATCGAGGCTGGGTGGCTCGATATCATCATCAGCGGCGTGTGTTACTCTGGTGTGGTTCACCTCCTGTATTCAACGTGTATCCTACACGTTCCAACGTTCCAAACTTTGTGCGTGGACCCTAGTGCCCTTTACATACTTCTACGCGAGGCTTCAGATTTGATCGATGATCGGTCACGCATTCATGGACTGTTCGATAATCGTAGTCCTAAAATACCGGGTGAGCAAGATCCTGTGTCTCTCAGTGCGCTGCTCGTGCGGATGGATTACCAGCTTTCCGTGCAGCACCGCACATACATCGCATTTTTTGTGGCACATAAGAAGGCGCAATGGTCAAACGGAACAAGCTTCGCTCCACACCTCCCTAAGCGCTCATCCACATCACTTCCTTCCACTATTTCACCGGGTTCATTTGACGCCCCGATTTGGAAACTATAGCCTGCAGGGTCTTTTTCTTTGCCATCCATCGCCTCACATCCTCCCCTTCTATTGGACCCCCCACCACCCAGCCCTTCCTCACTGATTGTACACTCAACCGCACAAGCAAAGTCTGCTAGGCACTTTGGGATTAGAGTCCTACGTCCAATAGTTATCATTATGTGGTCCCGCACCGATCACGCAAGGTATCGACTCTGATACAGATCTGCGGGGTGTCGAACTGAGCTATTACCAGTCCCCATTCAACGCCAAGTGTACATTCACATGGTATAGGTGCTGCTTTTCGAGGATTGATGGTCCAGGCAGTGAATGCACCAAGGCTTGCAGAGCCTATGTTTACCATCCAAATTTATGGTGTGCTTACTCCTTCATCCTTTTGACACTTTCTGACACGATTTAGCGTTGGACCTGTATCATCCTCCCAAAATCAGCTGGGGACACGACCGGTTCTATGTTGATGTCGATATTGATGGCGAAGTCCAGACAACGGGCACACTTGGAAAACATGAGTTACCGTGGAAGGATTGCCTGACATTGTACGTATTTACTATTCGCAATAGTCCATTTACTGAGTAGGGTCAAAGTAATGCTCGACAGTCTTCATTCATTACATTACGAGTTTTTGCTTATCGCATGCTTCATGAAGATGTGCATATTGGCTCAATCGAAGAGAGGTTGGTCACTCTCCTTGATGTTACTGAAAAAAGTATGTCATTGGGCTCTGACCATATGATGCTGCTCAAATTAACCGTTAATTGTGTAGCGAATATTATCGTTCGGGAGTTTCCGCCTCGGCATTGCAGTGATCATATCGATGACACATCGAAGACCAGGCTTTCATTCTCAATGAAACGTACAATGCAAGCTCGGGAACCTCAGCCGAATTCAGAAACTCATGTCGAAAAATCAGAGAGTTGTAGAAGTCAAATTCCCGTTACCGAAGTGCAACTGAAACCAGCGACGGAGCGAACGTTAGAAGCTGTCAATCGAACTCCCATGGCGGAGGAGCCCACAATGGAGCGATCCTTGAAAGACTTCCACCAACCCCCACATGAAGTGACCCAAATGAAGCCGTCAAAAAGGGAATTCGTTGGCGCCGCTTTAATGACCATGGTTGCACTCGCTCCCAGCGAGGATCAGATCCAGCAACTCGTGGATAGTGCGAATACTTTTAGCCCACTACTGGATAAGCTCCATATCTTCCTTTCCCTTACCGACTCTATTGGAGATGCGAGTTTTCGCTTCTTTCTGCTTGTTTGCGCTTATCCCGATCTCTTTCTGGCAGATTCACCCCTACGCGAAGATGGCCGCTGTTCTTCTTACTGGGGTAGTTAAGGTACTGTGGTGTTGGTCTGTCCACCTGGATGTAATGATCCTTAATATTCATATCTCAGGTTTTTACATCACAAATGTTTTTCGCGAACAGCATCAAAAATCTGGTTGAAGCCATGACAGATGCTCATGGCTTTCTCTCGGAGGCGAATGCACTATCGTGTATCAACTCACATCTGGAGATCGTCACTGCCTTGTCAACGCAGACGGTCGAATGTTCGTATTTTATCAAAGACGTTACAAAGAACACCGGACTGAGTGAGTGTATACCCCTTGAAGCGAGCACCATCGAAAACTCCAGTTTCCAGCGCGCATTGTAAACCAAGTTTTAATTACGAACGTTGAGCGGAAGGTCCAGGGTTACATCCAGAGATTCCAGGAATTGAAGGATACTTTGCACCAGCGTGCCGCGATCACCACCGCAGTCACGGTACTCCGTCTGTACGATGAAGTGCAAGGGATCTGTAAGACTTTCCTGCTGTCAGATGTAGCACTGTCTTTACCTAGCAACTTTGCAGCTACGCAAATATCTCTCGATGCCATGCATTACGCTGAGGATGTTCACTACACCAGCATAGAGGACCGTGGAACGTTGGAACCTGACCAGGTCCAACTCGTCGACGAGATTACTGATTGGATCAATGGTGACACGACCGAACGTATCTATTTCCTCTGTGGTCCAGCCGAATGTGGGAAAACCTCGGTCGCTCGCAGGGTGGCACACGTTTTTGATCGCCTACAGCGCCTCGGGTCATCTTACTTCGTTCAAGAGCCTCTCCATCTCCACACAACTCATCATAACTATCCCCGCTATCCAAGTAGCATTTTCCGCACCATTTCACGTGACGTTGCAGACCACAATCCTTACTTTCGGCGGGCCATCGGGGAGATGGTGAACAAGCGTGCCATCCGGTCAACGAATAACATTCGTGCGCAGTTCGAAAATTTTATCTTATATCCTGCTCAAAGAATGAGTGCCACGGGCCCCGTGGTGATTGTTATCGACGCCCTCGACTACTGTGGAAACAAAGAATCTAGGGAGCCACTGCTAGCTATGCTCGCGAACAGGGCGACAGAGCTACCCCCAAATTTCCGAATCTTGATTACTAGTCGGCCTGCAACGGATATTGTTGGTGCCTTCAAAGATAAGGAACATGTGATCGTCAAGGTTTTCGATACCACATTACCAGATAATGATTCAGGGATCTCGTTCTCACCTGTGAATATGTGCGGAAAGTTGTCTGTCACCCCTTCCTATGACGATGACCTGGAGGAGCCACGCAATTCGTCAGAGGATGAAGACTTCTTGGAGGGTCACGAAGTATACGGATTGTTGAGCGACTACTCCTATGAAGGAGAATCGGATCGGTACACTGATATTACTCTACCTTTTCCACTTCACGCCGTTGAGGGCCCAACATCCCAGGTGCCTCCAGATAAATTGATCCCGCCCACAAGAAAACAAGGAATGAAACTGGATGAGCCCCGGTCATTCTACGCGGCAATGCGTTGACCAGGGCCCGTACCTTACATACCTCCGACGCTAGAAGGCCCTTGAAGACTGTTGTAGCCACAGTCAAAAACCTCCCTAACAGTTCTCTCGAGGATACCTTGTATCCAGAAGACTCTAATGGATATGCGGAGGGTCAATGGCGTGCGCACGGGAAACGGGAGGTGGCCACTTCCAGGTCCAGAGGTCAACCCGTGTCACTTCAGAGGGCCAAGTCCGATCGTTATGCCCGCAAGACTTTGGACCGTGATTACTGCCGTCCTCATCCACGCTTCCAGATGCTTGTCTCCCGGGAAACATACTTTATTCAATGATTTCATGCATTTTTCCAACATACTTTCATTTATCTGTGCTGGTTCACGGTGCCTTTGAATATGATGTGTAACGACCACTGTAATGTAGGCTCATGCAATTTCTGCATATATGATATTTACTTAACAAGTAGTGCATGACAAGATTCCTGCATTACCATCGATGTGAATACAAACACCTGGAATGGCAGGTCCCCAACGCGATCTTAAAGACGGTAGAGACTGATGCATGAGTGCCCAAAAGCCAACTTCCTAGACAAGTTGAATAGTCAAATGGCCTGCGGCTTCTCGAGCCAAGGGATAATTTCCGAGAGTGGCTCCGACACCAACGGCACCCGGCGAAGATGGCACTTCCATTGAAGGAGCGGAAAAAAACCAGTGGGACCAACTTGCTGTAGTGAGACGATGAAAAATGTCAAACTGGAACTCCGCTACCGGTCCTCAGCCAAGCCGGACGCATGCAGTTCTTCGTCGGAAAACACACGGGGAACACAGATAGGTGTGATTTATCCACCAGGGAACGATCGTCAAGGATCACCGACGTCCCGCAAGATGAGTATAAGTGTGCACATTCATCATAAGCTGGGGATGTCGCAGCACGGGCTGCTCGAGGTATTCGCCACTGGCACAGTATAGAAAAGAAGGTGAAGGTGCTAGGATATGTCACTTCCTCGTCTTCCTACTCTCCACGAAGAGTACTCTTGCTTTTGCTGACAAGGATGGGTCAGGTGGTGTCGCAAAACCATGGTGAGTAGCAAACCTAATGGGTCATATTTAACCACAGACAGTCTGGGCCCAGTCCGCACCCGCTGAGTGGTGTAAAAGTACCCGGTTTGGGCGGTGGAAATCAACCGGATTATGAGCGTCCTGTATACGATGGCATGTTGGTAGGAGATGCAGAATCTGGCATGTTATCATACCTTGCCTTGCTCTTGGCTGCCATGATACAAGGTGTCGTCGCGCAGCTGAGTCGTGGATGAGTACTTGAGTGGGCGCCCTATTTGGTAATCGACACACTCTCAATGCCACCCTCATCGAAGACAGAGCCAAATCCTTATGAACTGCTTGGAATATCACAAGATGCCACAGAGACGGAAATACGGAGCGCATATCGTGCGCGGTCATTGAAAGTTCATCCAGACCGGGTACGTCTTTTTCAATTCACGTCGCACCCTGCTCGCTCACAACTTACCACAGAATCGGAGTGACCCTGACGCAGGTAAGCTTTGAATGCGTTCACTGCAAAAGTAACCATTGCCTTAATCACCTTTTCTAGCTCGAAAATTTCATGAACTGACCAACGGATCTAACCTCTTACTTGATCCTCTCCGCCGCCTTGCCCTCGACGCACAGCTCAGACTTGCAGCAGCAAAGAAAGCACGCTTTGCAGCATATGATGTCAAACGGAAGAATCTCGTCACCGAACTCGAAGAGCGAGAGCGGGAATTCAAGAGAGCGCGTTTGGAGAAGGAGAAAGAGAGAGCAGCCAGGGAGGGCGAAAACGAACGCGTGAAAGAGGTGGGAAGGCGGATGAGGGAAGACAGAGAAAAGGAACTGGAAGAACGCGAGAGGACTAGGCTGGCGAAGGCACGTGTGGAGTCTGAACAGGACTTGCTGGAGACAGATGCTCCTCCTTCACTGGGCCCTTACGATACAACGGTCCAAATCAAATTCCCCCTCGCGAAGTACCCAACCCTTGATACGCCGCCCACACTTGCCAATCATTTCCGACGCTTCGGGGAGATCGATGAAGGTGCCATAGTTCTGTCCCTCAAACCGAAGAAATCAGGCAAAAAGAACAAGCCAAAGGATGAAGGCAACTCGACGATGATGGTAAATGCTTTAGTGACCTTCACCCAGATCAGTGCTGCGTTTGGGGCTGTGTCCAGTGGTCCCAAGCTCAAGGAGCAGGGCATGGATGTATCGTGGGCAGGTGGTACCGAGCCACCCATACTACAATGGCTGCGTGATCATGGGCAGCTTGGTGGAAATTCAAGCAACTCCAGCGGGAAGACATCGTCTCCAAACGGCTTTACGGCGGACAAGCAAGGAAATGCAAAAACTTCACAGAAAGCAAACCTGGAAGACAGTGGCAAGTTTTCTTCCTTTCCATCGACTTTCGTGAGTCCTTCATTCATTGTGCTATGTCTCCTGTCTCATTTGAACCTGTTGCATGCATATTTGTTTTATTGCGCAGCCTGCGATCCCACCTGATCCTTTATCTTTGATGTCTGCCACAGTCAGCAACATTATGGATTACGAATCTCTTACCCTGCTCCGCTTGCGTGAGGCGGAACGTGCAAAACTGGAACGCGAAATATTAGAAGCAGAGGCCAGAGAGTAGCAATCATGAGTCAACGCGCGATACCACTTTCCGTGGTCTAGAGGGGTTGGTTCTTACTCGGCGCGTGGCCTGCAACTGCTTTGTGGACACACTTTGGCTTACACACACTATACGACTGAGAGGTTGATGTATGGTCATACAGCAGCGGTGAGGATGACATCCCCACAATAGTACTTATTTATCAGATTGGTGGTTGCTTTGCTGATCTGCCGGAGCAAACACCTTGGGAACTCATTCGAGTCTGGCTGGGTGCAGAGCTCGGGCGCAGCTTACGGGGACCAGGGGATATCTCACAAAGTAGGAATAGTAGAGAATAGATACGGGGATGGAATACTACCATACGTCTTGTGATGATCGCGGGCTCGTTGGTGCCGAGTATGCAGTACTGGTCTGCGGAAGTGGAACGGCTGGGGGTGGTTTAGGAGCCTCTACTTCTTTTCGGTACTCGATCTTCTCAACGCGTACTTCCCCCTCCACCAATTGATAGACATAGGTCACGACAACCGGGCCTTGAATATCCATGAGAGCAAACGATGGGGTCGGGTCGCTACAGAGTAGGTTCGGGCGGTCAACGGAGGGTATCAAGGTCCATGGAGATTACGCACCTGTTGTGCAGTCCTGTCCAAGCGCCTGATGCAGAACCTGGATTGACAAAGAATCGACCGCCATATTCGATGGCCTGGAACCTATCTCGGGAGATCCGTTCAGCGTTAGGATAGTCGTATGACTGGATGACTGACGTATGGGTGTGGCCCGAAACCAGGACGTCCACGTCCATTTGTCGAGCAAGAGCGCTGAGCGCGTCAAGGTCGCCCGTGGGCACGCATTGATGGCCGTGTATGATGCCAATCCGGATCGGTTGGTGTACTACGACTGCGGATGGTGGAAAAGAGGTATTCTGTGTCCACGAGGTCGGTCAGTACAGGAAGGCCTCGCCGCTGGCATGTACTAGTCGAGTAGTAGGCTTCATACCTCGTCGTAGTCACCCCTCACGACACACACATCACTGGCGACGGTACGGAGATATTCATATGTCTCCTGATCACAGACATTGCCGGTGCAGAGTATTTGCTGTATCTTTCCGGGAACTAGGAGCTTCCGAAACTTGGCGGGGAGATCGTGGGCACGATGTGGAATGTAAAGATCACCAATAATGAGGACGAGAACCATGTCAGGCAACAACTCCAAGCGAGTGAATTGACGCAGGCTAATACTGTGCAGTCCATTAGGTAAGCGAAAGTAATGTCTCCAAAGACCGACATCAAAGTGAACGAAGTAATCAAGTCCAAAGAGGTCAAGGGTATCATCCAATTATCCAAATTATCCCAAGTCCTAGCATGTGTATGTGTCATTGCTCGATCGACAGATCGTTTCCACTAGGGACCCTGCACTGGCAGTTCACTGCAGAGTGTATTTCCCTGGACATGCGGCGTGAGCACACCAGTCATCACAATTGGATGCTGTTAAGATGCTCACAAATTCGAACTTGACGATCACCACTCCCTGACGCCAGGAGGCTTCCGTCGTTGCAAAGGTCCACAGATGTCACTGCCAAAGATGCTGTGTATTAGCGGTGGGTCGAGGAGGAGATCAAAGACGAGATTCACCAGTATTCGTGTGGCCTTGAATCATGAAATAGGGCATTCCTGTCTTCAAATCCCACAAGCGAACTGTTCCATCGCGCGATGCCGATGCAACACGTTGTTCGCGCCCTACTTGCAGAACAGACGTTGCCAACACGCAGTCCTGCGAGAGCAAGGCATGAATGGAAGGACTAATCTCTCGAAGTGAAAAAGGAATAGGACCTTGTGGCCAGACAGGGTCTTCTTGCACAGGACCTGTTTCTCGTCCACCATAATCTCCCAGTGTTTGAGAGTCCGATCCAGACTGGCGCTGACGAGGGTCATCGGCTCGTCAGCTGCATAGTTTGGGAGAAACTGAACACCATACACCCCGTCGGCGTGACCGCTCAGTACACCGACAGGCTCCTCTGTTTCTGATCCTGGACGGATATCCCACACTCTGATGATGCCATCGAGGGATCCAGCAGCAGCGAATGACGAGAGTGAATCGACCGAAAGGGACATGAAGACCATTTTTGAAGAGGGCTTCTCGTGTGGTGCTACTGAGCGAAGGACACGACAGGTTGGCTCGACTGCTGCTTCGAGTTGGAGCTGCGACGCGTCCCAAACGCGGATAGTACGGTCCCCAGACGCTGATAGGAGGTATCGCGAGTCCTGGGTGAACGCTAACGCGTATACTTCGCCGCGGTGTCCGACGAGTGATGTGACGTAGGCGTAGGTTACTGTGCTCCAAATCTGTGCGGGTATTTGCAATGAGTAGATGCGGCGGAGACGCGGCAACATACGCGAATGGCGCGGTCCTCAGACCCTGCGACCAAGAGCTTGTTGTCGGGACTGATGGTGACGCTGCGAGCATGGTTGGCCTTGTCGGTTTCCTCGTCGCTGGAAAGAGGGAAGCTACGAGGGCGGTTACAGGGTGCAGCTCGGTAGTCATATCGAGTTGCCACTCACGTCACTTTCTGGTCGCGAGATATATCATACAGGATGACCGCGTTGTTTGTCCCGACAGCCAGCAGTCTGCCGTCGGGGGAGAACTTGACGGAAGAAACCACCCTGGCGGCGGTGTGGGCATCAGCGAGCAAGCCACTGTCCGTGAGTGGACGACCTACGTGTCATGGACGTAGCATTTGTGCAGCTGTGCGTCCATTTGGCGTGGTGCGTCGGGATTGAACACGGCAATCCACCCGCGACCTTCCTTGATGGAATAGGTGGGAGCTGTTTGGGGGTCCAGGACGTCCGACATGGTGGAGGGTGGGCAGACTTGGAGATTTTGGCAAGCGCTGAAAAGCAAGTCGCTGTCAACGTCATCTTGTGTGTGTATGTGTCTGTGTCGTCGCACTGGTCCCCTCCCGTTCGTTCGCCGGTCCACTGCAGGCTCTGACCTGCTCGCTGTCTGCTGGCTGCACAGACCATCGACGGTCTGGGTGGCAGAATGCGCGCGTTGCGGTCGCCGTCGTTGCAGTCGATAATGCATGCTCGGGGTGCCGCGGGGTTTGAACCGAGGGAGTCACGTGCGGTGCCCCACCAACGTGGCAGTGTCCCGATATGGACATACCGCCGGCAACGTCGAGCGTGGGAAGAACAGGAAGGCGTCAGGGTCCAACAGCAGCGTTTATAATAAAGGGCGAATGATCAGCCCAAGTCCGACGTTCCCAGCTCCTCCTTCCATGTCCTCCACGATATACAATGTAAGTCCTTCTCTACTCGCTCGCACTCCCCTGCACCCCGCAGTCCTGCCACCCCCGCCACACACTCGCACCGCATCCGCGGCCCACCTCCTCAGCGTCTATCCTCTTCAAAATTTCGGACTGCCCTGCCCTGGCCTCTTTTGCTCTCCTTGTCTCAATCTCGCCCCCCCAATCTGATCACTTCCATCTTTACTAGCATAGGAGCCTTCAGCCCACCGGCCCTCCCGCTCAGGGGCCTGCTCAGCATGCCCATGGGAGGCTCAATGAGGCCTTCGATTCCGTGCGACAGGAATTCGACGTTCTCACAGGTGACCTCGGCCTTCTCAGAAACCAGAGGGACGAATACGAGTCCAAAGGTGGGCATTTTCACCTCATCTCCCATTCCAGTCTCATGACATGTGTTGTGTCCAGTTACTTCCCAAATCAACGAGTTAAACATTATCCGCCAATCACTGTACGAGTTGGAATCCCAACACGGAAAGATACGCCAACAATACGAAGAGGATCTCGCAAGATTGCGAGCAGAACTTCATGCTGCACGTCAGGGCCTTCCGCCCGGTGCTCCACCCCACCCTACCGTTGGTCCTGGCATCGGTCCCTCCGGCCCCCCTGCACCGCCATCCAGCGTGCCAGGTGTTCAACCCCCCTCTGGTCCGGGCTCATACAGCGAACCTTATTACCCTCGTGACCGTGACCGTGACCGCGATCGCGAGAGGGACAAAGATCGTGATCGCGACCGTGACCGCGAGTTGCGAGAGCGAGAACGGGATCAACGCGATCGTGACCGTGAACGCCCCCAGGTCGAAAGTAGTCGAGACCCAAAGCGCATTAAGACGGAGCGCATAAAGGGTGACCGTCCAGGTAAACATTTCTATCCAAGTTCTGCTCGTTCGCCACCGCCTCATGGATATCGTGCCACCCCCCTTTCACCCCGTCTTTACACAGATCCTTATAGCCCCTCTCTCCCACCTGGTCCAGCTACCAAATTGCCTCCCCAAGCTGGTCCTCCCTCCTTCCAAGGCCCCGGTTTACCCCCTCCCCCTTCCGCACATACACCATATGCACCCGGTCCTG
>Ga0307511_10004713_pt1 | contig 13942 bp, 20 predicted proteins | sample 13_EM_MG_FD_200266 | JGI IMG/M metagenome (GOLD analysis project Ga0307511, IMG submission 200266) | Populus trichocarpa ectomycorrhiza microbial communities from riparian zone in the Pacific Northwest, United States - 13_EM | ecosystem: Host-associated > Plants > Roots > Unclassified | place...
GAAAGTACACTTGTCGTCAGTAGTTGCCGAACTGGGAAGTGCATTCCCAATTGGGAACCTTGCAGTCTGACATACATAGATAAGGTAGGCTGTGTTGCAACGAAATGCACACAGGCTGACATATATGAGCTGAACTTGTAATACAACAAATAGAAACATATAAATGACACTTCCCAAAATATAGTAGAAATATATCAAAGAGATAACATGCATGAGGCCAATCCGAACAGTATACACTTCTCTATTCCAGTTCCAATAACGCCATTATTGATGCACTTATCCGCACATGCCTGGTGGGTGATCAACCCACATTGTTAGCAGTGTCTTACGATACAGTACGAAGCTGGTTACCACGCTCTAGTGGAGGTCTCTTACCTGAGCCATAACATTACTACCCGTTTCGAGGCAGGCGTCCTCGCCTGAACACACTATCCGAACGACTAGATAGGTGTTAGTAATAGCTCAAGTAACTTCGGTAGGAAGGTAGTAACACCTTTGTTAAAACACCCACAATCCCCAGTGTCTGGAGTCCCACAGGACCGGTGTGCCCTATACATGCATGCCTTGGCCGTTAAAAACCTAACATCTTGCCAAAAAGCCTAGTGGGAAAAGGCGACAAATAGGGAGGATAAATGGTACCATGTATTTAGTAAGATTTAAACTTGACGTAGGTCTGAACCTCAGACGTCTCGTTTCTCTCGTGGTTTATTGGAGAATCTCTCACGATACTCCTTGAGCTTTACAGGGCAATTGTCCAACCTTTCGAATTCTTCCCATGTGTCTCCCAACTCATCGTAACTACTCCATTGTATCCTGTATTTGACAACTCCTGCATATTTCCTGGAGTTTAGGATCGTCTCGACCTCATATATCTCGTTATCCGCATCCTCATCCATTTCTTGTGGGTCGTCTCGTGTTCGGAATAGTTTGAGCAGAGTTGTATGAACGACGTTATGCCATCGAGTTCCTTCTGGTACTTCCAACCTATATGCATGGGTTCCAATAGTCTCGATGACTTTGTAAGGTCCTCTCCACTTATTCGTAAGTGAACGATTATTCCCAGCTTTTACTTGTAGGTTGCCGCGGTCAACCAAGACCCAGTCGTTAGCAGCAAACTTGCATGTCTTTTCGATATGAATAGCACTTCTTTTGATGTTGATTTGCTTAAGGGTGTGGTGGATAGGGTTGTGGACTGTTGTCATTCGGTCCAGCCATTCTTTAGCGGCAGGGGAGGAGAGTTCGTAGTCATTATCGAGGTGAATGGTGCGAGGGTCCCAGCCATATAGGCTGCGGTAGGAGGAGTATTGTGAGGTAGTGTCGGTTGTTGTATTGTAGGCAAACTCAGCAAGCCCCAGCCAAGTTTTCCAATGTTTTTGTCTGTCATAACAGAAGATGCAGAGGGTTTGTTTGAGTGTCTGGATGGCTTGCTTACTGAGTCCATCAGTTTGTGGGTGATAGGCAGTAGAGAGGCGTAGTCGTATGTTGAGCTTTCTGTTAAACTCTCGAAGTACTCGTGAGGCAAACTGAGGACTACAGTCAGATGTAATATGTCTTGGTAGTCCATATAGTCTCCATATCCCTGTGATATAGATATTGGCTACATCCTCGGCACTCTATGTCGTTTTAGCCAGTATGTAGTGTTGAATTCTGGTGAACCGGTCTGTAATGATGAGTATAGCATGGAAGCCTTCGGATTCTGGTAGCTCTCCGACAAAGTCCATAGCTATTTCTTCGAAGGGGCATTCCTCAGTTGCTATTGGTACCTATTTCGTTTGCCTGCTATGCCTATCTGCCTTTGCTTTTTGACACTTAGCACATCCTGCTATATACCTCGCAACATCTTCTTGCCATTTGTCCCATACGAAGTTCCGTGAGATTAGCTCTTGAGTTCTGTGTCTTCCCCAATGTCCTGCCACTTGACTATCATGGTGCTGTCTCAGCACTTCCAACTTATGCTCTTCGGATACTACCCATACTCTATTCTTCTTTTCCCAGCTTGCAATATCGATTGCTTCTAGTTCCACATCATCCGCATCCCTTCTTTCCTCTGCTTCGTCTTCTTCAAGGTCTAGCAATTGTCCTTCATCAAACAATCTGGCTTCCATACCGGATTTCTCTTCCCCTGAACGTCTGGACAGGCCACTTGCCTTGCCCATCTTTGATCCCGGTCGGTAGTGGATATGGTAGATGAATTTGGACATTTTGAGGTTCCAGGGGGCTTGTCAGGAGTTGAGCTTCTGCTTTGTATTGAAGTATTGTAACCCTTGATGGTCTGCATAAACATTCACAAGTACTCTGACTAACTAGTCTCTCCACTAACGGAAACTATCTACAATAGCAAATAGCTCCTTATCGGGTATAGGCCAGTTGTGTTGAGTAGCATCCAGGGTTTTAGCATGGTACTCAGTGGGGTGTAGTTGCTTAACTTTATGGACGATGTGATATTGTGATAAGATACCCGAGATGGGTAGGTTACTTGTGTCAGTTTCCATTATGGTCTCGAGGCATCTATCGAACTGCGTGAGGATGTGTGCAAAGAGGAATAGTTGCTTGAGTTCGTCAAACGATTGTTGCTGGACTTGTCCACATGAGAATGGTACATCACGAGTAAGGTTAATTAGTGGTCTTGCTTTACCACTGTAATTGGCAATAAATCGTCGATAATAGTTGGCGAAGCCTAGGAAGGCTTGGACTTCTCTCTTTTTCGTAGAGGTGGGCCATTTGGACATGGCTTCGAGTTTGGTTGGGTCTATTTGAACTTGTTGCCCATTGATTATGTGTCCTTGGAAGAGGGTTTCTTGAACATGGAATTCAGATTTGGTGAGGTTAACTGCTAAACCGTACTTGATGCATTGTGGGAGGACTTGTTCTACCAACTGCTGGTGTTCCTCTTCAGAATTTCCTCTATAGATTAGGATATCATTGAGGTTCCAAATGCATCCTTCCATGTCCTTGAAGATGGTATCCATCATTTCTTGAAATATGGCAGGGGCATTAGTTAGTCCGAACGGCATAACTGTATACTCGAATAAACCCTTCTATGTACGGAAGGCTGTCTTCCACTCATCTCCGACTGCTATTCGAATAAGGTTGTACCCGTCTTTGAGGTCTAACCTGGTGAACCATTTACCTCCCCAAGTTTTGTCAAGTAGCTCACTGATAAGTGGTAGGGGGTACTTGTTCTGTATTATAAGACGGTTGAGAGCTCTATAGTCAACGCAGAGTGTCAAGCATCCAGCTTTTTTCTTAATGAAGAGGATTGGTCCACCTGCAGCAGAGCGTGATCGACGAATCTTACCAGTTGGTAGGTTTTCTCGGAGGTAGGTTTGGAGGGCTTCGTCTTTTTCCCAGGTTGTTTTGTAGATAGCTCCAGTAGGTATCTTAGCTTTGAGGTCTTGGAGGGGGATTTAGTGGTCCGAGGACTGGTGTTCAGGGAGGCTAGCTGCCTGCTCAGTCGAAAAGCTTTGTGCGTAACGAGAGTATCATTCGCTTGCATCAATAATTCATAATATCTCGCCATCATCTAGTGGCTCGATATCCAAATCCAAAATAGAAACAGAAGCAATCCATCGCAATCCATCGAATAGAACAATGGATAACTAAACCTGAAAGTTCCTTCCTTAGGCACCTTGCCTATATATCTACCCAAAATCCATATTCTTCCAACCAAGAAAGTCACAAGATGACGTCTCGTTTCCCTATATCCAATACCTCAGCATCCAATGTAAACCTACCCAAAAGAGATCCTTCAGAAAAAACCTTGAATATTGTATTTACCACATATTTTCCTCCAGCAAGACTCGATCCATCTCTCTGTCGAACCTTAACCTTCCTAGGTCTCTTTCAACATCCCAATTTCTTCGCAATTATTTCTCCAATAACGGGAGCACTAGTCCCTATGTCCACCACTGCATCAACTTCTTCTCCAGCAATTGTTATTCGGACTGTCAAGAGGGGCATGTGTCTTGGAGTGCATCCGACTGCAGGAGACAAACTCCTTATTCGTTTCCCGACTCCTCTGATCCTAACTCTGTGATATTCAGGTGTCCTAGATCGGTGCGTTGCCTCTTGTTGCTAACAGGTTGTTGGTTGGCGTTCTGTGGTTTCCAAGGGGGGGGTGTCTTGGCCTACCACTCAGTTTTACAGTCTGCTGCGAAGTGTCCCTTCCTTCCACATTTCAGACATCGTTCTTATTGCCTTCTCTTTCTTACAACTGGGGAGGGGACTCGTAGGGCTTTTTCATCTGTAGATTGAGCTGAGCCACTATGAAGAGAGATTCTGTCCTCCAATTTCCTGTTCCCATTGTAGTCCCTCTTTTTATCTTTTCACTAGTCCTTGTCCCTGCTGCGAAATTCAGTGCTAGTGATATCCATCTTGATTATTCTATCGCTCCATGCTGGTGGGGTCGAACAGAGGTGTTCCTAGTGTACTATAGCTTCTCGAAGCTTATGGTTAATTCTGTTGATCAAAATGTTGATCAACTGTCGATCAGGGATGGCGGCATAGAAGTTGAGTCTATCTACCTCAGTTATGTAGTGCTGTACAGTAGTGGTTTGTCGAAGCTCCATGAGCTGGCAGTAGCATCGATCAGGCTTAAGGTGGTCCCCATAATAATGTTGAAGGGAATCCTGGGCTTCTTCCCATGTGGGGAAGGAAGACTTCTTATTTTTCCACCATTCTAAGGCCGTACCTGCGAGACACATGCTGATAAAGGACACTTGTTGTCCTGGGTTGCGGATTTTTGTAACGATAAAGTAGTTGTCCATTTGGAGAATCCAGCCTTCTAGTTGATCTCTGTCCCCTAAGAATTTTCCAGGGAGAGGTGCTTTTCCTACCATCATATCATCATTGTTCCGACCTCGTGTGGAAGGTAGCGGCGGAGGTGCTGGTTGTTGTACATCTGGTGGTTGTGGAGGTGGTGGTAGCATTTGTAAGGCTTATAGTTTCAGCTGCTGGAAGTTGGCTGGTGGAGATAGTGGTTGAGGTGCTATTGGGTTTCTTTCCAACGTGGCTAGTCTTCTTTCTATATTCCTGAAACGAGCAAGGTACTCGTTATGGCGGCGGTTTGCTTGTTGGTTAAGGACGTTGATGTTGTTATCCAATCTATTGAATCATTGGCCTATCATGGTTGCTATTTGGTCCAGAGTAGTAACGTTACCTTGAGATAGTGCTTGTTATGCCACTGTACTTGCTGATGATAAATTCTGGACACTGGCTGCTGTCTGTTGAAGAAAGGAGGACGTAGATGCTTGTTGGTTCTGGAGTTGACCAACTATCTGTAGGGCTCCGGTTTTATTACCTTCAAGCCGTCATACTTCGGCTTGTAGTGCTTGTAGTTGTCGAATTCCAGCAGAAAGTGGAGTCTAGGTACGAGAGGGAGGCACTCGTTCTTTATTTTTTCCTACTTGGGATGTACCCGCAGTTAATCGTCGTATGCATAGAGGTGCAGAGGCTATAACATCTTCAATACCATTATAAGTTCCAGAAGAGGGAGTGGACTCAAGAATATTTTGTTGGAGTCCCCAAGGGGAGGCACTCTGTTCTTCCCTAATACTACGAATATTGTGCTTGATTTCTTCCTTGTATCGAGCGAGGGTGAGGGCATCGTCCATGTTGTCATCCGAATCTGGTTGTCCGGAAGAGGGGAGTGCCTGAGACATCGTGAGTGGGGGCTGCTGTCTATAGAGAGTAATAGACAAGCGGTGTAATGTTACAGGTGAGCTGTAAACAGCGTAAAAACTTCGGAAGTATAAGAGATGGGTGGGTGGAAGTATAAACGAAGTTTTATACCTCGGGTGTAGGTGCGGACTCTATTAGAGTAAAGCTATATAAGACCTAGAACACCGTTTGGGTTTTATTGTATTAACTATGTAAAAGGGTCGACTTATATAGATGCATTGATCTGATAACCGTTTATCAGTTCTGGATGAGACTTCCTAACAAGGGAAAGTTGGCTTGTCGTCAGTAGTTGCCTAACTGGGAAGTGACCTCCCAATTAGGAACGATGTAGTATGACATATATAGATAAGGTAGGCTGTATTGCAACGCAATACATACAGGGTGACATACATGAGCGGAACTTGTAATGCAACGAATAGAAACATATGAATTATACTTCCTAGAACATAACAGAAATATATCGAAGAGATAACATGCATGAGGCCAATCCTAACAGTACACAATTCCCTATTCCAGTTCCAATAACACCGTCACTGACGCACTTATCTGCACATGCCAGGTGGGTGATCAGTCCATATTGTTATCAGTGTCTTACGATACAGTAGGAAGCTGGTTACCGCGCTCTAGCGGAGGTCTCTTACCTAAGCCATAACAGACTACGATCATGTGGTCCTTGAGAAGAGCATCACGTATCAATGACACTTTTCTTAGCTATTGGAAACAGACTAGAAGAACGACACATTGCTGATATTCCAGTTGTGCAGAGCTCTCCTCATTTGCCTTTCTACGCTACCCCGACCATTTCCATCATTGATTACTTGTACGGCAATATAGTTAAGTTTGTATTTGGCTTTGAATATTCCAGAATCACAGATGGAGGGCAGGTGATCTCTCCGCAATCATCACAAATGGCAATAATGTTTCTAGCCTGTTTGTGCGTTAGCTATCAAGCGGCTCTATTGAGCAGGCAAAGTGGACTTTAGATTGATATAGGACGGGATAATAAGTTACAAGAGCTACGAGAAGGTATGGGGTTAAAGAACACTATTGAGACCTCTGGCTATGGATTTTTTGTCTCAGACAAAGTATGTTGAGGGGCCTGGAAGTTTCATTCTCACCTTACCAACAAAATACTATTCGGACTTTGGCAGCTTCAAAACTCCTACTCTAAATCTTATCAAAAAGTGGCCAATGCGTCCACCTTTGACGGACATTGTCATCAAATTTTTGGCTGGCTTGGAAAATAGTTTTCCACAGATCCTCATGACTGTAGAACCTACAAAGCGTTGCAGATGATATGGAAGTGGGTTGTGGAGAACCTTGTGTAGGAGTTCTAGAAGGAAGTGTTAACTGTTTGCCAGTCGGACATGCAGGCAGACGTAATTCCTGAGGATAGATGGACACCTACAAATGTGTACTTTTCGGTCCATAGATTTGATCCTATCATGAAAATGGACATTCATTTAGTTCAAGCAATCTCCAATGCATGAGACAAGCCGAAGACACCATTGGAACCACTACAACACTTGTTGGAATTTTGATGGAATCAGGCGGCAATCCTGGGACAAGAAAAGCTACTGATTGATGTATCACAAGATTGATTTACTGTGGAATATGCACATGGAACTTTACGGCTGGAAATGGTATCATATGGAATTTTGTAAATTCTTTATTAGCCGCTGCCCAGTTTGGCCAAATGCAATGGCAGGGAAATGGTTTTCAATTAAGTAGTCGTCCCGTGTTTAGCATGCTCTCAAAGGCGACACATCAATAAACCTACCGAGTGAATCGTAAACGTCACATATGCCTAACTCCTACCAGAAAACTTAACCACTACAAGTCTTTGTGTTATGGGTTGGGCAAAGAACCGAAAAGGTTTTTGAATATATTATGAAGAGTACTGGATGGCAGTGGTGGGATCTTGGTGATCTGTATTATTGGGGATGTGGTGATCCACATACATAACCCTACTTCTCAAGCGGCAGTACTCTTGATAACTCTATTGCTGAACCAAAAGTCTAACTTTATTGGCAATAACATGCTAGTATTTGTAACTGAAGACCGTTTTTTATATTTGTCTTAGTACACATTTCCTAGCATCTATCATGTATACTAGATAGCTCAGGCACATTACTTATGTACTACTGCATTGCGCATATCCAGTCCTTATGTACTTCTCATTTATAGTAATGCATTACGCAACAATACCTGTATTTCTGAGTACTGGAGGCCTGACCTCCCACACCTGTATTTATGGTCATGGAGGAGTGGTTTCTGGAACGGCCACAAAGCAGGTTTTTCAGACTTCAGAAGGCTTGGCAGCTAGTATAAGTACTGAGCAGTTCCGCCCTTCTGAAGGAGAATTCTTAGATCAGATCACTTCAAGAAAAAGTTCAGCCAAACCTCAGATAGCTTCAATACAGAGAGATTACACCTGTTAATTCTCTTCCCGCTTGGGCAATCTGTATGCTTTCAAAGACCCTCTAAGTCCTCGACATAGCGGAACCAAACAACAGACATACACTATCACTCCGGTGATAGTATAGACTCTGTTAAACGGCCTGCAGTGCTAGTATTGGCATCGCCTAATACATTTTTTTTAACAAACAAAATAATCTAACTGTTACAACTACCACCATGGACTGATCACCCATTGGTATCTTTATAATACCTTTTCAGGTATCACCCATATCGGACGTCAACACATTTAACAAAAACATTACATGCAACGAAAGCTAGCAACAAGAATCCACCACCGAGATAGAGATATTCTCAACCTGCAATCAACAGAAGACCTTGTGCAAGACAAGACAGAGCTCTAACGGGCAGTAGTATATACCATTAAACAATTCCGCTCTTATTCCATCACCTTATACCATCAATATCGACACCACCTCTTGCATTCCTGGCAACTACAATCCCTATTCAACTTCTTATACCAGAGAGCATAAGACATCGCAGCACTATAATTCCCAGGAATAATCATAGTGTACAGATACGCATCACCATCCCAAGGCTCACCCTCATTCTTCTCACTATTAGAAGAAACATAGGAAAGTACAGCAGGAACTACATAGTTACTTCCTGTTTCATCCAACACCAGATTCCTCACAGGCGAAGCACATCTATCCCCCGTCCTAACTGATCCACTTTCAGTTGGTATTAGCTCCAAACTCGAGGAGCTTGAGCTATCCAATTCTTCCATATAAGGAGACTACCTCACTGTCATCTTGCCGCCACCCTTACTATCACCAAAACCTTCCATCGGGATGGGCATCTTAAACTTCGTTGGTATAATCCACACCTCCGGAGTACCTACCATCGTAGGAGTGTAAGAAAACGACAAACCAGCATCTGTGCTCTTCTCGTTCCCACTATCCTGCCTACATATTGAACAGGCAGCCGAGCCACAGTCATCCGAAGTCGATGGCAAATTACGCATGTCCGGAGTGACGTACTTCTTCCCACGATATACAGACAAAGGGGAAAAATAACTCCCAATATCTGAACGAGTATCCGACATTATAGCCTACACGACAGACAAGCCATACACCAAAAACATGTCGTGGAGATTAGCTATGATCCCCGAAGATATCAATAAGTTAATCTCCGACACACTACGAAAGAAAAGAGACACTCCTGAACCAGAGACGTTCGAGGATTCAGTCAAACCACCTCCATTCAGCGTCTACACTGTCGACATACGGAAACCAAAAGAAGACTCTCCCCTCACAATATGGGTATTTAAGTCACCTCCGATATCAGAAGCAAACTGGAAGAAAGTATAACCCCAAATACATGATATCCTCGTCTTCATACAAACACTTGGATACCTTCACTGCTTTCACCCAAAAGACATCCAACTGCTTCTCGAAGCAACAACCAAACACTATCTTTGGAACACAACTATTCCATTTGAAAGTAAGGACTTGGAGCTTACCACGGTGCTTATGGAGGGCCTCAAACACACCAAAATTCCACAACTTACTGAACCCCACTGGGTTCTGAAGGAATGGGATGATATTATGTCCTTCATGTTATGTGGTTAGCACCTCCTCTTACCTGTTGTACCAGGGCAATTTGAGGACCCACCTATTGCCAAACGACCAAAAGGACAAGACAGAAGGGACCCGCCTGAGACGCCAACCAAACAATGTTCTGCACCAGAAGTCACCACGGAATCTCAAACTGTCATCGTGCCAGAAGATGACATTGTGGAACATACCTCAGATGCTGGCAACACCAACAATGGAGAAGATGACGATGACCTAATGCCTGCCGTAGGATGGAGCACAACAGCAGGTGTAGGAGATGACGATGGAGACGATAGTAGCTCTAGCAGTGATGACTCTAGCAGCAGATCATCAGTCCACAGTCAGAGAAGGTTACGCAAACCAAAGAAGATCAAGAAGATCAAGAAACAGACAGATCATGGTAAGATACCCCCACAACAACAATGGGAAACGACAAAAGGAATTGTAAGACCTGAAACGTCATCACAAATATACAAATGAATGAAGGGTATCAAGATTGATGCTCCAGAAAATCTCAAAAGTGGAGATAAGAAATGGCGACACTCACAGTATTTTGACACTTAGGGCAACGCAATACAGAGATGGTTAAGTATGAAAGGTATAAGATTGGAATCGAAGGAAGCGTTGGACTTTATGGGATTCAAACTGCAAGGCAGTGCACTTACTACTTATAACCACCACCTTATTAAGGAAAAGGACAAAGCATCCTTTTTCAGCTTCAGGTTAGTACTACGGGAATTCCTTATTCCATCCACTAGCAAGGACCTCCTATGGAAAGAATGGGAAGCCACCTCACCCAACAAGGATGGAGGACACATGGGCATCAAAACCTTTGCCAATTGGCTGGAAGAACTTCAGATTAAACTCATCGACAAGGATGGAATCCAATGCATCTTAGATGAAGTCTAACGCAGGAAATTCCTGAACCACCTGCCAGATTACATGGAAACCACACTGGTTCCCCAAATACTTGATTCTTAGACGTTCAATGACCTGGTCAAGAAGGCGGAATCATACGAGGCTGCACGAAAACATGGGCGTATCTCAACTACACGCAAACCTGCAAGGCAGCCATCTAACCAACCAGCTCTGACCCCCAGTCACAATAATCGCAGGGATCGGAAGACAGACAGCAAGAAAACAATTTCTAATTCTGGAAGGATCCCTGCTACGAAAACAACTAGCATTAAGGACCCTGACTGGGAAGTAGTTAACACGACCTTAACATTACAAGACAAGATGAAGCTAATCAAGGATCGGAAGAGTCTATAGTGCAGTGCACCTTGTCACACCTTCCAGGAATGCAAGAAATGAATATCGAAACAACTCATGCGCACCCCCATGCAAGTCCTATCCCTGCAACACACCAACAAACCAGTTATCGCCAAGAATAGCTATAAGGGTAAAACCAAGGCAAAACCCCAGTCTATTGAGGAATTAGACTATAGCAGGGTTCGGGTCAAGGTTAACGGCCACCTTGCATTAGTGTAAGTGTGGGCCAAGTTAGTACAGGAGTTCGGTAGGGAACTCAGCTCTACCAACGTGGTTATGGGATCTTGAGGGCGCCCACTATGTCCTAAACAGGATTATAGTAGGTGGCTAAAAGGTTGTTGTAAGTGTAGGTTTTGGTTGGGGCTCAAGAGGTGCAGGTGGCCAAGAATATTACCAGTGTAGCTTGTGTAGATCTGAGTTAGCTAGAATAGACTGTGTTGAACGAGAACTCTCCTATCTACCGCCATGGAATTCAAATCTTTAATAGATACTGAGTTCCTAAGGCAATGAGCCTATGTGGACTCATACTAGGCAACAGTAAAGACTCATTATGATGCCAGATCATAATGAATACATGATGGCTCATTATAGACACGTTCAGTATCATGATGATGCCTAACAAGGTAACAGAACAAGGCGGCCAATGAGATAAATAACCAACAAGAAAACAGAATAAGCTACTGCACAATTAGGTAGACATAACAGGAGATGGTGGTCAGCAAGCTGACATATATGAAACTAACCCAGAATGATACAGGAATATGTCAGGTAGTAATAGAGAAATATGACAAGAAAACTACAAGGAAAAAACAACAAGACTAATCCCAATATAATCCTTCCTAATCTAAACGTGTCCAGAAAGAGTAGCTGGCAAAACAGACCAAAAAACGTACTTTGAAATAACCCAATAAAGTCCACCAAAACTGCCATAGATAAAACACATGTAGATAAAAACATATAGTATAAACTAGTTCCTTACATCCTTCCCTTCTTAGAAAATCATCCACTAGAAAACAGACAGGGAAAAATCAGATAATACAAGGAAAAAATATAACAAGACAAAGGTATCAAACCCTGCAATAATCTAGAGACATATCTAACCAATATACTACTTGTTCCTCCTTCCTCGACGCGTTTTTTGCTGGTTATCAGTCCAAGCATGCTTTCTCCAATAATCCTTCACAGTTTTGAATAGGAGACTTTCATCTGGTTCCAGAGTATTTTGATTATCTCCATACGCTTCCCACTTGACCCAATATCTGATGACACCATTTCTCTTGTTCTGCTCGTGTTTGACAATGCGTTCGAAGGCCCACTTGTCACCCTGAGAGTCTAACTCTACAGGTCCTGGCTCAGGCAAGGATATGGAGGGGAATTTGGTATCATTATTTTGATGCCAGGGGGCAAGGAGGGAGGTGTGGACCTTGAGGTGGCCGGAGGGTACAACGGGGCATTCAAGCGTGTAATTGTCAGTGTAAGGGTACACAGCTGAGATAGGGTAGGGGCCAAGGAAGATAGGTTCCAGTTTGGAGTACTGAGAGTTCCAGCTTATATCAGAGTGGTGAATTTTGACTAAGTCACCAATCTTGTACTCTGGGGACATCCTTCTCTTCTTGTTGGCCTACCTAGTCATCTCCATGCGGCTGTTGTTCATCTTCTCCTGCACTGCTGCCCACATGGCTTGAGTCAGACCATCTGGTCTAACTGTAGGGATGTCTGAGCCAACAGAGGTATCTTGGTAGATGGGGGAGAATCTGAAAACAAGGGAGTGGGGGGTGCATCCTCTTGTGGCATCCACGGAATTATTGATTGCCTCTTGTACCAGGGGAATTGCAGGAAGCCAACTACCACCATGTTCTAATTGCTTGGCTCTCAAGATGGTTAAAATTGCCTTATTGGCAATTCCTGATTGACCATCAGATTCAGGGTGGTAGGGGGTGGAGAATGATTGAGAGATGGAGTTGAGCTTGCAGAACCCTGACCACACCGCGGAATGGAAGAGGGTGTCATTGTCTGTGACAATGTTCAGGAGGTATCCAAAGTGTGGGTATGCATGAGACATGAATAAATTAAGTAGGGTATCTGCAGTATAGCCATCTGGTAAGGGTAGGACAAGGGTATACTTGGTCAACCTGCATAATATAGTCCACATATGGATGTAGTGGACTTTAGTAGCGTGGTTTATGATGGCAGGGAGGTCAAGAAAATCCATGGTGAGGTGGGTAAATGGCTTGCTAGGGATAAGTAGGGGGTGGAGGAGCCCATAAAGCTTTTGAGTGGAGTTTTTTGCCTGCTGACATACAGAGAATGTCTTGCAGTATTCTCGCGTGTCCCTAATCATCTTAGGCCAGTAGAAGTTGTTCATGAGCACATGGAGTGTCTTGGTGAAACCTGCATGACCAAGGGTGGTGTGGATCTTGTCTAGGAGGGCATTCTTAATTATGGAGTTGCAGTCAGGTGTGTTAGGCACACAAATTCGGACCTGCTCATTGAAGGTGTAATAGAGAATTCCGTGCACTTTAGAGTAGCCATTAATGGGCCAGTTGATTTTTTTGACAAATTCTGGATCCTTCTGGTAACCACTTTTGAGCATGTGGTTCCAGTTGGCATATGCAGGGAGGTGCTGGGGAATTCCATTTGTGGGGAGGCCTTGGGACTGTGCAAGCTCCACGAGATTATTGTAACTGTTCTTGCCAACCCATTGCCAATGGAAATTATCCTGATGGGCTACTAAGCCAATAGCCTTAGGAATATTGGTAGTATTGGGCTTAGTGGCAGAATTGAAATGGAGGTAACCTTCCATAGTGAAGGGACCCTTCATCCAGTAGTAAGGCATCATAATTGAGTGCCTGGGGAAGTTGGGGTCTGGTGTGGGACAGGGGAGGGTATCAGATCCATATGGGCTAGTAGAGGATACAGAGATTTTCTTGGGGGCAAGGGGGGTGACAGGGTGTGTG
>Ga0307511_10004714_pt1 | contig 13939 bp, 13 predicted proteins | sample 13_EM_MG_FD_200266 | JGI IMG/M metagenome (GOLD analysis project Ga0307511, IMG submission 200266) | Populus trichocarpa ectomycorrhiza microbial communities from riparian zone in the Pacific Northwest, United States - 13_EM | ecosystem: Host-associated > Plants > Roots > Unclassified | place...
AATTTAAAAAAAAAAAAAAAAAACTTTGAGGCAACCCTTGTTATTTTAAAAGAAAGTTAAATCCCGTAGAAAGGAAATAAAAAGAATATTGGATGATGAAACAAAAAAAAAAAGCTTAAAAAGAGGAAACAAAAATCAAGCAAGCTTGAATAAACCTTGTAAACTTGGGTTAAACTCTCAAATTTGTAATTCGTTAAATTCTCGACTCGAACTCAACTCAAAAGCTCAACACCTGAATAATTAAATGTTGAAGGATGAAATTAATTAATTTATTTTAATTTTAAAAACAAAATTCCTTTTAAAAAGATAAATTTAACAAAGATAAAAAAAAAAAAAAAAAACTAAGACAACTTGTGTTATTTTCAAAATGACTAAAAAATCTCATACAGAGTGAATAAGAAAATAACAAAATGATGTAGGATGAAAAAAAGCTTAAAAAGGGAAAAACAAAACCATGGAAGCCCATGTTAACATCGTAAACTGAAGTTAATCTTTTAAATCTGCAATCCGTTAAATTCTAGACCTGAGTTTAACTAAGAAACTAAACATCTGATCAATTAAATGTTGTAGGTTGAAATAATAAAAAAAATCAATTTAAAAAAATCTTGAAAAGTGAAAAAAATAACAATTATAAAGAAAGGATTAGATTTGATAGCAACAAAACTCAAGAAGGATGAATTGTAGAAAAATAATTTCAAAAACCATCTCAAATAAAACAAATATTAATCAAATTTAATAAAAATCAAATTGACAGATGAAAAAATCTATTGGGGATGAAATTGAGAAAAATCTTTAATTTCATAAACTATTCTAAATAAAAAATTGTAATAAAAAGAATAGGAAAAAAATCTTAAAGATAACAAACTTCAATGCTGATTTTTAAAGGCCAACATGAAAATTGAATAAGAGAGAGTGAATTTTTTTATTAGAATAAAAGATCACACTGGTCAAACCAGCAACAATTATGCCACACACACCGCTTTTATATGGAAGTGACGTCGAGGCGCTTCAACCGATGTCTTAGAAGTAAGGTTTTGACTACCAAACGGCGTTGCACACACTATCCATACCTAGTAGACATTATTCATGCGCTTTCTTTTTTTGTTTTATTTATTTATGAATTTATCTTATTTTCCTTAATAACATTCAATAACTATCAAAATAACCAAATATAAAAGACAAAAGAAGTTGGTATAACCGATTAATTTAGAAATGTTGCCTCCACTACTTTTGATGTCATGTCTTGCTACATTAATATAACATGTCTTGTCAAGATAGCACCTTGAGCACTATAAGTAACCCTTAAACTTAATTAATCAAGAAAATCCATGAATTAGCTTGAAACGTACCTTTAAGTGTGACAAGAAAGATTAATACAAAAATGTTACAAAAAATCCATTGCTTTAACAAAAAAATGGATGACCAATGGCCCTTTAACAAGAAATGTTACATCGACCAATGATGTTAGTTAGGTAAACATTCACTTTTTTCCAGCTAAAATGATGTGAAATTTACCTCACTACTCCACATGGCATTCCTTCTGGGTCTTGACAAATTGATGACCTCACTACTCCACATTCCCCATGACGACAGAGAAGAAGTTTCTAAGAATAAAAAAGAAGAGAAGTTTCTGAACATGCAATGAATGAGAAAGGTTAAAAAATATATTTGAAGGAATTGCAATTTGCAAAGGAAAGAGGAGACGTACAAAGGGAGTGTATAGGGCAATGGGATTTAAGAAAAGATTACAAAGCAGAAGTTATGTCGATCTCAACCTCTCTGCAAAGTTAATTAGGCTTGCTAGTTGTTTTCGTTTCCAGGCCAACCTATGCTCCGAAGATATTCTTTCAAAACTCTCTTTATTTTCCTTGATTTTAGATTGTTTTTCTCTTTCAATTTAATTAGTATTTTACTAATTAAAACTTTTTCTTGTATTTAAACAAGCTTTGTAGGATATTTTTTTATAGAAAAATTTATTATATAAAGACTTTTCAGAAACTATAACACTTTAAATCTTTTCTCTTTTTGTAATCTTAGAGATGAGAACCCTAGTTTTTTTTCTCTACAATTTAGGATTGTAAAACTTTAGGGATTGATAAATCTTATCCATGTTATACGTTACGTCAATTAGTATTATAACAGGTTAGCCTATTCGATTGATAGAGGTACTGGTAACAACTTTCCAATCTATGATGTAATAGTGGAGGCCGTCTAAGAACTGTGAGGGCTCAAGAGGCAACGCGAAAAACCTTACCATAAAGAATTGATCAACGAAAGCATTCCGCAACAGACTTAACTCAACATCTATCAATTATGATGAAAATTCGCAAACAAGAATCATGACATGCTTAAACTCTTACCTTAGAGCGAATCAAATCCTAGATCTATTCCTATAAATTCATATACATACATCCTGTATATTTAAAAAATGGTATAAACATTAGGCAATGCATCGAAAACTTAGTTAGCAGTCAACCTTTTCGTAGACACGTTCCTAAATCCAAAGAGATTTAGAAGTTTCAAGGTTAATTAAAAGTGCATGTGTTGAAATTAAAAAAACAAGGACTAAATTAAAATTTGCAAAATACCAATTAAAAAACCTTAGTTTTTAGGGTTTAAGCAGACAATATGTCACTCATTTTAAATGAAGAATCGAGTGACACGTCACCTATCCCTGTTTATTATCTTCCTCGATAGATAAAAGATGATCGGGATGCAGTTTCAAACAAATAAATATGACATCTCTGACCACTTCAGGGGCTTTAACCACCACCATTCGATAGAGGAGCTTACCCTCTACAAGGCCATGTAACCCCTTTTCAATGTTTGTGCCCTCACCTGCCATATAGAAACCCTCAAGTTCTTGTCCTAAAGCAACCTTGTTTGCTGTAGTAGGATTTAACAGTGTTTCACCCAATTTTTTATCGATCATGGGAAAGCTACAGACCACCAAATCAAGCATGATATACTCATAGTTGAAGAATAACAACCCCTCTACAAAATCTATGGCTTGGTTGGCTACAATGACCTTCTATTTGCCACGTTTAATTCATGGAAGGTGCACCTCTAATCAACCATTTTCGGTCAAGTTTCAGTTATGAAGTTCCTAACTTTTTTCAAGAAGTTCCAAGAGTTTATTAGACATCAAGGGAGAGGGAAAACAAAATAAGAAGAGAGAAGAATGGTCTCTTAACAAATCAGAGGCAAAATAAAAAGCATCTCATATGATCTAATTTTGAAAAACCACCTTCAAACCCACAAATGATTTCATAGCCACATGCCCTTTTAATGCTATAAAAGAGGGGATTTTTTAGGAGAAAACAAAGGAGGAACACACAAGCATTGATAGAAAATACCATAAGAAAAAAACTATAAGAATTATGTGCTAAGTTGAAAAAGAAAAAAGGAAGATAAGCTAAACAAATCCCATATTGAAATGAACTTGGAAATCAAGAGGAAAGAAGCAAACAACCTAGAGAAGGAATCAACATTGCCCAATACAAGGTATATCTTTGAATCTGATGAGGGTGTAGCTCAATAAGCACACCTCCTTCTTCTATTTGTCTTTTAAATTCATGTTTGAATGTTTATTGTGCACCCATTGTGATTGTTTAGTTAGTTTAATATGCCATAAATACTTGTGCTTAGATAGTTAGTTATGCCATGATTTAGTATGCCTATATATGTTCATATTTATGTTGATAGTTTAGTTTTGGTAATATGATGATAAATATTAGTTTAAAATGCATTTTAGTAAGTTTTAATGTTTAAGTTAATCAATAAAATTATTGTGGCGGAATATGTTAAAAGGTCATGTTGCTGATTTTTGCTGATCTTAGACTATTTTGGTGGCTAGCTAGGCTTGTTTGAGTTATAAACATGGTGTTTGTGGTTATAAATAGAAGGAATAATCAATGCAACAATGTTTGTGCCTAAGGATATGCAATTTTGGTTTTTTTATGAGTGATAGGATTTGCTTATTATTTTGCTTATGATTCTTGTTTCTTGTCATTTTGGATGGTTCAAGCAAGTTATGGCAAATATATTTGAGTTATGGTTACAAGGCTTAGGTTATTTTTTGGGTTTTTATGTTATTTCTAGGTTTCTGCTCTTTTTATATGATTGGGATGAATTTCTAGGTTTTTTCTTTTTTATGGGTTTGGGATGAATTTCTAGGTTTTTTTTACCTTTGAATGTTCTTGAGCCTTTTTTTTTTGTTTTCTCATATTTTGAAGTTCTAGCCTTACTTGTGGGTTTTGGTTGAGACTCAGATTCATAAATGATTATTCTATACCATCATTTTAACTTTTTGAAACTTATTTTGGATCAATCAACCCCTAGTAGTTTGAATATTTGGGCATGGTTCTTGGCTATCAGGTTTGATTTGTTGAAAATCAGAGTTTATTGTAAATGTTCGATGCTCGATTATGCATTAGTTTTCCATGTTAGATCCTTATGTGCCTTCAATATGACGTGATGTAGTCTGTAATGATACTTCAGTTTCTAGGCTCATGAGAGTGTTCTTTGTGTTCTTGACAAAATTCAAACAAAAATCATTTCTTTATTTCTGATTATGGTCTTGTTTTTTGTCATGGGCTTTGGGCTAGGAAGCTCAGCTCATATGGTTGGGCTGAACCCAACCCAGGCTTAAAGCATTGTTTGGTTTTGCAAAACTTTATAAAGAAAAAATGCATTTTTTTTATCCTTAGGACATATTTGGCAAACACGCCATAATGAATTGTTAACAGTTTTCTTTGATGAACTTTTTTCTTGTCTTGCCAAATAAACCCCAAATAATTTTAAAAACTCTGAAAAATTTACTAACCATTTCAAAATTATTTGTGGGTCCATCACATGTTTTTCAACCATTTTATTAAATATATGGATTGTAGACTTACACTGTAAAATGCTGACCTGATATTAAATATACTTGTTTTTCTTCAAAATTCCAGAGAAATAAGAAAAATTCAAAATTTTTTATTTTAAAAAATACAAAAATATGTTTTTATTTGTATGCATATGACCAAATTCTAAAAATTTTCATGCATATTTTTTTTTAAAAAATTAAATTGTGTTTTATCATACTTTAAAAAATACAAAAATTAGTTAATTGATATTATAACAAGTTTGTGATTATCCATTAGGATTTGGCCAACATTTTAAAGACACTACAAAAATCCATTTGTTTAATTAATATTTGGGGTATGAATTTTACAATGTAATACATGTTCCCGATATTAAATTAAATGAATTGACAAAAATAAAATGTTAGAAATTAATTATAGACTTTACTATTTTGGGGTATAAAATTACGTTGTAAAGTATATCATATGGATTAAACATACAAATAGAAATAAATACACCATTAAAATTTGGGCCTTAGAATAGTTAAGTTTTAGCTTGATAATGAAGAGATCTCCTTACTGAGGAGGATCTGTCTTGATCCCTAGAGATTGTGATATGAACCAAATCATGTCTAAATTTGGCTTTAAAATGTTTGCTGGCCAGTTTTGCAAAATCAAGCATATCTCTTAAACCGTACATCGGAAAGAGCTGACATTTTATAGGGAGATGCTAGACACATGCAACTATATTTTGGTGATTTTTAAGTTCAAATTGAGTTAGGGAACATATTATTTAAGAGAGTTGAAGTTACTAAATAAATCTTATTAAATCTGCTAAACTAGATCTTTGTGTATTGTTTGGGACATATTTGGAGCTATAGGTGGAATTCTTCTTCAATTCAGGTTGGTCTAGAAAGTAGACATTGCAAGTTTCCTAACCATATATGGTAGGCCTAATAATTCATCCAGACAGAAGAAAATGATGTGTTTGAAGTCATGACTGAAAATCTACCAAGAATATGTGAAAATTGGAGATTGAGGCTACATAGAGGAATTTTGGCATGAAGACTTTATACTCCGACTTCTCATAACCATGACATGCATGAAGACTTTATACTTCTACTTCTCATAACCATGACATTAAATGATTTCGTTGTCTAGGTTTTAGTCATGTTGCTTCACAGTTTTCAAATAAAAAAGAGGTTATGAAAGTTAATAATGAGATTGAGATCGATGGGGAGGATAAAGAGAAGAAGATGTCACCATTGAAGGATGCTAATGATGTTTGTGTTGAGTATCCGATTGAGGGAGAGGCACTTGTGGTGAGGAGAGCACTGAATATGCATATCAAGGTTGATGATTTGGAAGGTCAAAGGGAGAACATATTCCACACGAGATGCCATGTTCATAATAAGGTATGTAGCTTCATTATAGATGGTGGTAGTTGCATTAGTTTAGCTAGTACTTAATTCATGAGAAAGTTGAATCTTTATAGTACCAAACATCTCATACCTTATAAATTACAATCTCATACCTTATAAATTACACTGGTTAAATGATGGTGGTAAAGTGAAAGTGAATAAGCAAGTTTTGGTTGCTTTTTTTATTGGTAAATATTGTGATGAGGTGTTATGTGATATTGTGCCAATGCAAGTTAGTCACTTGTTGCTTGGTAGACCATAACAACATGATAAAAGATTTATGCATGATGAAGTAACAAATAGGTATTCATTTAAGATGAATGGAAGACTTATAAATCTTGTATCTTTTACACCTAAGTAAATATATGAGGAGCAACTAAAATTGAAGAAGGAGAAGATAGTTGACAAGAAGAGCTTGTTTATCAAAGGGACCTTCTTTGCTAACAAGGTTCTTCTTAGTTTTGATGATGATGTTAATCTTTGGCTTGGTATGATTTTATTTTTTTTATCTTAGAAGATGTTTTACATAATACAAATTCGAGGTCGAATCTTTTTAAAGAAGGGAAGGATGATACGAACCAAGTCAGACCCGAATTTGACCTTAACATGTCTACTAGCCAGTTTCCCGAGATCGAACATATCTCTCAAACTGTACATTGGAAGTCATTGAAATTTTATAGGGAGATATTAGACACATGAAAATATATTTTTGAGAAATATTCAAGCCGAATGGAGTTTGGGAACATATTATTTCACAGGATATAAGTCATTAAACAAATCTTATCAAAGTTGTCAAACCAGACCTTTATGTACTGTGTGGGACATATCTGAAGTTGCAGGTGAAATGTTTATGCTTTTCAAGCTGTTCTAGAAACTAGACATCCCAAACTTTCCAACCATATATGTTAGAACCAATAATTCATCTAGATGAGAGACAACAACATGTTTGAAGTCAGAATTGAAAATCTGTCAAAAATATGTGAAAATTAGAGATTTGAGCTACATGGAAGAATTTTGGCATGAAGACTTTGTTTTTATTATATGATTTTATTTATTTATTTATTTTGAATATTTATTTTTAATTTGGGTTTGTTCTAGCCCATAAGACATTGTTTAAAGATTAATTTCATTGTTGGACTTATGTTAGTTGATTACTAATTTAAGCCTATTAGCTCGAAAACCAAAAGGAGTCTATTAGGGTTAGTTAGAGGAGACTATATTATGTTTTTTTAGTTGGAAATTTCAGCAACACATTGATGAATAAACTGGAGTTTTTGTTTTGTTTGTTTGTGGCTAAACAATCTTTCTTTGCAGGGACAAAGATCGTACACTGACTTATCGAAGATTAATTGACTTCGTGGTGTAATTCATATTTTTAAGATTCTTAGATACAAGGTTATCTCTAAATCCAAGTTTTTTTTTCCAATACCATTGGTTCTTGGGTACATGGTTACTTCTAGGTCAAGGTTCTATCAAACCTGATTTTTTGTTTTTCAGGTTGTTATCTACTTTGTTAAGGGTTGCTTTACCATGTGATCAAGAGGTCCACATTAGATAAAGAGCTTATTGCCGAGGAGGATCTATCTCAAATCCATAAGATAAGGATCTCCTTACTAAGGAGAACTTTTATTGAACTTTATACAGACTAACAAATAAAAATATGACTTAAAAAAAACAATCAATTAATTATGTAGTTTATCATAGATAAGGTGCACTGGGGGTAATGCATCTTTTTCATGAACAACTACTTCTTTTACCTAGACTCTTGCGGACCAGTAGGTTTTCTAGTGACCATAATACTAGGTGACGACTCCTCAACCATTCAAATCATAATTTTATAATTAATCCCAACACATCCAAAACCCCCTCGATCTAGGAGGAAGATCTATCATTTGACGTCTTACATGCTATGACAATTTAGATGAATATCTACGTTGCGCATTAATGGTTTTATAATTGTAGGTTGACAAAGGATTAAAAAAAAACTCAATGGTTTTGCCCTTAGAAGTCAACATCAAAATGATAATAAGATCACTTTGAAATTAAAAAAAAAATCATATGAATATTTATTTGGGTTTTATTATCATAGATTAACATAGAAAAAAAAACCTCAATGGGTTTTTTCCTTATAAGTTGATTAAAAAATTGATAATAAATCGCTTTGAAAAAATATTTTTTCAATTTAAATTTTGGTCATAATTTTTGTTATCCATGGATCAATATAGGATAAATAACTCCTTAATGAAATTTATCATTAGAAGTTGACCTAAAAAGTGATAATATATATAATTGTTTGTAATTATATTATTCATGGATTAAAATAGGATAAATGACTCATTAATGAGATTTATCCTTAGAAGTCTACCAAAAATGATAATAAAATCATTTCAGAAAAATATTTTTCAAGGCATATTAGACACTTTTTTTTTTTTATTAAAAACAAACAACAATGCATATTACCTTAGGTGAGATGTGATAAGGAATCTGATTCTATTCCTTGATTTTAGATGAATTGTTATTATATACATATCTTGTAGGATACATATTTTTCTACGTTTTATTTGTTTCCTATTATATAGGATTTGCTAACTGATGTACATACAATATATAATGAGAATCAATCACCTCTGCATTATTGAGGGATTACAGCTATTCTTAAAACCTTGTTATGGTATCAGAGCTCCTTTAGGTTTTTCTTTTACCCGATTTCTTTATCATGGTTGCATCGTCCTCATCACCTTCTTTTCCGCTGAACATGATGGTGCATATGCTTACCATCAAACTGACCTCCTCAAATTATTTGTTATGGAGAAATCAGTTTATACCATTGTTAACAAGCCATGATCTCCTTGGATTTCTGGATGGTAGTATCCCAGTTCCTTCTTCACAGATTACTGGTACTGATGGCTCCACTCAAGTGAATCCAACGTACACTTCTTGGCTAAACACATATCAGACCCTACTAAGTCTCCTCTATTCTTCCCTTACGGAGGAATCTATGAGTGAGGTGCTTGGTCTAAAACATGCTCATGAGGCCTGGACTGCTCTTGAAGCCTCCTTCTCTCATATATCAAAGACTCGCGAACTTCAACTCAAGGACGAGCTCCAACTGATGCAGCGAGGCTCCAAATTAGTGGCTGAATTCTCTCGCCTCTTTAAAGGCCTTTGCGATCAACTGGCATCAATTGGTCGACCCATCGATGACCTGGATAAAATTCATTGGTTCTTGAGAGCTTTAGGTCCTGATTATAAAATCTTCTCAACAACAATGCTTTCCTAGTCTCATTTACCTTCTTTTGCAGATATCATCCTGAAAGCTTTGAGCCATAAGATTTTTGAAAGATCAGTGTATCAACAATCTGCCAACTCGGCATTTTATTCTTCCACCGCCAGATCAAATACATCAACAGAGGAAAGCCCAAACCTCCCTCTGCCTTTGTCATAAAATCTAGTTTCTCTCCAGTCTATTGCCAACTCTGTGACAAGGAAGGCCACTTGGCTAAACGCTGCTGGACATTTCTTAATCTCAAGAAAAAGTAGTCTGCCAATCTTGTTGAAGCCTTCGCTGCTTGTTCAAACTCGGCCTCCCCCGATTCTGCCTGGTATTCGGACTCTGGCGCCACCTCTCACATGACAAATGATCCCGAGGGTGTCGATATTCTTGCTGTATATTTTGGTAACAAAAGGGTGATGGTTGGTAATGGTTAGTCTCTTTCTATCTCTCACACTGGCTCCGTTTCCACTCTTGTTCCCAACAGTCCATTACTTTTATCTAATGTTTTAGTTGTTCCTGGTATTACCAAAAAGCCTATTTCCATCAGTCAACTTACAAAAGATAATAATTGTTGGGTCATCTTTTTTTATTCTGGTTTTACAATACAGGACCGGGTCACAAGAGTAGTGCTGGGAGTCGGAAGATGTGAGAATGGCTTATATGTGCCTCAGCAACATCATCATGCCGTTGCTTCCATAGTTTCTTACAATAAATTGTGTGTCTCTGCTCATTTGTGGCATGCTCGTCTAGGTCATCCTAGTTTTCATACTATTGACTCTCTCACCAAGTCAGGTTTTATTTCCTATAGTAATAAATTAATAGGTTTGGATTCTAGTTTATGTGTTGGATGTAACCTTAGCAAAAGCCATCGTCTACCCTTTTCAATTAATAATATTCATTGTGATTTGCCTTTTGATCGCTTACACTGTGATTTATAGGGTCCTTCACCTGTTTGTTCCACTACAGGTTTTCGATATTATGCAGTTTTTATTGATGATTGTACTCGTTTCAGTTGGTTTTTTCCACTAAAATATAAATCTGATTTTTTTTATACATTTGTCAATTGTCAACAGTATATTGAAACTCAATTTTCATCTACAATTAAGTCCTTCCAATGTGATGGTGGAACTAAATTTACCAATAATAAATTTCACTCTCACCTCACATCTTGTGGTATTGTATTGCATGTTGCTTGTTCTTATACACCCAGTCAAAATGAAATTGCTGAACGTAAACACCGACATGTCACCGAAACAGGACTCACTCTTATGTTTCATGTATGTGTTCCATTGCCTCTTTGGGTTGAGGCGTTCTCGACAGCTGTTTATCTCATCAACCGACTCCCCTCACAAACTCTTGCTGGCAAAACTCCTTACGAGCTTTTGTTTGGTAAATACCCTGACTATACTATGCTTTGTACTTTTGGATGTTTATGCTTTCCTTATTTGCTAGATTATGCTCCTAACAAATTATCTTCCAAATCTGCTCCTTGTGTCTTCCTAGGTTATAGCCCCCTTCACAAGGGTTTTCGTTATTTTGACTGCAAGACAAAACGTCTTTATGTCTCTCACCATGTCCAATTTTATGAAACTATTTTTCCTTATGTAGGTGATGATGTTCAACAAAATCATAATTCCACACCCTATATTACTTTCTCTGATTTCTTGGACTCTCATAATATTGTGTCTCCTGCCTCACCACCTCCGTTAGTGTCTTCTCCAGTTTTGACTCCTACTTGTTTGCCATGCAGTGATAAACCTGTAGACTCCTGTTCCCAGCCTCCTATTATGTTTATCATCCCATCCTCTAGTCATCCCTCTCCACCTGTTCCTGTTCCTCTAATAACGACCTCTACTAACCTTCACCCCATGGTTACTAGAAGGAAAGCTGGTATATTTAAACCTAAGGCTTATCATGCATTAACCATTTCACCCTCTTGTCAGTTTTTTCAGGTTCTTCTAGCTCTCTAAGAGCCTCGGGGTTTCAAGTCTGCAGCCAAACACCCTGCATGGCTCTCGACTATGGATGCTGAAATACAAGCCTTGAAGAAGAATGGGATCTTGTACCGCGTCCTGCAAGTCACAATGTGGTTGGTTGTCACTAGATGTTTAAAACCAAGCTCTGTGCTGATGGATCTATTGAGCATCATAAGGCTTGTCTTGTGGCCAAGGGTTTCTCTCAGATTCATGGCCTTGATTTTGAAGACACGTTCAGTCTTGTTGTGCGTCCTGCTACCGTCCGGATTATTCTATCCATTGCAGTCTCTTCTGGGTGGCTTCTACATCAAATAGATGTTCAAAATGCCTTTCTTCATGGTCATCTCTCTGAACTGGTATATATGGATCAACCCCCTGGCTACACAGATCCACGGTTTCCTCACCATATATGTCGACTAAAGAGTGCTCTTTATGGACTTAAACAAGCCCTTTTGTGCTTGGTTCCAACGCTTTAGCTCGTTTTTACTGCACCTTGGTTTTCTTATCAGCAAGGCAGATTCCTTTTTGTTTGTGCATCATTCTGCAGCTGGAATGGTTTATCTCTTGCTCTATGTAGATGATATAGTGCTTACTGGTAGCAATCCTAGCTTGATCAAGACTCTTATCACACGGCTGTCCAACAAATTTACCATGAAAGATTTGGGGTCTCTACACTATTTCCTTGGTGTTGAAGTCCACCATAACTCCCACGGTTTATTTCTTAGCCAAACCAAGTATGCGCTTGATCTTCTCCACCGTGCTGACATGGTTGAGGCCAAACCCATTACCACTCCTTATGTCGTCGGCCAACATAACTCCACTGAAGGGAAGTTATTTTCAGATCCCACTCTTTTTCGGTCTCTTGGTGGTGCTCTACAATAGTTGACCATTACTCGCCTTGATCTCCCATTTAGTGTCAATTCCATTTGCCAATATATGCATGCTCCGACAGAAGATCACTTTCGCGCACTCAAACGTATATTGCGTTATGTTAAAGGAACGGTCCTTCATGGTCTTCAACTTCATCGCAATCCTTACCGTGACTTGCTTGCTTATTCTGATGCTGACTGGGCTGGTTGTCCTGATACACGTCGGTCTACCACCGGCTATCTTACTTTCTTGGGCCCCAATCATATCTCCTGGTGCTCCAAGAAACAATCCACTGTTTCTCGCTCCAGTGCCGAAGCTGAATATTGATCCTTAGTTGTCGCTACTGTTGAAGTTGTTTGGATCGTTCAGCTACTTCGTGATCTACATCTACAATTACCTTCACCTCCGAAGCTGTTATGCGACAACAAAAGTGCTATATTTATGGTGGTCAATCCTATCACTCGGCCTCGCTTTAAGCATATTGTGATTGACTATCATTTTGTTCGTGAACTCATTGCTAATGGTTCCTTAAAAGTCACATTCGTTCCCTCTCATCTTCAGTTTGCCGATTCTTTTACAAAAGGAGTCCCCAAACCTCAGTTCCTCCTTTTTCCTAACAAGCTTCACGTGGTCCCTTCTTCCATGCTCAGCTTGAAGGGGGTGATAAGGAATCTGATTCTATTTCTTGATTTTAGATGAATTGTTATTATATACATATCTTGTAGGATACATATTTTGCTACGTTTTATTTGTTTCCTATTATATAGGATTTGCTAACTGTTGTACATACAATATATAATGAGAATCAATCACCTCTGCATTATTGAGGGATTACAGCTATTCTTAAAACCTTGTTAAGATGTATAAGGTGATGTCTATCTTTTTTATTACATAACCAGCCCCTTTCCTAGAACTCTTGAAAAACCAGTTAAGGTTTCTAGTTACCATAAAACTAGGTGGCAACTTCTTTTTCCATTCTACCCCTTCTCACACTAAGATCACCATGATGTCCACCTGTGATAGGCATCATGATAAAGATATTGGGCTTTTGTTCTTTAAATCCATAAATGACAACCATTTGTCATCCTTGAATAGCGAATGCATATCCAATATACCTTTTTTTATGCATACACCCTCGTGCATTTCACATTCATGTACTCGTTATTATCATATTTGTTTAATCATTATATGAAATATAGGTCCCTCTAAAAGCCAGTCCTTTTTTAGAATCTACAACACCAGACTACGCAAGAAAAAAATATAGCATGAAGAGATAACCCAATAAAAAAATAACCAATAAAAAAAATTGATAGCCTCAAAGATGAGGTCGTTAAGCTAGCCGGCTTACTTAAGAGATTTTTATAATCCATCCCATTAAGGGAAGGGACTTGTAGTTGAGGATCGAATCATATTGAAACACAACCTGTAGCTATGAATCTTGACTAAGACATCTTCTATCACACCAAGTGGATAAACAAAACTACGATCCGCAAGTTGTATTACAATGCTAGTTTTATTCAAAGGCTCAAGACTAAGAGAATCATAAACATGTTT
>Ga0307511_10004715_pt1 | contig 13936 bp, 16 predicted proteins | sample 13_EM_MG_FD_200266 | JGI IMG/M metagenome (GOLD analysis project Ga0307511, IMG submission 200266) | Populus trichocarpa ectomycorrhiza microbial communities from riparian zone in the Pacific Northwest, United States - 13_EM | ecosystem: Host-associated > Plants > Roots > Unclassified | place...
AAGAGAATTAACACGTGTAATCTCTCTGCATTGAAGCTATCTAAGGCTTGTCTGAACTGTGTCTGAAGTGATCTGATTTGAGAATCCTCCTCCAGAAGGGCGGAACGGTTCAGTACTTATACTAGCCGCCAAGCCTTCTGGAGTCTGAAAAACCTGTTTTCTGGCCGTTCCAGAAAGCACTCCTCCATGACCCAATATACAGGTGTGGGAGTTCAGGCCTCCAGTACTCAGAAATACAGGTGTGGATGCGTAATGCATCATGATAAAGGAAAAGTACATAAGGACCGGATACGCTCAAGGTAATAGTACGTAGGGTACTATGCCCGAGATATCTGGTAAACATGATAGATGCTAGGAAATGCATACTAAAACAAATATAAGAAACGAGCTTCCGTTACAATTATCACTCATGTATTTCATTTGTATAATTGAGCGCATGACTCATTGCTGAGTCACGTAGGTATGAGTCAGAGATGGATTTCATTTCATGTATGAGTCAGAGGCTGGTGCACAGCCTCCCTAGTGACTCAGTATTTCTTTGGGCGTGAAATATATAAGGGCTGCTTGTCCGCCACCAGTGTTGGAGGCGGCAGAGCCGAACAACTGTAATTGGACACAATAGGAGAATTTATTAGACCTGAGGGTCGTACCTATCAATTCAAGCCCCTAGTGGGCAGGGCTACCCTTTGACAAGTATTAACTATAGCAGCGTGCTATAGTTACTAAGAAAATGATTTATTACTTTCAACGAATTCTCAGGTTAACAGTTTGTGCGACAAGCTGGTAAACCTATCCATGCGATAAAGTATTACTTTACAATTACCCTGAAGTAATATACCAGATCTACTAAGTACTTTAAAGACTAAGTGTTTAGTTTCTAGTATTGGATTACTAAGTTCTAAGTAAGAGTCCTTATGGGACTAGAATTAAACAGTCGAACTCTTGTATTTGTTGCATATAAATATTCTGTGTCTGTCCTCTCCAGGTCTGTTTCCTTCTCTAGGTTCAGACCTTCAGCCCTTAAATATTACATTTTAAGACTAGCTGTAACTCACTATTATGGCTGTGCCATAGTAGTGAGTCATACATGATTTGAAATCCATCTCTGACTCATTAAGTGAGTCATAACCTTAGATTCATGCATGAGTCATAGGAAATTATTAAGTGATAGGTGACTCCTAGTTAACATGTGAAATTAAAGAATTTACATATGCTTCTTCTAACATAATTAACCAGGCAGGTTAGTATAACTTAATAAGAAATTATATTGTAGATGTTGGTTCAGGGTTAGGTTGTTAGTTGATTATAGATCAGCATACTAAGAATATCACTTCCTTATATTCCTCCTTAGTTAAACATGAAATCTATCTTCTTAGTGGACAACATAAGCCTTCTTGACATGATCATATCCAAAGGTATTATCAATATAGAAAAGTTTCTTAACAGGAGGCTTAACAATAGTAGCATATGAGGTAACAGGGGGGTTGAAGATCCTATCTCTTTCTGTAGCTATCATTCTAAGTGTTTCTTCTCTGGTTTTTCTCTTACCATTTTACCACATTTCTTTATTAACAAGTCTCTTGCTGTAAGTAGTATCTTTATTCCCATTTAGCCAAAATTCTTTCTTCAGTAAGTGGTCAATGTCTCTATCATTTACCCATTCATCTTGGTGCTAGTCATATCACTTTCATCTGACCCTGAATTGGGGGAGTCCAGTACCTAGTTGGCTTCTGTATTCCATCACTCTTTCTATCTCATACCTATTTTCTTTTGCCTCCACAGGTGCTAGCTTGGTTTTTTCTCTACCTGTGAATTTGATATGGTTTGGGAAATAGGCTTTATTGCGAGAGCTGTGGAAGACTGGACTGATGTTTGAGAGGTCAGGGTTTTCTGAAAGGTCAAGTTCAACATTTTGTGTGAATATTAACTCCTTGGTGACATTGAAGGGTTCTATCCATTTAGGGGATAGTTTAGAGAAGTTGTTATTGGCTAGGAGGTTCTTTGTTGATAGTATGACTTGTGATCCAACAGGGTAGGCAGAGGATGCCCTTCTCTTCTGGTTAGCTTGCTGTGTTTGCTGGATCTTGCCTTTGGTAAGGTTTTCTGCAGCCTCATGGAATCTTTTGGCTGGGTTGTGTTTGAATGAGGCGAGCGGTGAGTCGTGAATCCTGTGAAGGACGTGCTATATATGAGAAGAGGTAGAAGCTTTGTATTAATCTAGCTACTGTAATGGAGTGAACTGATGTGATGTACAAGAGGTAGTAGGCAATTCAAGAGCTATATATACATGAACAGGACGTTGACATAAAGGTTCACATGAGTGCACATGGTTACACATGCAACTCAACGTGAGAGGCTAGGTGAATAAGCTCAAGGCGGGTTGCAAGGTAATGACAGTATAGCTAGGTATGGGTGGAATGACATTCTAACAGGTTGGAAAAGATGGCTATTGGTATGGGGAGTGGTGTAGATCCTAGCTTTGTGTCAAAGCTTAGAAGGATATGCTCAGGAGATTTCCCTCTGGGTTCACTAATAGCAGTATTGACCTCTATTTGAACAGAAGGTGCTCCTTGTACCCAAATTGAACCATCTTCCAACTTCTTAGCAGCAAACATAGGAATAATAGACTTGTTCTTTCTTTCTGATGCTCCATCCGTTTGTGTATGATATGCAGAGGAGGCTTTATGCCTAACTCCAACTGAATTTGCCCAATCTTGAAATAATGCTAACATAAAAAGAACATCTTGATCTGTAATAATCTCATAAGTAAGTCCAACAGTGGGTTTAATTCATGTTTCAAAAATATCAATAACATCCTAAGCATTGGGTTCCTTAATGGAAGGTATAAGGAAAGTGAAATCAGTATATCTGCAAGAAATGACTACTAACTTATTAAAGAGATCCTTCTCCTTTCAACTTGTGATAACCAGGGATTACTTCAAAACAGGGAATAAGGACAGGTTCCATACTGAAAAGGTCCATTGCAATACTTTCCCATGGTTAGGTTGGTACATTGAATGGTGTCAGATACTCAATTGGCAATTGTGTAGAGCCTTTTGTAGATTGACAAATTTCACAGCTCCTGACATAATCTTGTGTGTTACTGTAGGAGTTCTGCCTGTGATATTTGCTGGTTAGTTCTTGGTATGTTCTGTCTAATCCTCCATGTCCTATTTAAGCATGAGGTAATTGGAGAAGGTATTCTTGTGCTGACTTACTTCTGATTTTGAGTCCTGTTGGGATTACCAACTTCCATGTTGCTCTTTTAAAGATGTACAGGAACTTGTGCTTGTACTGAATAGTGAGGATCTTTTCTGCATCTCTTCCTCTCTTGTATATGGCTTTGTACAAGTTGTCTCTTTCCATACATTCCACATACTGCTCAGTCAGTTCCTTGTCTTGTAGCCAATTTGCTACTACAAGATCAGGATGCATGGAGTCATTCTCATCCAATTCAAGTGCCATAGTGTCTTTGACATATTGCATATTAGTATGTCCACTATTTGTCATCAGTTTTTTTCTGAGCTTGCAAGTGTTGGCTTTGTGTTGTCCTTTGTAGAATGTACATTTGCCAATTGAGGGTTATGGTTTAGAGGTGAGGTTTGTGCACATGACTCCCCAGTGTCCTTGCCGTTCACATTTAGCACAGATTCTGATAGTAGTGTGTGGGATGTTAGAGCCATTATTGAGCGGAGGTGGCATGTCTTTATGGGTTTGTTGCCTATGGTTTAGCAGGGTTGCATACTAGCTATTGTTGGGTATTTGAAGGTGTCTGCGTATACTTTCCTCCATTTTTCTTGGTTCTTCTTGCCATGCTTGCATGGCTTTTAATTTTTTATTATTTATTATTTTATGTGATTTGGAAGGTAGCTTACTGCTTGCTTCTGCTGGCTTAGGCCATTCTTGTGGATTGAGTCTGGTGGTGTCAATCATAGGGTTATTCTGGTGAGGGAAGACTTTGTTGTACTTTTGCTTCTACTCATTACTAACTGTTTAGGGAGCTGGAGGAGGAGAAGGTGGATGATGGAACTTAAGTTTCTGTGGTACTTCATCCTTGCACCCAGTTGGTGAGTGCTATCTCCTTTTAAGTATTCTAGTGAGAGTGGGGTTCCACTCTTGCATCTAGTCATGCTTCATTTTTCCCTTGTTAGTAGCCCCAAGTTGTCTCACAATTTCTTCCTGGTTAGGTCCAGTATTGACTCACATCCATTCCTCCTCTTCAGTGTCAGTTTCTACCTGATCACTGTTTGATGGCCCTTCAAGGGTCCATTCTGGTTCTAGGGAAGGAGAAGTAGCAGGGGGGGCCATAGTACTGGAGCTTCTTCCCAATTTCACTTGTTCCTATTGTTCTCGCTACTGCTGAGCTTATGCTCTTATTATAACAGTAGCAGTTACTATGGCCTGCTCTCTTTCATTCCAGGCAGTCCCATCTTTGAGCTCCTGATGTCTCCTGTTCCTTTACATGTTGTTATTCTTGAGATCACTATGGTCTGAATCTGGTTCATTTGTATACCTTTCTTGCTGGAAGATATCTCCCAGCCCACATCAGGAACGATTTTTGAGAGCCCCAATGCCAGCACCAAGCGTCCGGATGCCAGCGATTCCTGTAGGATGCCGGATGCGCCCAGGGCGCCGCCAGCGTTCCGGCGCCATTAGGCCAGTGTCCAGCCAAGCGCCGGAGGCGTCCCAGGGCACCGGGCGACGTCCAGACGCCACCCCTCTAAGGCACGCGTCCATAATTGTCAGTTTGCCTTTGCTAGCGCACCGGGCGTCCGACGCCCCAAAGGTAAACTTAAATGGTTCCTGATGCAGTGCTCCTGCTACTGCTAGCAAAGTTAGGGGATTATGGCCTATAGTATGGCCTGGTTGCAGAAGATGATGTATAGACTGGTTTCCCAGCCATTCTACTCATGGTTCTTCTTAGAGGCATGTTGTTGGGGTAGTTGATGTTGGTATGTGGTGTTAGAAGGTGTGGGTGTGAAATGAAGATGTGGTTTACTACTACTGGAGATGGTAGTGTAGGAGTGTGGTTTGGTCAAGAGCAAAGGTCAGAGCTACAGGGGGTGTCAGAGCCCTTATATGTTCCTGCTCTGCTCAGTGTGTCTGCTATGAAATTCTCTTTTCCCTTTTAATGTTCTATGCTGATGTCAAACTCACTTATTGCTTGCTGCTACCTGATCTTCATTTCCTTATCTTGTCATGTAGTCATACATGTTACTAGGGGTTTGTGATCTGTAAGTACTATCACTTTGGGGCCTTGCAGTTCACCCCTGAAATGCCACAGTCCCCAATTGCTAGTAATTGCTCATCAGTTGTTGTGTAATTTGTTTGACCCTTGTTTAGGCATCTTGAGTGGAATAATGCTAGCCTGATCAGACGATCTTCTGTTTGAACAATCCATCCTGATAGCCCTACATTACTTTCATCTGTTATCAACTATATTTCCTCATTTGAGTCATGATTGATTGGTTTGAGTACTATATTACTGATTATTAATTATTTGACTTGCTTAAATGCCTAATCATGCAGGTGAGTCCATTTCAATTGTTTTGTTGTGCCTTTTAGTTAATATAAACATCTTCCTTTGGTTGCTAGGTCTTTACAGAATCTTGAAAGGTAGTTTACCACCCCCATGAATCTTTATATTTCTCTTCTATTGGTGGGTGTCTTGAAATCTACTACCTTCTTGATTTTCCCAGGGTCAGCTTTGAGCCCATTATTGTGTAGGACATGCACAAGTAATTCCATTCTTTGTGGTATTATTTTGCATTTGTCTTTATTGAACCACATCTTGGCTTTTTCAAGTGTTTTTAATACTGCCATTACTGTTTGCATATGTTCTTCATGAGTATTATTCCCAATAAGGATATCATCTAAGTATACCATTACTGTTTTTCCAATGAAAACCCTGAGGAGCCAATTCATTGATCCCATCATAGTTGCAGGTGCATTGCAGTTACCTTGTTGCATGACTAGTGAGTCAAATTTTCCCATGTGACATGAGAATGTTGCAAGTTTGATTGAGGCAGGGTGGTGCCTAATATTGTGATATCCATCTGTAAGGTCTAGTTTAGATTTAAATTTCTTGCAGGCTAGCCAATCAATAATTTGATTAATGCTAGGCATAGGCATTCTATCCTTGTGTGTTGTGAGGTTCCTTGGTATGTAGTTTAGAAGGAACCTTGCTTTCTTACCATTCTTTTTTGGTTGAGTAAACATTATAATTGTATTGAGGCATTTAGATGGTATGATTCTACCAGTTTGTAATTCCTTATTTATTTTTTCTGTGATTTGATCCTGGAACCTATTATAGCTAGGGATATAGTTGGGGTGCCATTTAGCCCCTTCTATTACCTATATTTTGTATTGCATAATTTCCATTGGTTCCCTTAATGGTGGTAGTTCAGTAGGTTTTTCTGTTGGGAATAAATGTGGGAATTCTGAGTAGGGATCAAATCCTTGTTATATAGTTAGGTGGTTGCAGATCAGGTCTCCACCTTCATACATAACTGGGTCTGGTCCAGGTTCATAGTCTGAGTCAGACCATGTTTCCCATGATCCTAGATTAATTTCTTCTTCTTCCTCCCAGATAGTGTATAGGGCATCTTGCCCTAATATTCTTCTTCTTTCTGCTTCCATATTTTTCATGAGTTTATCAAACTCATAGTCTAGCCATGGGTATATATCAGATTGTTGCTCTCTGATCATATTATTGTCTCCTATACTTGCTTCTAGGTTATCTATTGCTTCATGTAGGGTTCTACCAAGGGATCTATTTTCCTCTTCTAGTTGTTTTAGTTTTTAATCCAGCTCAGTTATTGACTTATTATCTACACAGTCTTCATAATCTGTTTCATCATATACATAGTCTTTGATTGATTCTGAGTTAGATGTCCTGTCTGATTCTGCATCTCAATGTGGATGTGGTAATGCTTCACTTGCTGTTTCACATGTTGGTTGCATCCACATTGCTTCAGATCTTATTGAGTCATTCCCAGTTTTTTGTAGCATTATGAGGTCATATCTGGCCATTCCTGGTAGCTGGATGCTTATCATGTTGTCATGGTTGTTCATTATTGTTCTTAGTTTCTTTAATTCTGGTTCACCTAGTATAGCATCCCAGTTTCCTAGATTGCTAGCTGAATAGAAGATTCATTCTTCTGCATATCCTTGTACATTGATAACTAGTGTTGTTTTATTTGTCATAGGTGAACTGCTTCCCTGGATTGCTGTTTCTAGTTGTTTCTTTTCCATTTGTGTTAGTGGTCGTTTAAACAGGATACAGAAATTATTGGATATCAGGTCTCCTCCTTGTTCACATGGGTCTGGTAAAACATGAGCCTTATATCCATTAATTGTAATTTCTGCAGCCATGGTTTCTTTTCTTGCTTAAGGTATAATGAAGGTTCTTCTCTGTGTAAGGCCTTTCATTAGCTGCATAAGTGCTGACTGTATTTCTATTTTTAGGGCTGCAGTTTTGATCTTGGCATTTCTATTCCTATTTTGGTATTGTTGTTGGTCGATCTTTTGGTATGATTAGATTATAGGTTTCTTTTGTGGACATTGTGATGCCATATGACCAGTTTGTTTGCAGGCATAGCATTTACCTTCCTGTTTAAGTTTTTCTCTTACTCCAAAATATAAGACATTTGCCATGTCATCTTTTCTTTTTCTAGCACTAGGAAAGTTGCCATACAGTCCTCCTGGTCCTCCTTTGGCTTTAGCTGCTGGTGCTGCAATTTTCTTTTTCTTAGCTGGGAATTTGTAATTTGATTTATTAAATTCTATACGTTTTCCAGCTGACCATTCTCTATTAGGTTTCCTGTTTTGGTTTGGTATTTGTAGGGGTTAAAGAGTCTGTTTCATTGTAGCTTGTACTTGTTCTGCCTTGTTGACAATTTGTGCAAATGATATATCTCAATCAACTGCTAATTTAACTTGTTGGTTAATAAGGGAGGTCAGACCATTTACAAATTTTATTTTGAGTGCACAGTCTGAGATAAGGGCTTTACTCTTATTGTGTCTGCATATAAGTTGATAGTCTTGCAGATGTTGTGCAAATGTATGGACAGGGCTGGCTTGTCCAAATTGTGCTTGGTGGCAGCCTTCATACCTTTTCCATAGTTCTAGCTTGGCTGTGGATGGAATAATCTTTTTCCTTAGGAAAACCATAAAACTATGAATATTCCTCTTTGATGGTTTGGTTTTTTCCCTATAGTCTTTCCACCATCTGGCAGCCTTACCAGTGAATTGAAAGCTTGCTCTCCCCAAGGCTTCTTCCTTCTCCATATCCAAGCCTTGCCATTTCAGCCATCTTACCATCTTTTCCATATATCCATCAAAGGTAAATATGCCCTTCCATTTCTCTGCTTTACCATCAAAGGTTTCTGGCTCTTTTATTTTTGCAAGCCTAGCTGCTTCCTTGATGGTTTCTTCTTTTACCTTATTGGCATGTTGTTTTATTCCCGTAACCTTTTCCCATTCCTTTTGGTGTGGTGTTATTTCTCTACCCGACCTGTCTGTTTCTGTCTCACATTCTTCAGAGTCTGAGTCTTTAGATTTGTCTGACCCAGGTCCAGATTCATCATCACTAGTTGAGCTACTTCTTGGTTCTGTATCTGGTTCTGGGTTTATTTGGACTTTCTTCTTTTGAGGTAAGGGTTTATCTTTCTTTTGTTTCTTATGTGTTTGTGCTTGCTCTTCTGTTCCTTTACCTTTATTATCTTTTACAGGGTATTATGTTAGTTGAGGAGGTCTAACTTAAATCCTGTCCCTAATTCCATGTTTTCTGATACCTTATTACTTAGCTCTGATGCTTCTTGGAAGGTCAGATAGTTCAAACATGCTTAGAAGATTACTCCTATTTCTTCCACATTTAGTTCATATTGGATGAGGAGGCAATATGTTTGGACTTGATTCATGTATTTATTCCATTTGTTCAGGTTATTATCCTAGTATTGAATTATTGAAGCTGGGGTTCTGATTACTCTTGCTGGTATTAATCTCTTTTCCTCTAGCATCAGCAAAGAATCTTTGGCGCCCTGACGCCCTGCTGTGGCGCCCGGACGCCAGGCCTTTGTACCATTGCCTCCAGTGCCCCTGGTGCCTCCAGGGCGCCCGGGCGCCACCGCCCGAGATCGCTGCCTCCTGAGTGTCCAAATAGCAGCAATTCCGGGCGGAATTGGGGCGTTTTTGCGCAGATTTATGGCGCCCATGGCGCCCTAATCCCAGCGTTCTGGGACAGTGGCGTCCGGGTGCCCTCGGTCCGGACCGTGGCTTTCTAGATTGTCAGCTTGCCTCTAGGTGGCGCAGGTGGCGCCTGGGGCAGCAGGGGCAAGCTAGATTCTTTGCAGATGAGTGTGATTGTTTTTTGTACTGCATCTTTCTCTTGAATATCTTTTCCCATTGGGATGGCCTTTTTTGGTATTTTTGGAGGCACTAATTCTTTTAGTAGTGCTTTTGCCTCATCAGTAGTTAAGGCCTTCCTTCTTCCCTTGGTGCCACTTTTGGCATCTTTCTTTCCTTTCCTGGGGGTAGCAAACATGTCTATCTTTAAGAATTATACTACTGATAACTTGGGGAGGCTTTGTTTCCTTCCTGCTATTCCTTCTTTTGTGAATCCTGATAAGGAGGAATCCTTCTCAGTTTCTTATAATAATCCTGAGGACTATTTCCTCGGGCAGATGGGGGCTAGAACAAAGCCTTCTTCTGTCAGGTCTGATCCTTCTTTTGGTAGGCAAAGGAAGGTTAAGAAGGTCAGGTTTGTTGATGGCCTCAATACTACTCTTAGTGGTATTCCTTCTACTTCTGATAGGAGTACTTCTAGGAGTGTTAGGGGTTGGACCGCTAGAGTGGCTCTTTCTTTGTGGCAAGAGAGGTATAGGTGGTGTCCTTGCTGGTAGTGTAAAGACAGGTATGCCTGGTGGTTTTCTTAGGGTTGCGATACTAGGTATCCTTTGGGGGTGTACTACTCTTCTACTTGCTGGAGATGTAGGGAGTGTTGCAAGTAAGTTTCTTTTCCCTATTTATTCTTATTGGCTCTTTTACTAATATTTCCTACTAGGTTTATTGACGAGCCTTTCCTTGGTACTCAGTCTTACTAGTTTAGGTAACTGGTTCTTTTCATTCTGGTGTTGGTTTATTTCTGAGTATATATTTTAATTTGATATTGTTTAACAACTGGTTTGTTGCAGGTTTCTGTTCTATTTCTTATGCAGGTTTTGTTGTACTATTACTTGTTGTGTGTATTTCTTTGCCGACTATCAGGCTTGGTTCTACTATGGTTATTTATCCACTATAGAGTTGTAATACTTGGTAAGTAGTTTTCTTTACTAGTTGTGTATAAGATTATAGGCCAGCAGTCGTAATATTCCAGAACTACTAATATAACAGAAGATCGTTTCTTATAATTGTCCCAGTACGCATTTCCCAGTACCTATCATGTATACCAGATTCCTCGGACATAGTACCTCCCGTACTACTGCCTTGTGCATATCCGATCCTTATTTACCTTTCCTTTATCATGATGCTTTACGCATCCACACCGATATTTCTGAGTACTGGAGGCCTGACCTCCCACACCTGTATTTATGGTCATGGAGGACTGTTTTCTGGAAAAGCCAGAAAACAGGTTTTTCAGACTCCAGATGGCTTGGCGCCTAGTATAAGTACTGAGCTGTTCCGCCCTTCTGGAGGAGGATTCTCATATCAGATCACTTCAGACAGAGTTCAGACAAGCCTTAGATAGCTTCAATAAAGAGAGATTACACCTATTAATCCTCTTCCTGCTTGGGAAATCTGTATGCTCTTAAAGACCCTCTGAGTCCTCGACTTAGCGGAATCAATAACAGACATATAATATCACTATTGTGATAGTATACACTCTGTTAAACTGCTAGCGGTGCTACTATTGGCATAGCCATTTACTTTTTTTTTAACACACAAAATAATCCAACTGTTAAAACTACTACAACCGACTGATCAACCATTGGTATCTTTATAATACCTTTTCAGGTATCATATCTATCGGACGTCAACACATTCAACAAAAAAAAAAAAAAAAAAAAAGCTGGCAACAAGAATGCAGCACCGAGACAGAGATATTCTCAACCTGCAGTCAACAGAAGACCATGTACAAGACAAGGCAGAGCTCTAGTGGGTATTGGCATACATAATTGAACAATTCCACCCTCGTTCTGTCACTTTACCCCACCAATATCGACACCACCGCTTACATTCCTGGCAACTACAATTCCCATTCATCTCCTTATACCAGTGAGCACAAGAGGTCGCGGCACCATACGTCCCAGGAATAATCGTCCCGTACAAATACGCATCACCGTTCCACAGCTCACACTCATTCTGCCCACCATTAGAAGAAATATACGAAAGTACAGCAGGAAATACATAGCTACTTTCTGTTCTATCCCACACCAGATTCCTCACAGGCAATGCATATCTATCCTCATTCACAACTGAACTGTTCTCAGTTGGCATATGCTCAAAACTCGAAGAGTTTGAGCTATCCAATTTTCCCATATAAGGAGACCACTTCACAGTCTTCTTGCCGCCACCCTCACTATTTCCAAAACCTTCCATCGGGAAGGGAATCTTAGGCGTCACTGCTATAACCCACGCCTCAAGAGTACCTACCATTGTAGAAGCAGAAGAAAACGACGAACCAGCATCCATGCTCTCCTCATTCCGACTATCCTGCCTATATATCAAAGAGACAGCCGAGCCACAATTATCCGAAATCGATCGGAAATCACTCACGTCCGGACCGACATACTTGTCCCCGCAATATAGGGACAAGAGGGAAAAATAACTCGTAATATCCAAACAAGTAAACCACATTATGGCCTCCAAGACAGACAAGCCGTACCGCTACCACAAATCGCGAAGATTAGCTATGATTCCAGAAGTTATCAAGAAGTTAATCGCCAACACACCACGAAAGAAAAGAGGCAATCCTGAAGCACTAACGTTCAAGTAGTCTGTCAAACCCCCTTCCCTCACCGTCTATACTGTCGATGTCCTGACACCAAAAGAAGACTCTCTACTCATGACATGGGAATTTGAGTCACCTCCAATGACAGAAGCAAACAGGAGGACAGTACAACTACAAATACATGATATCCTCACCTTTACCCAAACGCTTGGGTGTCTCCATTGCGTTCATCCAAAAGATATCCAACTGCTTCTCGAAGCCACAACGAAATACTATCTTTGGAACACAACTATTCCGTTCGAAAGTGAAGACTTGGAGCTTACCACGGTACTTATGGAGCGCCTAAAACGTCCCAAAATTTCTCAGCTCACAGAACCTCCCTGGGTTCTGAAGGAATGGGATGATATTATGTCCTTCATACTATGTGGTTATCACCTCCTTTTACCTGTCGTACCAGGGCAATTTGAGGACCCACCTATAGCCAAATGAACTAAAGGACAAGACAGAAGGGACCCTCCTGAGATGCCAACCAAACAACGCTCCACACCAGAAGTCAGCACAGGATCTCAAACTAGCACCCCACAAGAAGATGACGTTGTGGAACATACCTCAGACACTGGCAACCGAAACAACAGAGAAGACGATGAGGACCAAACCCCTCCCTTAGGACGGGGCGCAATAGCAGGTAGGGGAGATGAAGATGGATACGATAGCAGCTCTAGCAGTAGTAGCTCTAGCAGCGGATCATCAATCCACAGTCGTAGTAGCATACGCAAACCAAAGAAGGTCAAGAAGATCAAGAAATGGACAGATCGTGGTAAGATACTAGAATAACAACAATGGGAAACGACGACAGGAATTGTGACTCCTGAAACATCATCAAAAATGTCCAAACGGATTAAGGGTATCAAGATTGATGCTCTAGAAAATCTCAACAGTGGAGATAAGAAATGGCGAGACAAACAGTATCTTGACACTTGGGTGAAGGCGATACAGAGATTGTTAAGTATGAAAGGTATAAGAGTGGAATCAAAGGAAGCGCTGGCCTTTATTGGATTCAAACTGCAAGGCAGCACGCTCACTACTTATAACCACTACCTCATTATGGAAAAGGAAAAGGAGTTCTTTTTCAGCTTCATGCTAGTGCTACGGGAATTGTTTATTCCCTCCACCTGCAAGGACCTCCTATGGAAGGAATTGGAGGCAGCATCACCCAACAGGGATGGACGACATATGGGTATCAAAACCTTTGCCAATTGGTTAGAAGAACTGCAGATTAACCTTATCAACAAGGATGGAAATCAATGCATTTCAGAAGAAGTCAAATACAGGAAATTCCTGAACCACCTACCGGATTACATGGTATCCACCCTGGTTCCCCAAATTCTTGATTCATGGACGTTCAATGATGTTGTCAAGAAAGTGGAATCATTTGAGGCTGCACGAAAACATGGGCGTATCTCAACTACACCCAAACCAGCTCGACAGCCCACTACTCCAGCAACTCTGAATCCTAGTCGAAATCACGGTAGGGATCGGATGATAGACAACAAGAAAACAAGTTCTAATCCTGGAAGAACCCTAGCCATGAAAGCAACAAATACCAAGGATCCAGATTGGGAAGTTTTAAACAAGACGTTAACACCACAAGACAAGATGAAGTTGATCAAGGAACGGGGGTGTCTGCGGTACCGTGCACCTGATCACACCTTCAACGAATGCAAGAAGCGAATATCCAAATTAGCCATGCACACCGCCGTACAAGTCCTATTACTCCAACACTCCAGCCAACCAGTTATCGCCAAGAATAACTACAAGGGCAAAACCAAGGCGAAACCCCTGTCTACTAAAGAACTAGACTACAGCAGGGTTCGGGTCAAGGTTAACGACCACCCTGCATTAGACCTTTTAGATTTACAGACCCCTCGTGGAGATCTCATCAATGCACAATTCGTGCACTTATATGGCCTACCCACCTACAGTATC
>Ga0307511_10004716_pt1 | contig 13935 bp, 7 predicted proteins | sample 13_EM_MG_FD_200266 | JGI IMG/M metagenome (GOLD analysis project Ga0307511, IMG submission 200266) | Populus trichocarpa ectomycorrhiza microbial communities from riparian zone in the Pacific Northwest, United States - 13_EM | ecosystem: Host-associated > Plants > Roots > Unclassified | place...
GGTCATGTTAGCTTTTATAAAGTGCAAGAATATGGACATTGAGGCTCTGTTTTAGTGTGCCTGAATCTGTACAATGAGCTAGGTGACAGTTTGCAACGAATATGGAGATTAATAGCCGTGAAGTAGCAAAATTTGGTCGTGACAAGAAGCGAGGATCTGTGACAGGAACGATAATGCATGATGGTTCGCACATCGAGTAACGGGTGCCTGAAAGCTCAGAAGAGAAGAAAATGGTGTCAGAAGAGTAGAAAATGTTGATGAGGGGTAATTATAAGGTAGTAAATAATAAACAAGTGGTGCAAACAATCCGTAACAGTTGAAAATGATCGGTGACAGGTAAAAATAGTCCGTGACAGATGGAAGGAAGGCATAGCTGGTGGCAGCAAACCAGAAACAGGGAGTGTGAATATGTCCAATAGGCCCAATGGGTAGAGCGCGACATAAGGGGCAATGATAGGAAAATACCAAGGACATATGAGCCTTGGTGAGTAATCGGTAGCTCACTGATTAATCGCGAGCCGAGTTGAGGAAGCAAAAAGCCGACTCGGCGAGTTGCAAGGAGCTCAAAACTCGGTTGCCGGAGCGAGTCTTGATGACTCGAGCCGAGTTGTACTCGACCCATGGAGTACACTAGGCAGGATACTTGGAACGAGGAGTGCATGGATGCTAATTCTTCGTTTTCTTCCTCTATTACAATGGTAGGTACTCTTGAGGCATGGGTTATACCAACAATGCCTAAGATGCCTTTCCCGATAGAAGGCTTTGGAGATGGTGACGGTGGTGGCAAGAAGACCGTAAAGTGGTCTCCTTATATGGAATAATTAGAAAGCTCATACTCCTTGAGTTTTGAGCTAATGCCAACTGAAAATGGTTCAGTTGGGAAGGGGGATAGATGTGCCTCGCCTGTAAGGAACCTGGTGTTGGATGGAACAGGAAGTAACTATGTAGTTCCTGCTGTACTTTCGTATGTTTTATCTAATAGTGAAAAGAACGAGAGTAAGCCATAGGATTGTGATACGTATTTATACGCTGTGATTATTTCTGAGACGTATGGTGCCACGATGTCTTATGCTCTCTGGTATAAGAAGATGAATGGGGATTGTAGTTGCCAGGAATGCAAGAGATGATGTCGATATTGGTTGGGTAAGGTGATGGAACTATGGTGGAATTGTTTAATGGTGTATACCACTACCCGTTAGAGCTTTGCTCTGTCTTGTACAAGATCTTCTGTTGACTGCAGGTTGAGAATATCTCTGTCTCGGTGGTGGATTCTTGTTGCTAGCTTGCATTAAATGTACTATGTTTGTTGAATGTATTGACGTCCGATATAGGTGATACCTGAAAAGGTATTATAAAGATACCAATGGGTGATTAGTCTGTGGTGGTTTTAACAGTTAGATTATTTTGTGTGTTAAAAAAAATGTAATGGGAGATGCCAATAGTGACAATGCGGGCCGTTTAACAGAGTCTATACTGTCACCAGAGTGATAGTGTATGTCTGTTATTGGTTCTGCTAATTCGAGGACTCAAAGGGTCTTTGAGAGCATCCAGATATCCCAAGCGGGAAGAGAATTAACAGGTATAATCTCTCTATATTGAAGCTAGTTAAGGCTTGTCTAAACTCTGTTTGAAGTGATCTGATCTGAGAATCCTCCTCCAGAAGGGCGGAATTGCTCAGTACTTATACTAGCCGCCAAGCCTTCTTAAGTCTGAAAAACCTGTTTTCTGGCCTTTCTAGAAAACCTGCTTTCTGGCTGTTCCAGAAAGCACTCCTCTATGACCATAAATACAGGTGTGGGGGGTTAGGCCTCCAATACTCAGAAATACAGCTGTGGATCCGTAATGCATCATAATAAAGGAAAAGTACATAAGGACCGGATATGCTCAAGGCAGTAGTACATAAGGTACTATGCCCGAACTATCTCGTATACATGATAGGTACTAGGAAATGCGTACTAAGACAATTATAAGAAACGGTCTTCTATTGCAATAAGCTCTTTCAATCCAACCTCATTGTGTAGTTGATTTTGAGAGCATACATGGAGGAGTTACTATGGAGGATGAGTAGTAGAGCAATTATTAGTGATGCGGCTGCGGATTGAGAATATATATAATCCTATCATGATGCATGTTTTGACTTGAAGCCCTGTCTAAAACCAGGTCAATGCTCAATTACATGCTTTATATAGTTAAGGGATAGACTAATAGCTACATGTATATGTTTTTCATCCTACCATGCAGGCTCGAAACTCTACTGCCCACCAATTGCAATAATATCATCAGTTGTAGTCAGTTTGCTAAAAAGAAGTATATACATAAGTATCCGCAGCCATTAGAGAGCTTGGAATGTATTGAGATTAGTGTAGATGTACTTTGCATCCACTCATCAGCAAATATCAGTAGTCTCATTACTACTGTTAGTTGCAGCTCGAAGCTGGGTTTGGTTAGAAGATCTAAGTACTAGGGCATAGATATCGCCAAACTGTGGTGAATCATTTGCAATAGCGGGGACACAGAAAGATTACCACTAACAAGTTGACTTATTTCAAAGAAGTGAGTCTGTATAGTATATTTTCAATATCTTCAAGCACCCAGTGTATATATCTCAGTAACTTCAATTAATATAATATTTGCCATAGCTGTAGTAAGATTGTTTGAAATGGCTAAAATATAGTATTGTAAAAGCATATAGGTCTGTATACTTTAGGCTTCGGCTAAGGATGATGATTTATTGACATTTATATAGCTATTATTGAACTCAGAATAAAGTTAAGTATATACTTTAATCAGGACTCAGCTTTATAGTAGAATATGCGAATGATTGTATTGAATACAAGGCATCATTTTGAAACATAACTATATATATACTTGGATTCAATAGGGTAATAGGTATATGTATTCAGAGAATCAATTCCCCACTCCATTTAAATCTAGCTAGTGTAACAATAGGTCAAGGAGTAAGATATGGTCTGGTTCACTAATAATAAGTTGGAATTAAGAGGTTTCAATGCTTGTATAAATTTTGTTAGGTAGTAATTCATTTATGCTAGTAATGTTATAAGGCAGGAATGTTAACCCACAGGTCACAAGAATATATTTATGCAAATTGATGTACTATTTCATTTCACGTGGAAGACACATAATATATTTGAATTCATTTGTGATATTCTGGGTGTTCATGTGCTATTGAGCTTTCTAATTATCTAACAGTTGTAATTTGGAGTTTTGTAGCTACATGCATGAGTGGTTCTAATCCTGACTTTATCTTGATTACCTACATAATAAAATGACACTAGGCATGTCCAATTGTAACTAATGATTCATGTTGATGACTCCGATATAACAATTTTGGCCTTCATAATGTATGAGCTAGAGCTATGACCCGAACCGGAACTGACACATTTTGAGGTTGATTCGCTCCACGTCGTAGGTGTAATGGCTTGAACTAATGCAAGGCCAAAACTCAGGGTAACAATCTGCAAAGCCAACTTCCCTGCATATATCACTTGCCTTCAAGTATAAATAATCAGAAAGAAAGCTGAAATCCCAAATATGTTGTTTAAACTTAGGCCAGTAGATATGTAAGATATGATTCTAGTATAACTCATTTATATCCTACAGACCTATATCTACAGACCTATATGGCTCTGCACGAGGTACGTATGTGGCCCTCAGGTTACTGTTATACTTCTAATGCTTCTTCCACTTTCTCAACATTCTATCTGGAGGAGCCTGATAGGTTTTTAGTGATCAGACACAGAAAACTCATGTACATGTTCTAACATATACGTCAATATGGCCTATTCATCAATGGGCCTAGCCTATCCATCAATCTGATCGCTACAATAATATTTTAATATAATTATCTCAATATACGGAACTATTGAGAAATACGGGACTATGGAGCACTACGGATAAATAGAAAAATCGGCTTTTGATTTGAATAATATATTGAATACTTGAGTGCTACAGAGGAGGCCTTGATCTAGTATATTTTATGTATATATCTTTGGAGGACTTGATTTTCTCGTATTTTCATTTATAAGTTCTACATTATATTTTTCTATATCCAGAGGCCTAGATTTTCTAGTATTTTATGTATTTATATCTTATATTTTTCCATTTATCTGTAGTGCTCCATAGTCCTATAATTCTCAATAGTTCTGAATATATGAGATTATTATATTAAAATATTATTATAGCTGTCAGATTGATGGGTGGGCTAGACCTATTGATGAAAGGGCCGTAAAACAGTCAATCATACCTAAACCTAGTCCAATTACCTAAATAGGTGTATATCTGAGGAACTCCTGATTTGCACCCAATACATACATCTTTTTATACATATGAGAGGCATGAATTGGATATAGATACTATTTATAGAAAGAATTGCTATGACCATGCATGAATATGATCTGCTCATGCAATTTCCCCTTCTAAAAGTTCAGTTTTTAGCCTTAAGGCAGCCTGAAATTGTTTGTTCTAGTTAGGTAGCAATATAAGATAAGTGGTAGCCTGCTAGTGCATCTCACCGTGAATAATGGCTAGGTATCGATATCTACAATATAGGTCTAGTAACGAAAGCAATCTTAATTTCTCGTAAAATTAGTAGGACAATGTGCCGTTGAACCTCAACCACCTTCTTGTATAGAGGTAAAGGCTGGGGTAGATGGCTCTCATTGAATGATATTAGAAAACACAATAGCTTTATTATACATTATTAATAGTGCGTGAACTATCACAATAGAATCCTTCTAGTTATACTACATGAAGTTAATACTAAATTTGATCATATATATGATCATAATCGATATTTGAGATCGAGGCACCAATTGAGCTAACTGTAGACATGGGGTCTTGGCGCAGCCCAACACTTGTATGCCTCATTCCCTAGTTTCACCATTCACAAGACTGTTTCTAATCCTATGAGTTTAAAGCTCAAATTCTAATGTCGACACTAATGATGTGCTGAAGAGTTAAGTACTTACTCCATTAGTAGTGGGTACTAACCCTAACACTAAGAGAACCAACCAATCTCTATGGCCTACCCACATATACTTTAGGTTTCCTAGTAGACATGTTTCACCTCTACACATCTATGAGAGAGGTAGTATAGTTAGACTAATGTTTTATAATTACGATATATACCTCTTAGCTTTGTAGTATAGAGCAACAGCATCTTGAGCTTCTATATAATAACATCAGAATCAATATAGATCAGACTATTTTCCTATGACTCTGACTCGAGGTTCTAAATGTATTAATACTCTTGTGTAAGAGCTTAGGTCTTACTGTATAATAAACATATACAATTATGCTTTGACATTCCTGATTGGTAACTGGGAGGAAGTCTAGTAGTGTGCAGCATACGATAGCATATTAACAATGGAAGAGGACTAGCTCAATATTGTTCCTCCCTCAATTTCCGCCAATTAGAGCAGTTATAGGTAGCAGTACTAGGACAGATTAATTAAGGGTTCTTGTTCTATGCCAGATATATTGATACCTAATATTAATTGCCTAATTGCAAGTTGAAACACCGATTCGATTATTGTCTTAAGCTTCAGGTCAATCTTGCACATGAGCAACTAAGGATGATATAATTGCAGCCTTCTCTATATGGATATATAAGAACCGAAGACCGCCATAAAAGTAGAAGGTGTAAAAGACCAATTTCTACAAACAGCTATTCTCTATACTGCCTGGTACTTAGGCATCCATCACAAAGTATATTACCTCCCTCACATCAAGAATAGCGAAAAATAACTTATTACAAAGGCTTCACCACACTCTGCACCCTATATCCATAGCTCAACATTTTTTAAAAGAGGTCAAACTTGATCATTAACCTTGCTCCTCCTATTGTAATCAGTTTTGCTAACTAGCTAACATTACAATTTACAGTGCCCTACCCCTGTGTGCCCCAGCTTAGCGTGGATAACCAAATATATATCTTGCTCGATGGCAAACCACACTCCCCTGAATAGCAAGGATGGGGGGAGTAACGATAGTGTGACCAAAGCACTCGATATGAAAGAAACATGCATGGAATAACAGTGATAAGAGGAAACCTTAAGTTACACTATGACTCTATCCCATGCACTTGCAAAGCAACCGGGCATTACTAATACTAGCAGTGGGTGTTTTAAGTCGCGCATTCTACAGTACAACACAGACCGGTACAAAATCCTGGTCCTTATAATGAAGGACAATCCAGAATAGGAACAAATGTCCCGTTATTGTTGTTGCTTTAGAGTGCTTCAAGCAACCGAAAAGTGTCCGGCTGCAATTGTTTCTTGTTCCCACACCCTATCCGGCACGCATGGTATAGTGCTGGTACTATCGGATGAAAACGTTCGGTATGCAGTTAAAGCACCGTGATCAATAAGGTCTGGTTGAAAGATCCCGTAAATGAAAGTATCTGGTTGAGAGACCCCATAATGCAAGGCCCCAGTTTTAGGGTCTCCTAGTCTCCGGGTTGTAGGATCCCGCAATTCAAAATGTTGGGTTGTAGGGTCCCGCTATAAAATGTCCGGTAGTCTAGGTAGTAGTTGGCCGAAGAGCCAATCATCATACACAGGACTATGTACAAGCCTGCCCCGTAACCAATGGTAGGACAACGTGCCTTCTCTGCACCCCCCACACTTAGTACTTCAGTAGCCTGGTAAGAACATATTGGTCACGTGCACCATCGGAGCCAATAAAAGAACGGCTTGGCTCACATGACCAACGCTCCACACCGCTGCGATGCTCGGCACAGAAACATAAAATCATGAAAGTGATGAGGCGAATGGCGGAATTGTGGAACGCAGTCGCGGGGAGCTTCAGCAATATGGACCCAAATAAAAGGCCCAGCAGGCTACTACAAATTGCAAAGGCAGAACGGTAGGTAGTTTGCGGTGAAATCTTCGCAGGCCTCCTTTCCGGTTCTGAGCTATACGGCAAGCTATCAGGGCACCACCAAGAACACATAGCCGGAGAATGCGCAGGATGGGTTGTGGGAGCGTGGCAGGGCAGCAGCCAGGAAAATGTCTCCCAATTAGTCGGCATTAGTCAACTGGAAGAAACAATGTGTAACAAAAAGATACGGTGGGTGGCATCTGTGTATAACAGATGGCTACCGAGAAGCTCTTCGGCGCAAGCTAGGAATGAGGTGGAGCAGTGGACAGATGGAAGCAGGATAGAGGGGAGCACAGCAGGAGCCACAGCAGGCCGCGAGGAGTATCCGGAGCATACACTATGGTGGCAGTTTCGGAGATGCTGGCACGGGGAGGGGGAGCTTCTACGGTAGTGGCCGAAAAAAGGTATCATAGAGCGGATAGAACAGCTACAGTGGGAGGAGCCAAGGCCATGGATGGAGGAGCGGATGAAGAAGAAAAGCTGAAAGTACTGAAGTGGGTGAAGGGATCTGGACACCGTAGGGAACCGAGAACGAAGTAGCGGATTACTGGGCAAAAGAGAGATGACGCACAAGCTTGACGTTGCAACACTGGCTACCATGGACAATCCTATCGGGTACACAACAGCATCAACAGATACAATGGGATTGGCGTCCCTGACATAGTGACAGATTGGAGTCCGCACAAGTGGTGAGGCATAAGATCGGAAGAACAGATTATCCGTACTGCGCATGCGGTACAGTACAGAACGCAGCATATCTACTGGAATTCACGCGAGTAGCGGATGGTAAAGGACCCGGATTGGTGCTGAGAAGTGGCGGAAATAGTAGCGGGAATTCATATAACCAAAGGAAACGAACCCCCCGGGGAGGTGGTCCCCTGCCGTCATCAACTAGGTAGTTTAAATACCAGTACTAATCCAACACCCCCCCCCCAAAGAACCAGTACCGAATCACCGGCGCTCCGATAGGATATCAGAGAAGCTAGGAAGGGTGGCCGCTGCGAGGAATAGCAAGCGCGGAGCGCAGTAGGAGAGTTGTGAAACTAGTGTAGAGCGACCCGCACACCCACAACCCTTCAACCCTTCAGCCCTCTCCCCTATAGGTTATGTGCATCACACTCACTACACTCAACTCCCTCCTCCGAAGCACAACGCCCTAAACCCCTCACTGTAGGTTATGCGTACCCTAAACCCCTCCTCCGTAAGTTACCCTCAACTTCCTCTTCTGTTGTTACCCTCAACTTCCTCCTCCACATAACCCAAGGTGCCCTGCTTAGCCCCTTTCTCCATGGCTCCTCCGAGGCATAGTCCGCAGTTCCCTAAATAGAGCTGTGATCGGCGGTATCCTCAATTCCTTCCTCTACAGCATAACTTGCGACGCCCTCCCCTCCATGGCGCCGGAGCCTGCAACCGCTCCTTGCAGTACCCTCAACCCCCCCTCCGAGGCCCAGGCAACCCGCAATGGAATTCTTTGCCCCAGCAATGCATTTAATATTAAAGCTGAATTGTGATATGTCAAGCAAGCTGTTGAACCGTCAGGCCGTGAGTGTGCACTGTGATGCATTGCTTTGGTAGCACAAAGCCACTCCCACGATTGACGGCGTACTTTGGACAGAAACCGAGTGCTACAACCCGATGCTCTCGAGAAGGAGGGGCCTATTGTTGTTAATCTTTATTACCAACCTGTTGATTTGTCTCAAGAACAACCTACTACAAATACCAACTGTTGTCTAAGTACAACATTCCCGTACTCAGCAATACTGTTGTATCCCCAAACTCATGTTCGAATCAAATCTTGATGAATCCGGATACTCCCACATGCACAAGGCAGTGTACTTTTACGTCTATGGCGCTGGTTCTCTTCCAGGGGCAAAACAGAAGTAGTGATATATATCTTATGCCCATGAGAAAAAATTAGGTAGCTAGCGCTTTTTTGGCTTTTCTTGCAAGATTCTGCCCCCTTTCATTATTATTCTTAATAATTTACAATAGATAAATTACTTATACACCGGTTTCACTACCATGACCGGGAGTCGTATTTCAGGATTAACGACATAAGTCACTGGATTATAGATGTAAGCCAAGGGATAAGCCAGGGGGACCCAGGACATAAGCCACGGGAATCTCGGAATAGAGCCCTAGCTACCTAGGATATAGGTCATGGAACCACAAATAATAAGTCCCACGATTGCAGGATGGAAACTATAGAGTCAAGGACCCAGGAGCCTGACATGCGCCCCCGGACCATTATTGCACCCTGAATCCTAGGGATATTTTTCATTGGGTTGTTTACCGAATAGTATCCGGTATCAGTACTGAATACCCTTTGGTATATCCACTATACGCCCTTCAATAGCTAAGCCAAACACAGTCCTGCATTTCCATCAGTGTGGGCACTGAATAGCTCTTAGTGTTTGATGATGTTAACACCGAATAACAACACTACGTCTCTGTACTATATACCTACCAAACAATGCCCTATGCTTATACTTAGAACAATCCAATATCTCTGATGTTTTTAGTGTTTTTGCTCGGTGTATACTAAACAAAATATATATGTCTATTGGACATTCCTTGCTCGGTGTATACTAAACAAAATATATATGTCTATTGGACATTCCTTGCTAATGAGCTATACATTTAACCAAATTGTTGTGATATCCATACTGCTGCTACATTTTACCCCTAGTGGAATCAATATCTATACCGAGCAAAATTATACCTACGAATTTTGTAGTTGATCATTTCAATTCCCTCGGGTGATATCACTTGGTGGGATAGTCAGATTGGTAGGTAACCGATTATGGATCAAGGTTTTCCGCAGAACAAGGGTTTAACAAAGACTACGGGGCTGATGAATTAGGCAGAGATCCTTCCTTGTATTTTAGCACCAACAGTGTATGTTCAAATGCTCTCGCTCTCATGTGAAGCTATCACGAGATGGCCGAATGTAGCCAAAATGGAAAAGGACGTCCTAATGTAGCCCAAGATAACAACAGGCAAGGCATATAAGCAGCAGATTTCCTCATCTAGTTGTCAGAGCAGTTCTCCCATAGCAACAAAGCCTATATCGAGCAGTACACAAGCTCTCCGAATAACATCATTATTCGGTCTAAAATTCATCCGTTGATAACCTCGTAATTCGTACAGGTTATGAGCCCGGTGCTCAAGCTAAAGCAAGAGATCAAAGGCAGTTGAGATATCAGTAGTCGCAGCCTAGCAGTAATACTGTCAGAATCCACGTACAAGCACAAGCTACTCTACCACAAAGGTTGCAACTCGCATTTCCCGTCCCCGGTCGCAATCGGAAAATACCTGCCAAAAACACCATCCCTCTACCATACCCATTCCCACGCATCGAACCCGGTCAAGGGAGATCAACAACAACACTCTGAATCTAAGGTAGGACCATCTAGACAGCTCCAATCCACCGCACCACCAAGAAGTTCTTCATCTCCGAAAACACCAACACCACCTCCGAGTGCAAGACCCAAAACACCTCCAGCCAGAATATCCAAAGAAACCTCCACAAGATCAACCTCCAAGCTCGAATTCAAACTAGCAGGCCAGCACAACCACACTAATGAATCAGCCCAGTCGAAATGGCATTGACTATGTACGACGTGGGAAGTAACACGGTATGGAACATAGTAATAGGAGTAGGCGCAAGCCCTACAGGAGTATCCATATACGCATGTAGTTCTCTATGGTCTGTAGCCTTGTATTTTTCCATTCTATATACCACTGTTGATTATATTTGTGCCAAACAGACTATGATTATATATGCATTGTATCTTGTATTGCTAGTACTTCACTACTGCGCTTTTTCACATTAGTTTTTTTTTTAAAAACTACCCTGAACTGTTGCTCCCAGATTTCCTTTTAGAGTTTTAAATGTGAGTCTCGTTGCTTATACCTTGTTCTTTGCTAGGTACTTGGTATATGCTTCGTATATTTGTGGCAACATATAGTCTTGTACGGGATGCCTTTTCTTATACGATGAAATATCCCTGGCAAGTTCCTGCAGTGCAACTACCATGGACACCTTAGTATTGTACATTATACCCTCCTCACACTTTGTATTGTACCAAGCAAGATCCTTGGCAAAGGTCTGGTGCTCTGTACTATACCAATGCTAGAGCATGGAGTAGGTAGTACGGCATGTTGGTCTAGACTTAAATACCCACGCACAAAAGAAATATGGTACTGAGCATAGCACTGTTGTACCTAGTTATAGCCCACACCTATACCTGGGGCCGAGCCATTGTCCTATCCATATCCAACGCACAAGCAATATAAATATACTTGCACAATACTATGGCTTTGGTACACCTACATGATTTTGTAGTGCCTGGGACCTAACAAAGCACTTGTACAAAGTCAGGCTTATTATTGGTACTTACCCTATGGTCCTAGTACACTACCAAGCACCAACCCTAGGACGATATGGTGGACCAGGTCTACATGTATTAGCATGATATGTTGCATAAAAATGCGTCCTAGATATGTATCATGTCATGGTGCTCATGGCACCAGTATCAATAATAGATAGAACCATGTCACGGTTTCCCACCACACCCCATATTAGTCCTACTAGCAATGGTACCACCCCGTGCTCATGTACCGGACATTTGCATCATGGGCCATTATACTTTGTACCATGCTAAGGATTATCTAGTGTAGGTCGGCGAAACCTACGACGCAGTCGAGCCTTTCTTCGACCACCTCCACCGCTCCACCACCCCCAGGCCCCCACCTAACGGGCCCCACTCTTCCATACAAAGACGTTCTTTCGCATCTCAACTACATCTCCTATCCTATCTGTCCTAGTCACGATGCACTGAACTCTTCGTCAATATCCGTTTTCTCTTCATAGCTTGCTCCGTTTCGTCTCTCTGCAATCTTTCCTCTTCTCTCTCTCCCCCTGTACATAGCGCCGGTACGGCCGGATTAACTCGGTCGATGCCTGATCCTAGCCGGGCTTACGGCTGGCTCATCATGGCCCCTCGTGCGGCTACATATGAGTATTTGAGTATATACAGGATATATATATAAATATCTAGTGTAGGTTATATTATATGTGTACCATGCTAGGTGGCAAGGTGCTATCCACACCTCACACATCTGATTGACTCTCTACTGGGTTTAAATCCATCTTGCCCGAGCCTGTTTCTTTGGTCCATTGCTAGGAGGTACTCAACCCAGCACGTTTAGCTATTGCTATTTTCATGCCTGCCAAATCCAGACTATCATCTAGGCCAAAGTTTGTATATAAAGTTTAAAATTATTTATACATGTATCAAATGTTAATTTTTTTATCTTCCGTTCGTGTCTATTATCTTTCTTGATGTTTGTAGTATGATTCTGAAGTTGTGCGGGTTGCTGTCCAAATTGTTTTGACGCATACATACGATTGTATACATGCGTTCTGACGATTTGGCAATCGGGCGCTATATACAGTTCGGTTGACTGAACCACCAATTGCGCACAGACTGTCGTTAGCGCGACCGATTCACCAATATTGCTGAATCGTTCAACCGAACCACCAATTACTATATACAACATTAAAGGCAAGAAACGAATATGTATGTATAAAAGTAAACATTTGTGCCTACACTACGTTACAGGCAGTAGATAACAAAAGTTCTGGCATCACCTGCGACGCAGATGATATCAAACGGAAAACCTGGCACAGTGTACGTTAATAAGCTCATAGCCAGAGCAGCTATAGCCAGCGGGTAGCAGCACATATGCATAGTTCAGGTATCAGGATGTACAAGTGTGGTTCGGGCAGCGCCATGACATTAATTAGCCATGACCTACGTTGCAGGTGATAGAAATATCCCTAAAGTCATTGGTAAAGAGAAGAGCCAGAACATGAGATTGGCGGTTCAGTTGGCCAACCCATTCGGCAATCGGGGGGATTGGCAGTTCGGTTGGCCAACCGATTCACTAATTTTCCATATTCGGCAATATATTCAACTTCCTGTGCATAAGACATATCTCAACTAAAATAAAATATATAAAATCTAAAGAAAGCCATTACGCAATATCACAATATCCGTTGAACGATTCAGCAATATTGGTGAATCGGTCGCGCTAACGACAGTCTGTGCGCAATTGGTGGTTCGGTCAACCGAACTGTAAATAGTGCGTATCGGTCAGAACACCAGACCCGACCAGACTACCGATAGGAACTTCGGAGTCAATGCCCTGGCAGACTTCGGGGCTCGTACGCGGCAGTTGTTACATGCCGATTGATGACTATACTAAGAGGCTGCAAAGAATACTCGAGGCAGATCTAGATACATTAAGGGGATGTAACAATGCATTCATAGACTAACTATGTCATGAACGAATTCAGTAAAACTTTCCAATCAATAGAAAAATAGGAACGGTTTGAGAATTTTTGTACCATTTACTCTTCGCCCCCCGCCGTCATCTTAAATAAGATATTTGGTGCTTGTTAGCTCATTTGAAGTTACTGTGCAGTCTACACGCGGCTGCAAGGACATTAAATATATGCCATAGTAAGAATGAACTATGCATCGCTCCCTTGTGAGCGTACAGTATACCATCGGTGTCTAGGCAAACCTGGCACCCAGTGATCACGTTTTGTCCTAGCGGTTACACTCTCCAACATCCCTCAAAGAAGAGTCGATTAGGTAATCCAGCCAGACTAGTCCAAGCCGACCACTGAAGGAAACCCTGACTAACCTGAGAGGTACATATGTACAGTACATACAGTACATACATACATACTGCATACATAGATCTGTACATAGTATTATGTACAGTATGTACCGTATGCATGTAGCCTCGGCAAGCTGGTAGTATGCATGAGTTAGTCTGCCAGCGTGGTAAGTACAGTAAGCAGAGTGACGAGCCCTGACTACCTAGTCTGGTTGGCGAATGTTACACTACATACAGTGCCTGGGGGAAAGTTTCCGCGCACTCCTTTTTATGCAGCGATCGGCACCTAGTGAAACATGAATGACATGTACTGTAAATACCTCCAATGTTGTGCTCAATCTG
>Ga0307511_10004717_pt1 | contig 13935 bp, 15 predicted proteins | sample 13_EM_MG_FD_200266 | JGI IMG/M metagenome (GOLD analysis project Ga0307511, IMG submission 200266) | Populus trichocarpa ectomycorrhiza microbial communities from riparian zone in the Pacific Northwest, United States - 13_EM | ecosystem: Host-associated > Plants > Roots > Unclassified | place...
CGGATCCACACATTCCCTTCACGCTTCATAGCGCGGGTCAGGGCCTGACGGGCAGCTTCCAGTTGACGATTGGTCAGCCAGATGGCTTCCAGTGATTTCAAAGCATAGGTGCCGAAAGCAATAGAGGCGCCTCTCTTGGCTGTCTCACGTATGCGGCCTTTCTGTCCTTTCCTGTGCTTCGTTCTTTTCGGTTGTAACATCTTGAATTATTTTCCTTGTTATCTCGAACTTGATGTCTTTGTCTTTTTTCTTTACTCCCCCCTTTCTATCCCCCCTTTAGGGGGTATGGGAGTGGGGTACGGGGGTCTTCAGGGGGCCCGGGCTTAATGCCTGCCGCCTCCGCCACCACCTCTTCTGTCTCCACCACCGCCGCCGCCGCGTCTGTCACCACCGCCGCCACCGCCTCTGCGATCTCCACCACCTCTGCGGTCGTCACGATGTCCGCCATGACCACGATCATCATCCCTTCTTTCCCTTCTGTCGCTTACATCGGTCTTGCCGCCAACGAAATTCGGATTCAGATCCCTCTTCGCCAATACTTCACCCTTACAGATCCATACCTTGATACCAATCTTTCCGTATACGGTCAGCGCAAACACATTGGCATAATCGATATCCATACGAAGCGTATGCAAAGGAGTCCTGCCCTGCTTGATCTCTTCCGTACGGGCGATTTCAGCACCACCCAGACGGCCGGCAACCTTGATCTTGATCCCTTCCGCACCCATACGAAGGGCAGAAGCAATCGCCATCTTTATAGCACGTTTGTAGTTGATACGATTTTCGATCTGGCGGGCAATCGTATCTCCCACGATATTCGCATCCAGCTCAGGGCGACGGATCTCAAGGATATTGATCTGCACGTCATCCTTACCCGTCAGCTTCTTCAACTCTTCCTTGATACGGTCCACCTCGCCACCGCCTTTACCAATGATGATACCAGGCTTGGAGGTATGGATCGTTACGATCAGCTTATTCAGCGTACGCTCGATAACGATCTTGGCAATCCCACCCTTATTGATACGGGCATTCAGGTAGGTCCTGATCTTATTGTCCTCGATCAACTTGAAGGCATAGTCTTTTTTGCTGCCATACCAGTTGGATTCCCAACCACGAATGATCCCTAACCTGGCCCCAATTGGATTCGTTTTCTGACCCATATTATTTTAAATAAATTTTATCAATTATTTTTTTGCTTAGCCAACTTTTTTTCTTCGACAACCTTCGTATCGACGATGATCGTTACGTGATTGCTGCGCTTGCGCACACGATAACCACGGCCCTGCGGCGCCGGGCGCATACGCTTCAACGTTCTGCCACCATCCACGAACACCGTCTTCACGATCAGGCTCGCATCTGCAGCACTCTGACCTTCATTCTTCTGCTCCCAGTTCTTCACGGCAGACCACAGCAGCTTATGCAGCGGAGTGGAAGAATGTTGAGGATGATGCTCCAGCAAAGCCAGGGCTTTCTCTACCTGAAGACCACGGATCTCATCGGCCAGTAAACGCATTTTACGGGGCGATGTCGGGTGATTTCTCAATTTAGCTACTGCTTCCATTATTTATAATTTATCTGGTAACCGGAGGTTACGCTATCTTTTTACTTGAATGTCCTTTAAAGTTGCGGGTAGGTGCAAACTCACCCAGCTTATGTCCCACCATGAACTCTGTTACGTAAACGGGAATGAACTTGTTACCGTTATGAACAGCCAGCGTATGACCTACGAAATCCGGCGTGATCGTGGAACGACGGCTCCAGGTTTTGATCACCCCTTTCTTGGCTGTACCCTCGTTGATAGACAGGATCTTTTCTTCCAGATTCGCGTCTACATAAGGACCTTTTTTAATTGAACGACCCATAACTATTATTTAAATTATTTCGCTAATTTTTTACCGTTCTTTCTCTGGATGATCAGCTTGTCGCTGCCCTTTCCTTTCGTGCGTGTCTTCAGACCTCTTGAATACTGCGCATTCCTGGAACGGGGCTGACCACCACTGGCCTTACCTTCACCACCACCCATCGGGTGATCCACAGGGTTCATCGCAACACCACGGACTCTCGGACGAATACCTCTCCAAACATTACGACCAGCCTTACCCATGCTCTGCAGGCTATGATCGCTATTGGATACCACACCTACCGTAGCATAACAATTGATCAGCACTTTCCTTAACTCACCGGAAGGCATCTTCAGAACAGCGTATTTATCTTCCTTATTGGTCAACTGAGCGGACGTACCGGCGCTGCGCACCAGCTTGCCACCCTGCCCAGGCTGCATTTCAATATTGTGAACGTTCGTACCCAACGGCATGAACTTCAACTGCAGGGCATTTCCCAGTTCAGGTACTACATTGTCCCCTGCCAATACCACCGTGCCTACCTGGAGACCCTGAGGAGCCAGGATATAACGCTTCTCACCATCTGCATAATGCAACAGAGCGATGAACGCGGTACGGAATGGATCGTATTCGATAGAAGCTACCGTTCCGGGAACTTCCACTTTATTTCTCTTGAAATCGATGACACGGTACATCTTCTTGTGACCGCCACCCCTGTAACGCATAGCCCTTCTGCCCTGAACGTTTCTTCCTGCAGTGGATTTCACTTTCTCCAACAAGCTCTTTTCGGGAGTGTCAGATGTAATTTCCACGTATGCGTTTCCAACTCTCCAGCGTGTCCCTGCGGTAATCGGTTTGTATTTCTTAAGTGCCATTGTTCGTGTTTCTTATTCTTTTAAAAAATTTTGTCAATCCTTTGCGGCGCTTGACCCGCCATTCGTTTATTTCTTATCACCCGCCCCTTCCGGGACTTGCCCTACTCCCCCTTTAGGGGGCCGGGGGGGTTAGATAGCTGCGTACAGATCGATGGTCTCGCCGTCCGCTACCGTGATCAGCGCCTTTTTATAGGCTGGCTTACGCCCCTGAACATAACCTGCTTTCGTAAAGCGGGTCTTGTTCTTGCCGGGAACAACGGAAGTATTCACATCCACCACAGTCACCCCGTAGAAATCTTCCACGGCCTTCTTGATCTCCAGCTTATTGGCTTTACGGTTGACCCTGAAAGCATATCTCCTCAGTTTTTCCTGCTGGGAATTCGCTTTTTCGGTCAGTATGGGTTTTACTAAAACTTCAGAAAGTTTCATCTTAATTCAATTTGAAAATTTGTTAATTATGCTACCTCTTCAGCCACATCTTCCGAGAAGACCTTGGCAGCAGTTTCAGACAGCAACAATATATCAGCATTCACAATATCATATGTGTTGACATCAGCCAGTAAAACACCTTCTACCGTCGGTACGTTGCGCAAGCTCAGGTATACATTGTCGTTATATTCAGGCAGTACGAACAGCACTTTCTTTCCAGCTACGTTCAGGCTCTTCAGCGCATCCGTGAACTGCTTGGTCTTCGGAGCATCCAGCTTGATATCTTCCACCACTACGATGGAATTGCCTTTGGCTTTATGCGCCAGGGCGGACATCTTGGCGAGGTCCTTCACCTTACGGTTCAGCTTGAAATCATAATCACGGGGCTTAGGTCCGAAGATAGTACCACCACCTTTATACAAGGGGTTACGCAGGTTACCTTTACGGCTACCACCCGTACCCTTCTGGCGGTGTAATTTCTTGCTGGAACCCTGTACTTCCATACGGGTCTTTACTTTGGCCGTACCCTGGCGCTGTGCGGCCAGGTATTGTTTAACGGCAAGATAGATCACATGGTCATTAGGCTCGATCCCGAAAATTTCTTCCGGTAATTCCACCGTTCTGCCGGTCTTCTTTCCTTGTATATTTAAAACGTCTGCTTGCATTGTAATTGATTTTTGTGCACCGGGTCTGGTTTCCTTCGAATTTAACCCATCCCCGTTGCACGTCTGATGATGGGCCTTCGGCCGCGGACCCGTGGTCCGCTATGTTAACGCTGACTTCTTCTTACTTCTGAATTAAAACGATCGATCCGTTATGGCCAGGCACCGATCCACTCACCAATATGTAATTCTTTTCGGCAAAAATCTTTACGACCTTCAGGCTCTTCACCTTAACACGGTCTCCGCCCATACGGCCAGCCATGCGAACTCCCTTCATTACACGGGAAGCATCGGAAGAGTTACCCAGCGAACCCGGAGCACGCTGACGGTCATGCTGACCGTGAGACTGCTGCCCTACGCCATGGAAGTTGTGACGCTTAACAACACCCTGGAAACCTTTACCTTTCGTAGTACCTACTACCTCGACTTTGTCGCCTTCGGTAAAGATCTCTACGGTAATGGAGTCACCGAGATTCTTTTCTATGGAATAATTGCGAAATTCTTTTACAAACTGTTTGGGAGAAGTGTTGGACTTGGCGAAGTGATTCTTTTCTGCGTTGGTAGTGTGCTTTTCTTTCTTTTCGCCGAACGCTAACTGGAGGGAAGTGTAACCATCTGTGTCCTTTGTCTTGACCTGCGTTACTACGCAAGGACCCGCTTCAATGATCGTACAAGCTGTTTGCTTGCCGTCAGGACTGAAGATGCTGGTCATCCCGATCTTTTTACCAATAATGCCTTTCATTTCATTTTAAGTTTATGCCATCGGGTATGAGGACAGCCTTAGACTTACTGTATTGGTATTACAGCATCGATCTATTGACTTCAATCCACCGTTTGCTGCCGACCTTTTCTTTTCGTCTCCATTTGCCCGCCTTGCGCAGGTCCGGGAAGACAGAAGTACCGGCAGTAAACAAACCCTGAACGGCTTGTTCATATGTATCACCCCTTAGCCTCCCGAAGGAGCGTTAAAGGAATTTCTAACTTTTTTGTTTCCCCTGTCGTACCTCTTCCGATCCTTGTCCTTGCTTCCCCTTTAGGGGACCGAGGAGCAGGGGGCGGGGGTGGCAGGAGTCACTCCAGCGCTACTTTATTCCAGGATCACTCCCGGAAGTTTGTAGATGGATATATTAAAGAACTTAATGATCTGTTTCAACCTTACCCTAATTTCCCCAGTTACTCCCCCTTTAGGGGGCCGGGGGGGCGGTCAGGCCTTGATCTCAACATCCACACCGGAAGGCAGATCCAGCTTGGATAAAGCATCTACCGTCCTCGAAGAAGACGTGTAAATGTCTAACAGGCGCTTGTGCGTATGCAGTTGGAACTGCTCACGGGCCTTCTTATTAACGTGCGGCGAACGGAGTACGGTAAAGATCTTCTTACGCGTAGGTAAAGGAATAGGTCCTGTTACCACGGCACCTGTACTGCGAACGGTTTTAACGATCTTTTCGGCAGATTTGTCTACCAGATTGTGATCGTAAGACTGCAATTTGATTCTGATTCGTTGAGACATAAGCCAAATCCCATTTTTCGAATGGGGATGCAAAGGTATGCGTTAGTTAGATATTTACAAAAGAAATTCTTGAAAAAGTTGTGGGGAAATGCATATTTTTTTTCACCGTCCCCCTCCCGGACAGTTTTTCTTCAGATAATCCGTATACAACGTCGCCAGATGCCTCCTCGTCCCCTCCCTCTCAAAGATCCCATGCGAACGATTCGGATACGGCATGAACTGAAAGATCTTATTGTACCTGATCAGCGCATTCAACAGCATCTCCGCATTCTGGTAATGTACATTGTCATCCCCGGTGCCATGAATATATAAAAGATTGCCTTTCAAGTTCTTAGCATAGGTAATGGGAGACCCGTTTACAAAGTCATCCCTGTTTTCCTGAGGAAGGCCCATATAACGTTCCTGGTAAATATTGTCATAGCACAGTTGATTGTCCACCGCAGCAATAGCGATCCCGGTCTTATAGATATCCGGATACTGGAAGAGCAGGTTCAGCGTACTGGAACCACCCCCGCTCCATCCCCACACGGCAATTCGGCTGCTATCCACAAAAGGCCATTGGAGGATCTCTTTAGCCGCCATCGCCTGGTCATGGATATTCAGCCTTCCGATATTGCGGTAGATCGACTTCCTCCATTGCCGGCCTTTGGGAGCCGGAGCCCCCCTGTTCTCCAGGCTGATATAGATGTATCCGTCAGCCCGCATATCGCCCGCATAGAGGAAATTTATCCCCGAACCATACTGGTCCAGCACCGTTTGCGCCGCAGGCTCTCCATACACATAAAATACGACCGGGTATTTTTTCGTAGCGTCAAAGTGCAGCGGTTTGACCATCCAGCCATCCATGTCCACCCCCTCCTGCGTCCTGACCTTGAAAAACTCCACTTTCTTATTGGCCGCAGTCTCCCGCACCTTGGCGGCGATATCCGTCCCCTTGCCCAGGAGCAGATGCCCGGGAAGGCTCACCCATTCCTGGATCTCTTCCGTATTGGCATTACTGAAATTATGGAGGGCATACCGGGCATTCGGGGAGAGATCATATTCATGCGAGCCGGGTTCGTCCCCGGGACTGATCCTTTCCAATTTCCCCTTTCCATCCAGCCGGGTCCGGTAAAGATATTTCTGAGTGGCATTGTCCGGGGACGCCATGAAATAGACATAGTTGTTCTTCTCGTCGATCAGGTTAATGGTAATAACATCATAATTGCCTTTGGTGACCAGGGTCTCTTTCTTCCCATCCCGGCTGATCCGGTAAAGATGACGCCAGCCATCCTTTTCCGATACCCAGCAAAACTCCTTTCCCCCACCCAGCCAGTCCCAGCCTGCTACCACTCCCTCCTGCCAGGCGCCCTTGCACTCGATATAGGCGCTATCATGTTCTTCATAGAGCAGGGTCGTATTCCCCGTAGCCACGTTACTCAAAAAGATCCTGCTGGTATTCTGCTTGCGGTTTAGTTGCTGCAGGATCAATTCCGAAGAGTTAGCAGCCCATTCCATCCTGGGCAGATAGGTCTGCCGGGGATCCTCCGGAATATCCATCCATTGGGTTGTGCCGGTGGCGATATCCACCACCCCGATCTTATAGGGAGAAGGAGCTTCTCCGACTTTCGGATATTCAACGGGAACGACAAAAGGATAAATGCTATCCGTGGTATTCAGCATGAGATAATCCTTTACCTGGTTGGCATCGATCTGCCAGTAGGCGATATGCTGACCGTCAGGGCTCCAGCGCCACCCATCCCGGCAATCCAGTTCTTCCTCATATACCCAGTCAAAAGTGCCATTGATCAGCTTCCGCGTACCGTTCGTGCTCGTCAGACATTTGACGGTCCCGCCGGACAGGTCTTCCATATAAACATCATGGGCACTCGTATACGCCACCTTCGTCCCGTCAGGAGAAAATTTAGCAAACATCAGGGAAGATGCAGGCCTCTCTTTCCCCAATTGCTTCAATGATTTGGTAGACAAGTCCAGCACCCAATAATCTCCCCGGGTCTCATAACGCCAGACACGTTTGCTATTCGTGTAGATCAACAGCTTCTTACCATCTTCCGAAAAAGAAAAGTTCCGGATGGCCAGGGGCTTGCTATTGCCCCCAGGCGTGAGCTGCTCCCTGGATACAAGAACGGTTTCCTTATTATCAGGCAGATCCACCCGAACGATCTCATCGGACTTTGCCGTATAATAGGAATTCCCCTCTTTTGTCCACTTCAGCTCCGCTGAACCAGGCTGGGCATTGGCCTCCCCATAGCATACGAAAAGTAGAATAACAATTCCCTGACAAATGAACGACCTTGCTGTAAACAACATACGCACCAATTTTAGGGGCGAAAATTATGCTTTTATGCCGAAAACACATCGCCGCTCATAAATTGGACCACGGGTCCAATGCCCGAAGGGCCATCATTAGACTCGGGCGTTCGGTCCACAGGGCCGAAGGCCCACTCTCATAAAAAAACCCGGCAGTTCATGCCGGGCACAGTAATTAAAAGTTAAGAAATCATATTAGTGCCTTCTCCAACGGCCGGCTATCCAATAATCACCCCTGCGCTCGTGTGCCCAATGGCCAGGTACATAGGCCCATCCGGGATGGGGAGGCGCCGCCCAATGACCGCCAACGGCCACATAATGCCCGCCTCTGTTCTCCCATTCTTCACCGATCCAGATATGCGTTCTGCTGGGGGGTGGGGGTCTGTGTGGTTCCGCAAATACCGGCCGGACACTAACATATACCTGCGCGGAGGCAGAAGAAGAAAAGCCAAGAGTAGCAGCAACCACCAGAGCTGCCAAAAACGCCATTTTAGTTAAAAGCTTTTTACTCACACGAATAATTGATTTTTCAGTGGAGTTCGTGAATGCTTCGCATTTCATACGCTGATTTTTAAGTTTAACAATTGGATATTTTAGAAACCAAAACGTTTAAAGCCTATAAAAATTTTAACAGTTTTTCACGGCAGTAAATGTAGAGAGCTTCTTCTTCCCCATTCACCCACTCATCCCCGTATCACCCCAATCGACCCATTCCGGAGCCCATTCGCCCCCAGATTAAAAACACCTTAAAAAAAGCGGTCGCCCCGGATACTTCCGGGACGACCGCTCTATAGTTGATTCTAAAATTTTATAAACAACGGACTGCAGGTCCGCGTCTCGAAACATAAACAGATCACAGGTCCGCTAGCCGACGGCCCATCAAAAATTAAAAAGGGCGCCCATGCCGAAAATATTGGCTTTGCTGTTATCCAATGACTTCATAAACGTCAGCCTCGCCTCCACATTATGCGTTCCCCTTCCTACGGCAAAACGACAGCCGACATTACCGGCAGGCCCCACCCCGTTGATAGTAGCCTGATACGTATAACCATCGCCGTAAGTATCGGTCGAGTCTACGTTGTACTTGCCATAATGATACCCCATCCCACCGCCTATATAAAAACCAAAACGGCTGTCATTGTCCGGAGTCGACCCCGCGCCGAAATTAAAATTGACGATCAGGGGAACATTGGCCATAAAACCAAGCGTATTATCTGTAGTAGTGCCGCTATAGGAATTGTAGTTACTGCTATAGCTACCCGAAATACCAACGCTCAACGGGACACCGACGGAGAGAGAAAAATCTTCGTTTTCGATAAAATTAAACCGGGGAGAATAAGTAAACCCCTCGGCAACAGCAGCATTGCCACCTTTTGCCGTGGTCACAAAAACAGCCACACCAACACCATGCGAAAAGCTTTGAGAGAAAGCAATGGTACCTGTAAAAAACAGTACCAGCAGTAGAGCATACTTCTTCATAAAAAAGGGGTTAAGGGTTTTTTTAAAACGGCGTAAATATAGATACCCCGTTTTATACCTGCAAGGTATTACCGTTCTTTTTTAAGGGTTTTTTCACCCTACAAAAAAATCCCGCTTCTTTACAAAAGCGGGATTTCATATAAGAATAAACTATTATCTAAGCATTCACTTTTCTGCCCTGTACCTTGGCGATCACCGCTTCTGCGATATTGTTAGGCGCCGGGGAATAGTGGGAGAACTCCATGGTGGATGTAGCACGGCCAGAGCTCATGGAACGCAGTTGGGTCACATACCCGAACATTTCGCTCAAAGGCACCTTAGCCTTGATCACCTGCAGGTTGGCACGGCTGTCCATACCTTCCAGGATACCACGACGACGGTTAAGGTCACCGGTCACATCTCCCATGTACTGGTCAGGTGTCAACACTTCCACTTTCATGATAGGCTCCAGCAAGATAGGCTTTGCTTTACGGCCGGCTTCACGGTAACCGGATTTGGCACACAATTCAAAGCTCATGGCATCGGAATCCACATCATGGTAGCTACCGTCGAACACACGCACTTTCATGCTGGTCAAAGGATAACCGGCGAGTACGCCTGTTGTCATAGAAGTTTCAAAACCTTTCTGAATAGCAGGGATGAACTCCTTAGGAACAGAACCTCCGAAAATATCATTCACAAACTGGAAATGTTTTCCTTCATTCTCTTTCAGCCACTCTTCATCAGCCGGTCCGATCGCAAACTGAATGTCTGCGAACTTACCACGACCACCCGTCTGTTTCTTCAACACTTCACGGTGTTCGATCGTCGTATTGAACGCTTCTTTATAAGCCACCTGGGGAGCGCCCTGGTTTACTTCCACCTTGAACTCACGACGCATACGGTCGATGATGATTTCCAAGTGCAATTCACCCATACCACGCAGGATGGTCTGACCGGTATCTTCGTCTGTATTTACACGTAAAGTAGGATCTTCTTCTACCAGTTTGGAAATAGCCATCCCCATCTTATCGACGTCGGCCTGTGTCTTAGGCTCAACGGCGATCGCGATCACAGGCTCAGGAATGAACATATTTTCCAGAGTGATCGGATGATCTTCATCACACAGCGTATCCCCGGTCTTGATTTCTTTGAAACCAACCGCTGCGCCGATATCTCCCGCCTCGATGAAATCGATCGGATTCTGCTTGTTGGCGAACATCTTCATGATACGGCTGATACGCTCTTTCCTGCCGCTTCTTACGTTCAATACATAAGAACCTGCATCCAGATGACCGCTATAACACCGGAAGAAGGCCAGACGACCCACGAACGGATCGGTCATGATCTTGAAAGCCAACGCAGCAAAGGGTTCTTTTGGATCCGCTTTACGGTAAATAGTTTCACCGGTATTGGGATCGATCCCTGCAGTGTCCTCGATATCAAGAGGAGAAGGCAGGTAACGGCAAACAGCATCGAGTGCAGTCTGCACGCCTTTATTTTTGAAAGACGAACCGCACATCATCGGAACAATGCTCAGGTCCACCGTAGCCTTACGGATAGCCTCGTGCATTTCATCTTCCGTAATGCTGTTCGGATCTTCGAAGAATTTCTCCAACAGGGTGTCGTCATATTCAGCAACGGCTTCTACCAGTTTAGCTCTCCATTCATTCGCTTCTTCCAGCATGTCGGCCGGTACAGGAATTTCGTCGAAGGTCATCCCTTCTGTTTCCATATGCCAGATAATCCCTTTCATTTTAATGAGATCCACCACCCCTTTGAAATCATCTTCCGCACCGATCGGCAACTGTAAAGGAACGGCTTTCGCTCCCAGCATGTCTTTAACCTGCTGAACCACCATTAAAAAGTCAGCGCCGGAACGGTCCATTTTATTAACGAAACCGATACGGGGAACCTTGTAACGGTTAGCCTGACGCCATACCGTTTCTGACTGGGGCTCTACGCCGTCAACAGCGGAGAACAGGGCAATCAGACCATCGAGTACACGCATGGAACGCTCTACCTCAACAGTAAAGTCCACGTGACCGGGAGTATCAATGATATTGAAATAATATTTTTTTGTGTTCGCATCTACTTTCCCCTTATCCGTAGGAAAATTCCATTGGCAGCTTACCGCAGCAGAGGTAATAGTAATCCCTCTTTCCTTTTCCTGCTCCATCCAGTCCGTAGTAGCTGCACCATCATGTACCTCCCCAATTTTGTGGATCATGCCCGTGTAACGCAAAATGCGTTCTGTGGTGGTAGTTTTGCCGGCATCGATATGAGCCGCAATACCAAAGTTTCTTTGAAATCTTAAATCTGCCATTGTTATGTATTAAGAAGTTAAACCGTTTAGTTGTTAATCGTCTCATTTCCCGCTGGTTACACGCTTTTTATCCCACTCCTCTCTCCCTTCCGTCCCCCGGGGCGGAAAACCAGCATTTTCTATTGTATTAAGCGAACAGTTCCATCGGCCACTATCCTCCTTTTAAATTCGGTGCGCAAAGGTAACTAAATTATTCATGCAAACAGCGGCTAAAGCGTACTTTTCGCCAACCTAAAACAAAAACCCCGCGGAGACCGCAGGGTTCAGTTATAATAACAATAACTTAATTATACTTTAAAGTGAGCGAAAGCCTTATTAGCCTCAGCCATACGATGGGTGTCTTCCTTCTTTTTGAAAGCCCCACCTTCACCCTTGCTGGCAGCAACGATCTCACCGGCCAGTTTTTCCGCCATGCTACGACCATTTCTCTCCCGGCTGTAACGGATAAGCCATTTCATGCTCAGGGAGATTTTCCTGTCCGGGCGAACCTCGGAAGGGATCTGGAAAGTGGCGCCACCGATACGACGGCTGCGGACTTCAACGGCAGGAGTGATATTGGACAGAGCTCTCTTCCAGATATCATATCCATCCTCATTGGTCAGCTTGGATACTTTGTCCATGGCGTCATAAAAAATGACATAAGCCGTGTTCTTTTTGCCTTGCCACATAATATTGTTTACAAAGCGGGTAACCAATTTATCATTGTACCTGGCGTCTGGGGCCAGTGGCAATTTTTTGGCTTGCGTTTTCCTCATTTTTTGATGGAATTACTATTTACTTAATTATTTTTTTCCTTTTGCGGCTGCGGGCTTAGCACCGGCCTTTTCCTTCTTGGTACCATACTTGGAACGGCTCTTCTTACGATCCTTCACACCTGCCGTATCCAGGCTGCCCCGGACGATATGATAACGTACACCCGGTAAATCCTTAACACGACCTCCGCGGATCAGCACGATAGAGTGCTCCTGGAGATTATGCCCTTCACCCGGGATATAAGCGATTACTTCTACCTTATTGGTCAAACGCACTTTAGCAACTTTCCGCAAAGCAGAGTTAGGCTTCTTAGGAGTGGTCGTGTACACACGGGTACACACTCCACGACGTTGCGGACAAGCATCCAAAGCCCTGGACTTGCTTTTTGCACGAATAATCTCTCTTCCTTTTCTAACTAATTGTTGTATAGTAGGCATTCTGACCTATTTTATTTTGGGACGGCAAAGGTAGCTTTCCTCAAAGAAATAAACAAATAAAAATGCTAAATCTTAAACATCCACCCCCGGGTATCCTCTTTTCTGCCCTCCCGGATATCCGTCAGCAGCTTTTTTACGGCAGGAACAGCCTTCCAGGTCTCCGTGTCGAACTTCATAACATAATCCTTATACCGGAGCTCCTGGATCATGGACACGGTGGCAGCCGTACCTGTTCCGAACAATTCCTTCAGCTCGCCGGCTTTATGGGCGTTAATAACCTCGTCTATGCTGATCGGGCGCTCTTCCACAGCATACCCCAGTTCCTTCAGAACCTCGATTGCGCTGTCACGGGTCACCCCCTCCAGGATCATCCCCGCTTCCAGATCAGGGGTAATCACCTTATTCCCGATCACGAAGAACACATTCATCGTGCCGATCTCCTGGACATATTTGTGCTCAAAGGGATCCGTCCATAAGACCTGGTCATACCCCTTCTCTTTGGCAATCGCAGTGGCCAGCATACTGCTCCCGTAGTTACCGGCAGCTTTTGCAAAACCGATCCCCCCCGGGGCAGCACGGGTATAATGCTCCTCCACATAGATCCGCATAGGCGCCGAATAATACGGGCCTGTAGGGCTCAGCAGGATCATAAACTTATAGGTATCAGAAGGTTTTACCCCGATCACCTCATCCGTAGCGAACATAAAAGGCCGGATATACAGGGAATAATCATTTTTCATGGGTATCCAGTCCTTGTCCAGGGATACCAGACGCCGCATCCCCTCCATAAAGATCTCTTCCGGCACCACCGGCATCATCATCCGTTCGGCACTGAGGTTAAAGCGTTTAAAATTATCCATGGGACGGAAAATAAAAGGATTCCCTTCCCGGTCCTTATATGCTTTCACCCCCTCAAAAATGGCCTGACCATAGTGAATGGCAGCTAAGGCAGGAGACAAAGACAGGGGCTGAAAGGGCCTGATCGATACCGTTTTCCATTCCCCGTCAGTATAATCCACTTCCAGCATGTGGTCCGTAAAATATTTGCCAAAAGGAAGATTATTAAAATCGATCTCCCCGATTTTACTCTTCCCTGTTTTCGTAACTTGGATATCCAAAGCAGCGATCATGTCGTATTAATTTTGTTACGACAAAGAAACAAACAATCTTTGTGCTGACAAAATCCTTAACTAACAATTGTTAGTTTTTATATTGCAGCAGCCCTTTCAAAGACGATACAAATTTATGAGCCTCAATAACATCGAACTGGGAGATCTTATCGTAAGCGAACTATACCGCGATAGTTTACTGGCTACAGAGGCACGGCCCGGAGG
>Ga0307511_10004719_pt1 | contig 13932 bp, 8 predicted proteins | sample 13_EM_MG_FD_200266 | JGI IMG/M metagenome (GOLD analysis project Ga0307511, IMG submission 200266) | Populus trichocarpa ectomycorrhiza microbial communities from riparian zone in the Pacific Northwest, United States - 13_EM | ecosystem: Host-associated > Plants > Roots > Unclassified | place...
AGCTGATGACTTAATGTTATTCTAGAGTTAGAAAGCATGGTATTTATACTTGCTTTTTTTTTTTTAAGTGATGGCTGGTTGAACCGGTTCGGTTCAATCAGTTTCAGACTTTAGAAACCGGAATCGAACCGGAATTTTTTTGTGATTTTTTAATCAGTTAATTCGGTTATTTTTTTTCCGGTTTTCTCGGTTTATCGGTTTTTTTGCTCACCCCTAGTGGTTGGGCGTGAACGCGTCCAGACCCAGCTGGGGGTTAGGCGTGAGTCTGGAGGCGTCAAGGCCCACACTCCAAGGTGGGTCTGGACACGTCCACGCCCAGCTTGGAGTGTGGGTCTGGACGCCTCTAGAACCAACTTCGAGTTGGGTGTGGACGCCTCCAGACTTTTAATTATAATAAAAATAAAAATAATTATAACACAACTAATACTATTTTTAATATTAATACTTTTAATCATAATAAAAATAATAATAAGAATAACAAAAATAATACTATTTTTAATATTGATACGTTTAATCAAATAAAAAAAATAATTATAACACAAATAATACTATTTTTAATATTAATACTTTTAATCATAATAAAAATAAAAATAATAATAACAAAAATAATACTATTTTTAATATTGATAATTTTAATCATAATAAAAATAAAAATAATTATAACACAACTAATACTATTTTTAATATTAATACTTTTAATCATAATAAAAATAATAATAAGAATAACAAAAATAATACTATTTTTAATATTGATACGTTTAATCATAATAAAAATAATAATAAGAATAACAAAAATAATACTATTTTTAATATTGATACGTTTAATCAAATAAAAAAAATAATTATAACACAAATAATACTATTTTTAATATTAATACTTTTAATCATAATAAAAATAATAATAACAAAAATAATACTATTTTTAATATTAATACTTTTAATCATAATAAAAATAATAATTATAACACAAATAATATTATTTTTATTATAAGTAATAATATTATAATAACAATGGGAAGCGCACACCTGACGCTTAGTCGGTCTTAGCGCAACGTGGTGCTAGGCAACCCTTCCGTAGCAATCAGACTCGAGCGTCATGTGGCCCTTGGGAGTGCTTAGGTGAGCCTGGCCGTGCCCGCCCCACGTACAGATCCGAGCGCCACGTGGTGATAGGGTAGCTTGGGGAGAGCCACACACTTGGGTCATCGCAAAGGGCCTGATTATCTAGGTCCCAACGTCATAACCCCAGCTCAATGGGTCTTGTGTGACTCAATTCTATTGGGTCTTAATGAAGGATTTTAAATATTTTAATTTTTATTATAATTAAAAGTATTAATATAAAAAATAGTATTATTTTTGTTATAAATATTTTAATTTTTATTATAATTAAAAATATTACTCTTAAAAATAGTATAATTGGTGTTGCAAATATTATTATTTTATTATAATGAATAGTATTTGCGTTAAAAATATTATTATTTTTACTAAAATTTAAAATATTCATATAAAAAATAGTATTATTTGTGTTATAAATATTATTATTTTATTTATAATTAATAGTATGAATACTAAAAATATTATCATTTGTGGTATAAATATTAATATTTTTATTATAAGTAATAATATTATAATAACAATGAGAAGCGAAAACCTGGCGTTTGTGTTGCCCTTGGCCCACGTGGCACTTAGGCTGCCCCAAGCGCCAGGTGACGCTCGGGTCTGCCCTGCGCAATGGCGGGGCAACCCTAGCACCAGTTTTCCTTGTATAGGTAGCGCCAATGCCAGGTGCCCGTTGTCTTTGCAACTCTTTGTGTCAAGGGCTAGGCTGCCATTACACTGCTCTAATTCACAGTGCTTTGTGTCTATGTAAACAGTAATAGGAGCACCGAGCCCTTTTAGTATATTGTGTAATATATTAGGATATATTAACATACAATATAAAGGTATAGTAATTTGACTTTAATTTAGATAATATTGCTAGAAAATACATTCGAATACAAAATATTTTATGTTATACAATAATAATATATTTTAAATCATGTAAAAAAGTTAGGATACTATAGAAAATATATTTATTTTCAATGTTCTCCAAACACCAAAAATATATATTTTTAAAATAAAAATATCACTATTTAAAAAAAATAAATAATTGAAAATGTCAACTTATTTTCTCTGATATGTCCAAGGACCAGAAAGTTATTTCCAACCCATTTTTCATTATGCAACTAAACATATTAATAGATTTTACTTAAAAAATATTTAACAAGGTTTTAAAAATTAAAAAATACTAATATATTTTATTTAAAAAATATTAACAAGGTTATATGTCTATAATATTATATTTAAAGTATTTATATCAAATGTATAGTTATATTTTATAAAATAAACTATATATAAATATATAATATAATAAATTATTATTTTTCCATCATAGCACTTTTCATATCTTATTTTTTATTGTAAGTGGTCAAATATTTACATCTAATATTATATATATATTAGATAAATTTAAAAAATAATTAAAATATTAAAAAATAATTTTCCAGTTTATTTTTTATAATATGATCAAACATTAAAAAATATATTTCAATTTATTTTTCATTACTGGATATAAAAAATAATTTGTTTTTCAAGAATTTATTTTTTATGAAACCACTACTATTTAGAAAACAATTTATTTTCTGACAAATTTAAAGTATTTTATTTTTAGTGAAATAATTGATGTCTTCTATAAATAAAACTATGAATGATGTCCTATTATTATAACTGTGTTTTCTTACAAATAATTTTAAAGATATATTGAGCTTTTATATATATATATATATATATATATCAACCTCCCTTCCCTATCCTTTATTTCTTTCCCAAACAAACTTTCAAATAATACACAACGCCAAACACTCCCAATTGTGTGTTGTTTGGTTTTTGTTTATGATTTTATAATTTCGGGGCCTTGTCAAAAGGTGTGGGGATTTCAGTCTTTGTCCAGACTGACAGTTGACACGTGCTTTACATGCGTGTGGGAATTTCTCTCGGTGTATTGACATTTCGATTTCATTTCACTTCACCCCAGGGCCGAGAAAAGAAAATTTAAATTTGATAAAAAATCGAATGGCCAATCTTCCTCAATCTCTATCGATGAACGCACCGTTCGGAGTCCCAAGCGCGTCTAATCCAGCCTCCGCCGCAGTAGCCGGAGCTCCGGCTAACAAAGACCGGAAGATGGCATCAGCAGAGCACTTGGTTCTTGACCTAAGCAGTCCTGATCTTCGTGAAAACGCCCTTCTTGAACTCTCTAAGGTAACAACAGCATTACCAAGTAGATGGCTTAATTTTTGTTTCTTAGGGAAGAAATTGAGAATTGAAAAATTAGGATTTTGTTTGAAACCCTCATAATTATGAAAAGAGAATTCAGTGTCTTTAATTGTTTTTATTTAAGAAAAAATAGTTAATTTCATGAGAATTATTCTTTTGTAAAACAGCTATAATAAATTACTATAGACAGTTGAATAGGAAGGAAATGTATGATTATTGGCTTCAAACAGATCCGTCACTAGCTCGGCACCACCCATGATTTGTGGTTATTACTCCATTTTATGCAGCTGAGGAAGAAAAAGGCCACCCCTGAACTAGTGAAACTTAGAATTCAAGGCATATTCAAACTTTTGATGCAATAGAACATTTTATAATTAAACAGGATGTGAGTTTTTCTTTTTAAATTGGAGGCCCATTATCGTTGGATGCTACCTGATAGTTTGTTTTGCATAAAAAGGAACCTTTACCTTGGTTGGCTGTATACATGTGAGAGGGGAAAGTTTATCATTTACTTTGTACACCAGTTCTTTTCTAAATATATATGCTTAAACAAGAAATAGATACACATACACAGCTGGAGGTGGTCCATGTGCAATAGCTTCATTTAAACTTGTTGTGTGCGGATCTTACCATTTTTTCTCCTTGTGTGGTTATTCCATTTAGTTGTTGAACATTCAAGTGCTGCCATTATAAACTAGTGTCTGCCTTTGCTTTCATTTTTAGAACAAGGATTTATTTCAAGAATTGGCTCCTTTCGTGTGGAATTCTTTTGGTACTATTGCTGCACTCATACAGGTATGCCTAATAAACTTGTGTTTGTTTTTGTTTTCATTTATAGAAGAGAGAATTATTTCAAGATTTGGCTCCATTGTTGTGGAATTCTTTTGGTACTATTGCTGCACTGTTACAGGTATGCCATTTGAAGTCGATATTATCAGATCCTTGCTTAATTATTCTCCCTCTTCATTCATGTTGAATTGTGATATATTTTAGCTTGTAGAATTTCCTTCACAACTTCAAATCTTCATTTTTTTCAATTGGAATTATAGAAGCTCTTGCTATTTTCCCATGATTTTAATGCATTATGCTGACAAAAAATAGAATAAACATGTATCATATCGAGGATAGGAAGTGCGTGAATTAGAAAGTTCCGTGCTGTAAGGATACGACAAGTGCTTCTCTATGATCTGTTCAAACTGGGCAAAATTGTTGATGTTTTATTGCATTCCATTCATAATTGAGTTAATATTTATTGCTTGTTTATTTTTGGAGCACTTTTGTTTTTGTTTTTGTTTTTGTGTTTTGTTTCTTGATTTTTAGTTTAGCTTGTCAATTGGACCTATGCGACTGGTTTGCGTGATTTTTTGTTTTAATTTTGGTTGGAGCTCAATAAGCAAAATAAACACCACTGGTGTTATTTAGTAGTTCTTGTGTCCTTGACACATTGCTCTTTTGTTTTCCAGAAAATGTACATAGTTTAAAACTTTTCAACACTCGAAGTGCTTGGTGTATGTTATTTCCATGATTTGCAACTTTTCCTGTTATTTGCAGGAGATCGTTTCAATATACCCTGTCTTGTCACCACCTAACTTAAGTCCTGCACAATCAAATCGAGTTTGTAATGCTCTAGCTCTTCTTCAGGTCAGAATATTTTTTTTTGTAGTTCCCTAGGTTGCTGTTATGTATACTTCTACTTTAGTTTTTTCAACTTTGCTTCTTTCCCTTTATTGGTAATTTATTCTGTGCATATATTTCCCATTTTGAGATTATGATTTGAGATATTGAAACACTTCTAGGTATTCAAATGAAGTAGTATTATATGTTCACATTCTCAATGCTTTTGGTGGCGTGGGGGTTAAAAGTTCAATTTATGAATGATTAAAGACTTAATATTCTGGCTTCTTGCACGAATCTCACTTTTATTATTTTGTGAAATATTGCGAATGTCAAATGCTTGGCATTCGACAGATTCAAATATCACTTTCCATGTGGCTATCTATTACGATAATTATTGCCAACTTGTTGATATGTTTGAGCATAGAGGAGATGTTGTAGGTGTTTATATTTAAATGCATCTAATAGAAGGGGGACAATGTAGAAATTATTTTTCAAAGCATTTCTATAAATGGTTAAATTATTTGTGGAATTTTATGTATCGTAGTGTTTTCCCAGAGAACTAAAGTATTTATTGACAGTATTTGAGAAAAATGAAAACTCAAAACTAAAAATAAGAAGTAGAGAAGAAAAGGAATATACCTGACATTTTTTTTTCTGATTTCATGATATGCTGCTTGTTTCTGTTTTTTGCCTGCTAATCACTTGGACAAATGTTGAAGTGTGAATGTGGACATTCTAAGTCATCTTACCTTTTGTGTTTCCTTTTATTCTATTTCCAGCTCTTAGTTATTTATAATGCTTATAATCTATTTTATATTTTCTTACAGTGTGTGGCTTCACATCCAGACACAAGAATGTTGTTCCTCAATGGTAACATTTTTTATCTCGTTTACTCAATTGAATAACATTTGAGAGGAAAAATCTATTATTCTTGTTTTGATTGTGGCTCAAATTTGAGATAACAATATATAAAGTGTGAAGTTTTCAATTTTCACAACTGGGTGTCTCAACTTCAATTTTTATCAATTGAGTTGCCCATCTGTTAATAATGGCACAATCAAGTGCCTCAATGAATGTCTGTTAGCAAATTTGTTGACATATCCATTAAATGATGACATGGACACCAAAAACTTACAAAAAAATTAGGTCTTTATCACTCTAGGTATGCCATGACACCAATTAACCCAAGAAACACATATTCACATCCCAAATTTTATGCTCACTCACAACATTAACCATTATTCTTGTAAGATTTTGGTGTCCATGTCATCATTTTAAAAAAAAAACACAAGCAAATTCCTAACTGATGTCCACTGAGGCACTTAATTGTACCTTTATCAATAGTTGAACAATTCAATTGATAAAAATTGAAGTTGAGACACCCAATTGTGAAAAAAAAAATTGTTTAGACAGTTAATTTATATTTATCTCCTCAGATTTTGTTTTATGGGAAGAATAATTTTTTCACTACCTTGTGGAGATGATAAATTCTGATTAATGTGTTGTATTCTTCCAAGTGACTATTTTTTTTTCCACTGCAGCTCATATACCTTTATATCTGTACCCTTTCCTGAATACAACTAGCAAATCAAGGCCTTTTGAGTACCTGAGGCTTACTAGTTTAGGTGTCATTGGTGCCCTAGTGAAGGTACTTCATCCGTTCTGATATCCTATGTCTCAAACTCGTGATTTTTATATTCTTTATTATTTTAAAGTTCAATGTCTGAACCTTTTTGTAGTTAACCATCATAGCTTCACAGAACAATATATGTGTGGGTCGGTTTCTCATAAAAGAATGATATATGTATGGTTGTGTGCATTTATCCACATCACTCTATGTATCACATGGCACAAGCAGGTCAACATTTATCCAAGCAAACAAACATTATATTGTTTCATTGATCTCTACATTGAAGCTCATATTTTTGTTGCTTTTGGTATCAAGTAGTTCGAAATTTTGATCTTATTTCTTCTCTGTTCTTTACCAGGTTGATGACACAGAAGTTATTAGTTTCCTTCTTTCAACTGAGATTATTCCACTGTGTCTGCGTACTATGGAGATGGGAAGTGAATTGTCAAAAACAGTTGAGTGTTATTATTTTACATCCTTCTGTTTTTCCAAATATGTCAAAAAACTTATGCTGATTCTGTTTACTTTCACCATTTATGCCTTTGTTTGGATGTTTGTTTGGCGGACAACTGACCCACTGGTGATAATGAATTTATTCAGTTTTCTTAAAGAAAAACTTTAGTGCTTTAAAAAATGTCTTTCAAATATCCGAGTTCAATGTATTAAAAATATTGAGTTATAGTATAGAGTTATTGTGTAGAATTCCCAGGTTAATTTTAATTGTAGAGTTTATTGAACTTCTATCAGCACTTTGGTGTAGGAACAAATTGAGATTTCTGTTATACAAAGGATTTGTGGTGAGCTAGGGTTTGCTATTTATGGAGTTAGAGTAGAATAAAGCTTGTTTAGGAAGCAAGAAGGAGAAATTAGGCTGTGAACAGTGATTCAGTTACTGCAGCAGCAATACTTTTAAGCAAGAAAGAAGAATTATTACGGGAAAATAGAACAAGAGAAAGGAGAAGAAACCTCAGGCACCAATCTTTCAAAATAACTCTGAAACTCAATTTATTTCATAAATCAACTCTGCTGAAACATAAAACATAGTATCCTTATTCATAGAGATTAAGACTAGGATTACTAATCCTCACTTGACTAGCAAAGAAACTAAACAGGAATAAACTATTAAAGACGAAGACTCCAAAATCCTAAATAAGAAGACTAGACCTTCAGGTAATTCTCATAATTACTCAAAATGCTCCTGATTCACCAGAATATGCAGTAATTGTTGACCGAAAAAACTTCTTGCTTGATAAGGAATCAATTAATGTAGCTTTGGGTTTCCAAACTGAAGTGTTTCTCCAAGAATAACATAGCTACTCCATCACATTTCCTTGCTCAGACAATGAAATGAATTTCTTTAATTGTATGTTATTTTTCAAGTCGTGGTAGGCTTAAATGACTTGTTTTCAAGGCCAGTGGAAGCAAAAGATATCACTAACCTAAACTTCATCAGCTATATTATGTTTTTAACAACCTAGATTTCCAGAAAGTTGGGTTAATGTTTTCGTTTACCATTTTTCACTTATCAAAATATTGAAACGGGTTTATCTGCTCTGATTTCTTCACACCAGCTCTGAAATGTTTTCCATCTTGGGATGCCCTTTCAGAATGAAATGATACAATGTCCTGTTTCTTTTGTTCCTCTCGATTCTTTTGGTTGCTATGCAGCTCCTTGAAATAGTCCTGAGGTTGCTAATATGGATCTTCTTGAAAGTTTCAATCTGTGCACTTACTTCATACCAATTATGTGTACAATTGTTCAATCATATGATTTCTTGTTGAAATGCAATGGAGAGTATGATTTTCATGAACCTGTAATATCAATGAGATGGGATGTTTGAAAACACATTACAGACATGTGGTTCTTAATTTGGCATCTGTGACTATATGATTGAGTTGTCTCCTTTGTTCTTAAATAACAAATGGCTTGTCACTATACATGTGATAAGATAATTGTGAATAATAATCTTTCAGCGAGAGTTCTCCTTTCTGTTGGCAGGTTGCCACATTTATAGTTCAAAAGATTTTATTGGATGATGTGGGCCTGGATTATATTTGCACTACAGCAGAACGGTTTTTTGCAGTGGGCCGAGTTTTGGGGAACATGGTTGCAGCACTTGCTGAACAACCATCATCACGGTTATTAAAACATATTATCCGATGTTATCTTCGACTTTCAGATAATCCAAGGTTGTTACATTTCCAAATAAAGAAGGGCTCCAAGCAGTCAGCTGGCTCTGTACTTCTTGCTTTGATTGTGTTGATGATTCTTCATTTATAAATTATTTGTTTTGACTTCATGTTTCCATTGTAAATTTTTTGTCTTTGGAATTCAGGGCTTGTGATGCATTGCGAAGTTGCCTGCCAGACATGCTGAGAGATGCCACCTTCAGTAGCTGCCTACGTGTAAGTACAGCTTGTGTAATTGTTAATCCCTTTTCTATTACCTTAGGAGTCATCTGGAGGATGGTGATTTTTAGCTTGTCCATAATTAGGTGAATTTGAACTGAGGCAAGGACTGCAAGCCTTTTATATGGTTTGAAATTCCTAACTAGCAGTTAGCAACCTTGTCTTGATTACTGCCACACTGATTGAGATTCTACAGCTGCTTTTATAGGCCAGTTTTTGTTTTTGACAGCAACAATTGGAGTAGATGCATTTGAACCCATTGATAGAAATTTCACCCCTACAGTTTGCGATGTGCATGATCTGGCTGTTGGATTGAATTGCATGTGCTTGATTGTTCTATCGATGAAGTTGATCATGTGGCATATCTTTATGTTTAATCGAAACATGAGTTGTTTTAGAACCACTCTTTTTAAGTTTGAAGGTAGTCTTTAGATGGGGATTATAATCACGACACCATGATTAACCAAGTACATGGTTTGCTGACGTTGCTGATTGGATGCAATCTTGTGTGTTTTATGTGAAAATATTAATAGCTAATTAGGAAAAGAAATTTATTTGTGTTCCATGCCACAAAAATTAGTTAACTGTGTCAGGAATATCAATATTTGGAGTTTCAAATGATGTATAGGTTCTCTATTTATTTCCCTGGAATAATTTTTCAAAATCAAGTATCTCTTTTCCCTCCCCCATCCCCCTCCTTTCTTCCGTCAATAACCAATTTCATGGTCTTTGTAAATTGTAACTTCTTCAGGAAGATCCAACAACAAGGCGATGGCTACAACAGCTGCTTCACAACGTGGGAGGGAATCGGGTGGTTCCGGGACTTCAGGCTGGTGGGGGATTTGATCATATGCTGGTGAACTAAGACCGCAATTTTATTTTTGTTCCATCGCTTCAAGACCTACTGTCTTCCTTTTTAATGTGCGATAGCGTTTCTGGTAAATGTAATTAACACCCAGAAGAGGAAGCGATGGAAGACAAAAAAAAGCTAGACTAGTTGTTGACTTATCAATTAGCTGGTATTTGTTCATGTATAATTTAAAGAGAGGTGCTCCTTTGTTTACATTATTGCTAGTCTGTTTTTTCCTACCATCACTCTGTTGTTTTAGTGGTTTTGTTTTGTTTTGTTTTTTTTTTTAAATATTCTTCATTGTCTATTTCTTCGTAACAACATATAATTGCACTGGTGTCTCCATGTAGTCTCACATGTTCCCATTTCTCTCAACGTCATTACCTATACAAGCATTGGGCATTGGCTCGACTATGCCCCCTGCGCTCACCCTTTTTACGAGCCAGATGGGCGTGGTGAGGTGATCATAGCCAACTGTGCCAAGTTCCAGTCATCAACAATGGATGCTGCTGAGGGGGCTTCCTATTATCAGCCATTAAACTTATCCAATGCATGATGAGGTCTATTTTGATGATGAAAAACACAACAAAAATTGACTTATTACAGTAACATGGAGGCTATGGTCAATCTTTAAGGTAGAATTGATTTTTTTTTTTTTGGGTGGGTGAGAATATTCTAGATATCACATATCTTTGCAACAAACAAAGTTAGCAACCTCCGTGATCAAACATAAGGGCGGCTTCAAGCCTGTTATATAGCCCAACAACCTTAACTCTTCTATATCTTAAAGACATGTTGTTCAATAGTAATTAAGAAGACAAATAAATAGGGTTAAGGTAACCTAACATACAAGAGAGACGGGGCTAGAAATTATACAAATAGCTAGGTTTGTGTAGAATTGTTTATTTTTCAAAATGGTGGACATGTTGTACCCAATTAAAGATATAAAAATAGTTCATTTCAAATAATTCATTAAAAAAAAACCAATCAACAAGGGAACATATCGCTAAATTCATAAACCAATGTAGTGATGGTGCCACAAATCCTTTCATGAAGCTAAGACTATTTGGCTCATCACTAATCCAAATAACTTTCACTAGTTCTTTATGCAACCAACCAATTCTATTAATACTTGAGAAGAAATATATATAATTTTTTTAGGAGTACTTTTATAAAATAGAACCAGAGGTAACACTGGCTGACTTAGTCAGGATATTCTATGATCCATGAGAGTCTATAAAAAATTATGCTATTTGATTAATGACTTTAAAACTATGTATAATACAACTATAATAACGCAAGAGTGCATCGAATCCATTTTAGAGAGGGGGAAGTGGAATGCCAAGAATCAAGTACTTGGATATATAAACCATTATAAACGATGTTGCTTGTTATGAAATGATTTTAGCAAAATAATTAGAAAATAAAAAGTTAAAGGGAATTTACCTAGTTGGCTACTTGAATGAGGTCATGAGGTCATAATGTCACAAAAGGATATTAAGCCTGGTAGAACTCATTATTCAATGATCAATTCAGAATTTAAAAAGAGTTCAAAGAAGATCAACCATAGCTAATTTTAATTGTAGAACTAAAAAAGGAAAGATCATTCAAGATAGTTGTATTAAGAAAGTCTAAAGAGGATATCAAGGCTGGTAGCAAAGACACAAAGACTATCAAAACAGTTAGTGAAGGCAAATAATACTCTTTTGACATAAAAAAAAAAGTTGAAGAAATTTTTGACCAACTGATGTATGGGGGGAAATCAAACTTTTTGATAGTTATACAATTCCTTCTATTAAATAGTTTAAATGGAAGAAATATTGCAGACGGTATGACTCATTGAGACATGACACCAATAGTTTTGTTATCTTTAAGAACTAGATCCAGAAGCACTTGAGGTTGATCGTATTCACCTTTTAGATAAAAAGATAAAGGTTGATAACGACCTTTTTCTCTAAAGTGATATTAGCAGTGGCTATTCTTAAATTAGAAGGACTTTTTTTTGTAAAGAAGAATTACAAAATGTAAGGTTTAATTTACTACGGCAAAGGTGAGAATTGGTCATAGATTTTACTATTAGAAATAGATGTATTGATCATGGCAAAACCAAAGAAGATCAAGATATGCCTTATTGAGATATGCAAGTTCCTTATATATTATACCATCATTTCTAAATGAGAGTGCCGAGGGACAAAGTTGAGCCACTTATAACTTAATTACTGGGTTTCCCGAAACATATATATGTAGTGGAAACAATAATTTAAAATTTTTTGGGAGTTCCAAGAATCCCATTAGATAATCTTGGATTGTTTAGGGTTTATGTGAAGATTACTTAAAGTTCAAGTATTCTTTTGAGGTTTGATCAACTTTTTCAAGGTTGGATTGTCACAAACCACAAGTCGTTCAATTATTCGACCTCTAATAGTAATTCACACAAACCATTAGTGAGAAATATTTTAAAACCTTTTTTTTAGAAGAAAGGGATTACTATGCCTATGAGTGTTAGCTTTCTTTATTCTGTAACTTACTTAATTTTTCTTTATTGAGAAAATATGAGGTATAAAATTTTATTTTATAGGAAAACTTGATAACCTTTTTTTGTTTTGAAAAGGTTAAGTTGTATAAATCCAAAAATAATTATAAGATACGAGGGGCATACCCTAAGTAGTAAAAGTCTGAAGACCGGATCAATAATCCATAAGGTCAAAACAAAGAACAAAGTTAAAACAACAAGAAAACAAAGCAAAAGCTAAAATAGAGACATTTGGTTGATCGATTAACAAAAAAATCTCAGGAATCAGTCGGCTGGTTTCTGGTAACCTTAAAAATGGCCGACCTATTTTACAATGAAACCTAATAAAAACCCTAGGAACTGGTCAACCGGTTTATGAGAAATCCAGAGTCGATTGACCAATTCTACAAAGATAGCAACACTATGTAGCCAAATTGGATCTGGAGAGCCCAAGATAAAAAGCACCTAGTCAAAATTCATGCTCTTCTTCTTCTTTCTCCGAGTAATAAGGGAGAAATCACCATTAAAGGGAGTCTTAAGAGAGATTAGAGGTGACATTTGGTTGTTAGTAGTGCACCGAGTCAAATTCAAATGGCCTTGTTGAGATGGCCCAACATGCCCCTCATTTCATGATGGTGCACGCCTGGAACCAACATCTTTATAATGGTTAGATTGTCGAGCTGGTGCTGGCAATGCATCCTGAAGAGCTTTTAATATTGCCACTTCAACAACCAGATGATTAATCTAAGTATAATTATCATTTTTCTTTGGTGGAGATGTCGTTCTGGTGTTTAAAGAAGACATAATATGTTTAGGGTTTTTAATCCTTTTCTTTCTCTATAAATAATTAAGTCATTTGAAAGAAGAATTAATGTTTTTATAAGGAAGATGAAGAATTAGGTTTCATATGGGGATTTTATAAAACCTAAATGTCACGTTTAAAATAGACAAAGCATGTTTATTTAAAATTATTTGATTGACTAATATGTTAGATAGAAACTGAGAGTATGGTCGATAATCTTAGGCAAACAATGCTCACTATCTATGTCATAGATAATCAATTTGTTTAATTGATTCCAAAACTAATATTATAGCGAAATATACCTTTATTTGGTCTAGAAAAGAATAAGAGCATTGTTTATACAAAAAATAAACATCCATTTATTGATTATGCAATAACATTAGTTATTCACAACCATATAGGGAAATGAAAGCTAAAATCAATCATCAATGGTGAAACCAATCAGGTATAGGAAAAGTTCAGATCAAATAAGAAAGATAGGAAGTGATCAATTGATGTAGCAAGAGTAGCAAGAGTTCACATAATTGACTAAAGATCCAATCGTATTCAAAGCATAAATCCTCAATGGATAAATTGATATTTGCAGAATAAGTAGGGACTCATCATTTAATCTCTTTATCTTATTTGGATTATCAATATAAGATTAGATTTAAGTATTTACATGAAATTCTAACATTGCACTAATATAAATACGCCATCTAGTACTGAAAAAGATGGTCAATCTCATATATATAATTTCTTTATAGCTTTCGTGCAAATTTATCTTTCATTATTGTTTTTTTTTTTTTCAATAATTT
>Ga0307511_10004720_pt1 | contig 13932 bp, 11 predicted proteins | sample 13_EM_MG_FD_200266 | JGI IMG/M metagenome (GOLD analysis project Ga0307511, IMG submission 200266) | Populus trichocarpa ectomycorrhiza microbial communities from riparian zone in the Pacific Northwest, United States - 13_EM | ecosystem: Host-associated > Plants > Roots > Unclassified | place...
GTTTAAGTTGTGGCACTTCGATCCATTGCTCCTCGTAGACTTTGGAACTGGTTTCGGATACCTTTGCTTGAACTCAGTACTGGTTTGTGCACGTAAATATACGTAGCTTACCTTGAGATCGGCTATTTGCTGGGTCACTGAGGTAGTTGGGGATGACTGCATCGTAGCACGAACGAAGCGTAACTCGAGTGCAGGTAGTATTTGTATGGTTGGCGTGAGAATATTGTGATCCAAACACGGTCATGAATGATTATCATTGCTCTCCGGTGGACAAAAGGGGTGGAACATAGAAATGCAAGTGGAACAGAACCTGCCATTCACAATAAATAGGACTTATAGATTTATAGGTGAGGACTGGCGCACTTGCATCATGCCCCCTCAGCCTTCAGCCGCAACCATGTCCCATCCTCCACCATTGGGCTCTCCATTCGTTCTCAAAGAGACTATTGAAACTGTTAGGCAGATTTCGCCACCTCCAGTGAGAAATTTCATGTTACACTTGCCTCTCTTTTACCCATCGTCTTACAATGTACATCATAGGCCACAACTCTACTGCGGCGGCCGCCGATGCGTGTTCCAACCCAGCAAGATGTCTGCCTTGCAACGGAAATATGTGTTGCTGAAAAAGATGGGCGGGAATGCCCCTGGTATGCTGTTTACTCCCGTGTACTACGGGACTATATTTTTCGGAGTGGTGATGGTGGTCAACACATATGCACCATCAACCCGCAGTATTCGCTGGTTGCCACTTTTGATAGTGGTCATTCAATTGAAACAGACCTTTTAGCTGAAAGGAAAACAGCTCAAAGCCAGGTTGCCACTCCAGAGCATTTATCCGATCAGCTCAGTTTTCGGACAATTTCCCATGTCGCCGAGCATGATTCTGTCCAAACGGACTTGCCATCCACTCCAAAGCAAGTTTCTGTCACCGATTTCCCCCGAACGCCAGGTTATCATGGATGTAAATACGTCCCCGGCTCCAGTAGCCCTTTGACGCCCATATCATCTGGAGAGTCTATCCCCTTTCCAAGACCTCGATATCTGCCGGAACCATTCACTAGCCCAACTCCTGCTGGTAGAAATCCCGTCGGTAATCCTCAAACTACCCGGCGGAGTGACCGCATTGCCCAACAAGGATCTGTACTATACAGTCAATCAACTCCATCGACCACTGGTCCAGTGACTCCCCAACGCGTCCCAGATAACATCTGGAAATCAACACGTGTTCCTGACTTCGTCGTAGCTCTAAACAAACTACCCAACATACCCACCTTTCCCATGATATTTGACAAAAATATCCATATCACTAGTCGCACCATTCTGATCGTCGAAATTAAGCCGGACAACCAATACGGGAGGACCCCTTGGGAACGACTTTGGCATTCTCAGGTCCGCGAACAAGCAGAACACACATTCGCTGCAGATGACAAACTAGAATACCTTGGAATCCTCATGGCATTCGGGCGTCATTGGGCTTATGCTGTTGCCCCGCGCCTCCCTTTTGAGTCTCAGACAGCTTCAGAGCGACGCGACAACACCTATATTCCATCTCCTAACCGTCCACCCGAACTGATGGATGAATCCTCTGTCGAGCTTTTTACACAACCTCCTCCTCCCGACTCGGATCCGCTGGAGTTGTACACTACCCCGTTTGACAAATGCAACCCACGTACCATAACTAGGACGAGAGAATGGTACTTCGACGAATTCCAGTTACTAGATTCTGAGGGGAAGTCCCAGAAACGCTTTGAAGACGTTTTACAAGACCTGCGCGAGCGCAATCAAGATATGTGGCAATAATTGTATGTTGTTCCTTGTCCAGCCTAAAGGAGCACTTCATAACATCATTTCTGCAGCATTGTGACAGAAACGTCGCGAAATAAGGTGGCACCATACGTCGAGGTTTATCAAGAACTTAGTAGAGGCCATGACCGTATCTGTAAATGCAGATTACAAGTTATTAGCAATGAAGTTGTATGTTGCCTCTGTGGATGATCTCTCAAGTGATCCTGCATGACAGACACGGCATTCGACTTACCACTGACTACTTTTAGCAGGGAAAATGATTTAAAGCTAGAATCCCAGAAGAAATTATTTCCAATAGGAACCTGATTGTGATACTTACATATAGTCAGAGAGAGAATATACATTCTCCTGATGAATGGAGCCCCTGTCGGAAAGGGCAAGTAATTAGAATTCCAGTAATCAAGAGTGTAGCAGGTTGACGCAATGGAAATTATAGTGATCTGGCGTGCATGTGTCCAAGTTAGTGATTTCTATCTTAAATGTATACCTGCCGATCTCGAAGTGGGATGTAAGTCGTAGATCTTGACCATGATGGCGGATGGGTTTCGCACTGCGCCACGTGCGTTTGGTGCATAGCCTCAGTACATGGGAACTAGGACGGCGGGCCAACCAGAGACTGCTAAGCCAGTACGCTGGCATGAAGTCCGTGTCTCCCCATTCTGGAAATGACATGAGGCACTCCCTCGTGCCGACAAGTTTGATTGTGTGTGTACATACTTGTAGTCTTCTTTCTCTCCGAAAGTTTAAATCTAACGATCAACGTCCAGAAAACTCGACATGACCGTTGTGTGCAGAATCGGAGGAAGTACAAGACCAAACTCACATGACGAGCAAGAAAGCAATCAGTTTCCTGACAGCATGTAGAGCTCATCAGAGTGACTGAACGGCAGTTGTAAAACGTTCATTCACGCACCGAGGATGGGGCCCGCAAGTCGCGATTTAGCTAAGGCGATGCTGCATGGAAGATGGGAACAGACAAAACGGAAATTTTCATGGGTCATGGACGGAGAAGAGACCTGACCTCCATCAGACCATGCCAAGCACGTGACAACAACGGTCGAATCGGATCTGTGATTGGATGGCTTCGAACAGCTTCGAACGTTGACCACCGTCCATCGTCTAATTGTCTTGGTCTCTTCCTGCTTGTCTCACCAGCCCACCCACCGCTCAGCATTGCAAGTCAACAACTCAGAAAATTTGGTGTTTGTATCTGCTCTGTACTTGTACTGCCGCTGTATTTCGACAGATTTCGACCTCCTGTAGCCAACGAGGTATGCATTCAAGTTTTCTGCGCTACATCGTTCTAGCCTCGTGTGACCACAACCTCGCTCAGAACCTGCCGTTGTTCCGCAGCTGTCCCGTATACATACTGTACCATCAACGTTGCGCACCTTGTATTAGACAACGACTTTGAAGACGATGGAATGCCCTATCCTGGTGTGGATGCTCTCAATAAACCGTGATGTGACCACCGAGGTATGTCCTTGGTGCCTTCTTCGCCTGAAATTCCATCCCCTAAATCGTTCTTTCACCGGTGCCACCGTTACCCGTCCCGCCTGACCCACCCCGACCTTGGTGCATTCTGACCGCTTATGATCCAGGAATACGACAAATGCTTCAACCTCGTCAAAGAGTGTGTCCCGCATACCAAGTTTCCATACGAATGCACCTCGATTGAGTCTTTCCGTGCGTCCCACTTATCCATATTCTGCTCCGACTTCCCTCTCCTCTATCCGTCGCCCGCCCGTACCATGCACTAAAATACACGACCCCTTGCTTTCCAGGCCAAATCATATGTGAAATGCTCCCCCTCCTCATGATGCGCCACCGCCGTATATCACGGACAAAGTGGAAAGACTGCGTCTCCACCACCGGCAAGCACTGGATCGAGCAGGTACGTGTGCATTCCCCATATCCTTGTCTCCGCATAATCACTCACTGAAATACCTCTCGCATTCCAGTCTCCAGATGACATGCCCCCAGAAAAATTCCTCCAGTCCATGATAGGGTACCACCTCTCTCACGACAACTCCCTCTGCGGCATGATCATGACGCAAGGCCGACAGCGCCAAGTCGTCAATGTCGGTTTGGGAATCAAACAGCTCTGTGTCGAGCCACGGGGAGTTTCCGTGGCTGCCTACGCAGAGTCATATGCTCATAAAGTCCGTGATCTCGTTCCATGTTCCGACTCCCAAGCTGCGGGCTGACTATATTTGATGAACATATATATATAGCTTACACCTCTAGAGCAGACGTTCGTCTCCCCCGAGCAAGGGGACGAAGTCGTCCTTCGTCGCCTTTGCATCCTTCTCTCTCTCAAGGCTGCGTATATCAAAGCCGTAGGCCAGCCACGAGGCTTTGACTGGTCCCGTCTGGAATTCAACATACCCAATGAGAGCGCACGCGGAGACGACCATCCCCTCCAAGGATGGGAGTTCCGCGTATTTAAAGCGCAATTAGGCGTCCAGCGCAACGGGACCGTTATCGAAGAAGCGTACCAATGCGCCTGCGCCTTCTTCAGAGGGACTAAAGAGTCCAAGTTCATCTGGCATGATAATGCAAAGGATCTGGAGGCCTGGGTGCAGTTTATCAATATCGATCAGATGATCAAGGTCATTCCCAAGTTGACCGCATAGTGCGGTCTAATCCGAAGGAACACGTCGTTGCTTGGGTCGCTTCCTTTTGTTTCTTACCTTGATGCTTTTATATGTTGCTTTCCTTGCGTTCTCTGCTTCCATGATCCCTCTTACCTCCATATATGCTCTTCCACGGTGCGCCCCACCCCTACCCCGACCACCCTTTAATGGAACATACCTAAAACCTGTTCAAGACTAGGATAAAATAGTGTTGTGCCTTTCCAGCACTGTACACATGATGTCTAAATAGAATATCTGTAACTTACGCCACCGGTTCTAGTCTACTTCGGCCTGCGCAGAACGTCCGTCTAAGGCAACCTTGTGGCAGGGTCGCCAGGAGATTTGAAGCCCACTACATATAAGGTAGGACCAAAGACACGCCATGAGGAACTCCTGGTGTAGGGTCTTATGGTCACCCATGTGACAGGTACAACAGCTGACATTGACGAACAGCACGATCGAAGGCACAACTCACAGCACCGCAACCACGTTAACTGCCATCTCCCGCCCAGATAAAATGTATCCCGCGTGTCTTTCCTTCCATCCAGCAGTGGAATCGCACCTTGATATTGCATACGATGCGCTGAGGTATGTGTCCGTGAGCGACCTGGATAATGGTCGATAAGAGGAGCGCATTACTTGGTACATCGGAGAAGATGAGGACTTATTTGGTGGCAGAGTGTGTAAGGGAATCGCTTTGTCTCGTGCGAATGCCGAGGCTGCTCGTGGTGCAGCGCTGCGCAGGAAATGGAGGTGGCACAGAACAGTCCGACACCGAATACTAAAGACGAGCTGTAGTAGCAGGTCCACGCATACCAGAACAAATCCACTGGCGCTCGACCTGATCGCCACTGCCAGCCAGGAACATTACCGCGGCTGGTTTCCCAGGAGGCACTACAGTGATTCAGACCCTAGTTGATTGAATACGTTCGGTGACATACCTGCCAACAGTGACAGCAAAATCTTCATATCAGGTAGAGTGAATAAGACGGGAAGACTCATGCCAACTACAGCGTATAAAAATGCTGAGGACTGTTAGAACCCAAATGATCGCAGTAAGGGTCCTCAAGTTCCGATGCATAGTGCATCGTTAATTGATGTATGAGGCAGCAGGCCAATGTTGAAGAAGGACTGGCCCGGAATCCAACCAGCAGGCGCATGAAATCCCTGCAAGCAAAGGAGAAGGAGTGCCGCCCAGCAGCTGCTTTCACGGACAGACACAGTGACTGTCACTAGAATAACTGAGGCACACTCCCAACTCCAAAGTCTTAGTGCTAAATAGTTAATTTGGCATATCATCATGAATACATCTACCAGGTGTTTTGATGTCAGCTTATCAGAGCCATCGAAATAGGAAACTAACCTACCATTTCATTGCGGTAGAAGTACCGGCCCTTTGGATCACATTGAGGTACTTTTCGAGAAACTGATTGTGCTGAGTTGGTCCGATTATGTGGCTTATCTCAAACACGTAGTCATCAAAAGCCTCCTCCGCAAAAGCCAACCTCTTCCTTGCAAGCTCTCTCTGCATCAGTGCCTGAGACCACACCTCTATGAGCTCCCGGCCTGTGAGAGGTTGTTCACATGGCTTCTGGTACAACTCGTTGTGGTTGGTTAGATCAGCAGAGTCACGCTACAAACATACCAAAATCTGTGAGTGGGAGTGCTGGCCACTACAGGTACTAGTCGCTGTTTGACATGCATCGTTCTGAGTATCGGGTGACATCATCCGAAGCCGAGGCATTTTGGGGGATACCATGAATAGCGAGTATAGTGGGACATTGAACACTCTCCAAAGTTTCACTGGACATTGGAGGGAATAGTAATGGGTCTGGTCTGAGTGGTGTGGTCAGTGATTGCAGTAACCTTTTTATTACATACACGCTCAGAAGTACTTACTCCATCAAGTCAGTTAAGGAGCAATTACTTCTCGGCTTGACAATTTTGGGAATGCACGTTGTTTACGCCCACGCCAACACACTACATCATGTACGATCTCACCTTGCACTCCACAGTGCCAGGGACGTGTCTATGGGTTCTGCGAAACCAGATGCCTGCAGATCCTTTAGGGGAAGGTCTCCTCTACCGATGAGACGTGACATACGCACTGCCATAATAGCTGAATCACGAATGAAGGAATAAGCAACACAACTCAGTGGAGAGACAAACCCAGAGTTTTGTGGGTAGTCGTCCGATACAGCCTACGCGCCACTGAACAGAATGTAAACCGGTCCGCGAGTCTCGGGAGTGAATGTGCTAGTTCTATGTCGACAGAGCGATTGCGTGTATTTTAGTTTCTGTAGGCCCTCTCGAGCAGCAACGTCGGGGTGGATGTTTCGTTTAGGACGCGTATGTCACATGATCAAGGACAATGACGCAAACATTCGCCATTTGATAAGCAACCCCTGACATGGCGATATCGCGTGTCTTGCTCCTCTCTTCTTCCCTTCGTACGATGAACTGTGCAAAGTGTAGCCAACAGCGAACACGACAACAGCTCATGCGATGTTCGAGGTGTAAGAATACAGTCTACTGTGTAAGACGCATGCAATTTTATATTTATATTTATTTATACTGACTGGGACTCATTGTTCAGTCTAGGACATGTCAGTCAACGGACTGGGACTTGCACAAGACATCCTGCGTCTCTTCATCACCTCCTGCAAACTCTCCTCTCAGTGCACTATCAACTCTACCTACGCGATGGCTACCATCCCAGGACGTTTCAGGCGTCATCATCGCATGCAACGCAGACAGAGCAAGAGGTGCACGTGTTTTCGAGGCTACCACCGTAGAGCCATCCCATCCCATATACCGCTCTGGCCTGTCAAGTCCGTTATTCGAGTCCATTGGAATACCCCTTCTGTTGTTCCGACATCTCCAAAACGATCCAACTGACATGCTTCGCGACCACGGACTGGACAATCAGTTGGCCACACACCTGCTAACACACCCCAGTACGGGCGCTCCTGATACAAAGTGAGTGGATATCATCATCGCTGTCTGTGTACGCCGGGTCCGACTGTAGAACCTGCAGATGGAGAAGAGCGGGCTGTATGGGAACGGTGGGTTTTTGTTCCGCATGAACGAGTCGTTCTAACCCCGCAGCTTTTGTAGGTGACAGTGATCCGACAAGACGGAAAACCCCTCACATACGAGGCTATCGAGACGATGTTGATGTATGTCGACCACCTACTGGACCTCTACCGCGAGAACGTATCGCTATCGCAGCAACTCAGTCCTGCATGGTTTCATCGTTTCTGCCAGAGATACAAGGACGAACGGGTCAAGTGCGGGTACCGCAAATTCGCTTGCATGAACATTCCACTTTGAATTATGCTTTTCGCTTTCCTGGGTTTGGGTGATGATTTATTGTAGTACGATATCCCCGGCACTGTACTTTTATTCTCGGCTTTGCTTGATACCCGATCGGTATGTTGATGAGTATGTAAGGATTCACATGGCTCTGTACTTGGGAACGATTGCCAGTCTGGGATACCCAGGGAAGACTAAATTGGATCCGCGCACCCCGCAAAAGCACAGCCTGACGTGATCAATCATTGATCTTCCCAACGCCCCTCTTCATGGAACTCCAACTGGTTAACGACCTACTGTCCATTCGGCGCACATGCGGGCTCTCCGTAATACGCCAAAAACTAACTTCACAACGTACAGTCCTGTGCATGATACCAGTTCCACCATCGAAACCAGTGGACACCTATACACAGACATATTACCCACCAGCTTGATATCTGCCTCAGACTGAACTTCATGCGCGTATGGCAGCTGAGTCGAGTCAACGGTCAACTGAACTCGCCTTAAATTGGGACGTCCGAAGAGTCTGTAATACGCGCGAAATACGGTGGACGAGGTACGTTGAGCGCATCCATTGCACAACACGTCTGCTACTTGCTTGTCCAGAAAGCCGATTAAATATTCCTAGGATACACTTGCCGACCCACGGGCGTCTGCAATATGCCACATAGACAATGTCAATTTTCCCAGCAAGACCACTTCAACTTTCACACCTCGGTCAGAGTTCGCTGCTAGTTTTTGCTCCTGTACATGCACGTGTTCGACTCAGATGAATGCATCGCTGCAACCTAGTGATTTCATGATACTGTCAATGCCGGCTGTCGACTAATGTCATTGCTCCCAACTGGAACACATGTCGAAGCTATTGTGGCAAGCACAAACCGGTGGAGTGAGAGCGGCCAAGAATCTCGATCGATTTTTGTCAACACCTCCAAATAGGGGCCTTCATGTCTCCGCACGGCGAGCCAGCGAAGGTTATGAGACTGCCCAATGATTTCAAGTCATCCGACTCGGAGGCTGGTCATATTATGTCATGAGAGATTTTTTGATATCTTCACACATAACACCCACTTAATCGCCTTTTCTGATACAGATAATCAATGACGTTCCTCTGGCAAATGCCCACATTCCTGACGGCACGGATGGAACCCGTTCTCTGAATATTCGATGTCCATCAAGTTCTTGTATTCGCTTCCACAATGCTGTTGCTGCACACGTCCAACCAGTTGGTCACGCAATTCGAGGTTACTGTAACGGACTCTCATGGACTTCGTGATTCGGAAATGAGGTGCTTGATTCTCTTGATGAGTCTCTCTGCGTAAGCGCCGACTCCATCAGGATCCGCCATATCTCTGCACTCCGTACGCCAGGGTTCGGATACCCGTCTGCACTGCCAAATACTAACTCTGGATCAAGAGATTATCGATATGATCGATGACAACATAGTGATTAACTGTCACCGATACGATGACCCGTACCCTGGGTTCAGCATCACCATTTTCTTCAAATTTACTGCAATAGATTTCGTGATGGAAGAAAGCAGGTGACTGTTTCACTTACTGACATTGCATCAAAATATTGTCTCCCCCATATCGCTCCACTCGTATTAAGGGACTATCAGTGATCAATTGTCCCGATGAGAACGCAATGAAGCTATTCTGGAAATTGTCAACCCACACGGTAGTGACCCTGAATGCTGTCACTTGAATGATTCTGTAGTAACAAACCATTCTATTCGCTTCCACGTCCACGAGGATGAAGTTGCTGCACATGATCCATCTCCAAGAGCAATCCCAGAGGCATATAAGAACTTCGACCTCTACACGTTCACTGCAACTTTACAAGCAACCCATTATATCACGATGCCTAGTGGAAAGACCTTGGAATTCTCTGCGTGAGTACTTCCCCTTGTTCACGCATGATGTCTTACCAATTCCGTTTCAGCAACAACATTGGGACGGAGGCGACGCTCGTTTTAACGTTCGACGGAGAGCAAGACGCGTCCGGAAAGTTTTATGCTGATTACTTTCCTGTAGTTTACAAGTAAGGTTCCTTTGTTTCTCTTGATTTCCAGTATCTCAACCTATATTATTTCGGAGGGTCTTGCATTTTCCGGCTTCGGGTAAGCGCTGTTGTTCCCGCGAACGTTGAATGCCCGTGTCACTAATCAGATCCATTTTGGTATTTGTAGGAACTACAGTGGCGAGGGTAGATGTCCCACCGCCGTAAGTTCAATGTAATGGACGAAACGATGTTGTTTATTGTAGCCCCCGCAACAGGTTCGCTTTCGCGGCAGTGCAGCTTCAATCGGATGTCTTGGTTACAAGCACCTATGTTGCAATCGCCGTGAGTTCATTTTCCATCGCTCAGTGATATTGACCATGTCTGTATACAGGAGGGTCAACATACTAGCCTACAGAAGGAGAATGGGAACCTTAGTTTTTCGGTAAAACAGACATCAAGAAGATGATCTATGTGTTCAAAAACTCACGAATGCTTGCTTTCCAGGATCCTAAGTCACTGGATGAAAATGGGAAGAAGCAACTGACCCTGATAGGTACGTGATCAGTTAAATCGCGCTATGTCCTCTACATTGTAGTTTGCCAACGCATTTAGGTTTTGTGGAAGAGGTAGCAAAAGCCGCGGTCGAAATTCCTGTTTCAATGCTTGGTGCAGCGTACGTGAGAGTGCTTCACTCACCACGAATTTTAACCCGATGACGGTCCAACCATAGGGCCAGGGCCATTTCGGGGACTAAGCCTGCCGAGAAACCTCAAACCCAGACCATACCTCCTGGTTCTGTGACTGCTACAAATGGAACAGATGCAAAGCAGATGATTGCTCTTGGTACATGCTTCCCATTTCTGCGGTATCACTGGCTAACAAGGCAACCCGGACAATAGGCTTTGATTCTCGTGGAAGCGCACAGCCCTTGGTTGTATTCAATGCGGAGTACGTGTGTTATCCCCTAATTGTATTAATCTGTACTGATTCATCTGTTCGTGCAACAACAGTCCTGGTCGGAGTGCAGCGATCAAGTTCAACTCTAGACTTCGTGTCTACGTCACCTCCGACTACAAGGAGTCTGCTATTATACGTGAACCGTTTTCAGTGGACCGGATTCTGGATGTAGATACCTCGCAAGTTCGAGGATCAACGCAGCTAGTGTTGACCTACGATGCTGCTCAGGGTACATTTTCACTTAACAATGTGGAATAGCTACTAGCTCGTCTATATTCAAGAAACCCAATGTATGATGTAGTCACTTTGTACACAACACAACGGTCCTGTTCACCCCAGGTGCAATCCGCTTCTCGTGGCCTGAGTATGTATCCTACATCTGCCCAAGCAATGAAACGAGGCCATCACTCCTTCGAAGAGAAGCCCCAGCCACAGATAGATAAATGGGGGTTAGGACTACGTGACACATTTGGGAATGTTCCTCACCTGCTCACACCAAAGGCCTCAAGCACTCACCACAAAAGTGCATTCATCGAAGGCCATACGTACTTGTATTTGCGAAAAAAAAAAGATAATCGGTGCCTCCATGTCCCGCCCATCGATGAAGATCACAATGAGTGCTGAATAACAATCCCTTCTGGTTATCCCTCATAAATCCAACTTATTGACTTCTCAAGGGTAACACGTAAGGTAGGGTAGAAGGGCTAACTCGCAGTAGTCGATGATTAGTTCACTTGTCTGCTCGCATTATGACGTGGTGGATTATCAAAGTCGACTGTTAACTCTCTTCGCTATGGTTCGACCTTCTTGTAGCATAGGGACGAGGCTCTCCTATAATAATCTATGCAGTTTGGCTAGAGATAGGAACTTAGAATTAACGCACGCGATGTATAGAAGTGCTGTCCACGTGGTTGAAGGGGTTAAGTTGAACCCTTCGCCAAAGCTCTTCGTAAACGCGACCATCGGACACGCCAAGGGCACTGGAAAAGGTGCCATATGCTCAGTGGAGAAATAATGAATTTTGATTTTAGATGCAGACCTGTCTAATGCCCAATCAGAAAAGGAGAAGGCATCCACCAAGCCAATAGCATTTGGAAGCAATTCAGAACACAAGGTCTTGATGGCCAAGCGCAGGTCTCGATCATTAGATCGTAATAATCCCAAGGAAAAAAGGTCAACGAGACCATCTTCTGCAGCTGTTAGCAGGAACTAGATAAAGGTCACTGAATGAGCCCAATAAGCCATGGCAGCTGACAACTCACGAGATGGTACAATTTCCCTATCACACCTCTCTCCCTCTCAGGTAATATGCTGAGTTCATCAAGCATTTCCCCAATCTGGACTGCCACGTAAGCATCCGTGACGGCTTTGGAGAGTCTCTGATTCGCATTTGCATCTGGTTCATCCATAGTTTGGACGTGACTCTTCAGCATGAGAGCAGCACGCCACTCAAGCAGATGGATCACGGCCAGAGGATTTTGCCATGTTCTAGCATCCGAAATAGGTGTTGGATATTTATCATTTAATAATCGGATGTAACTGGAATAGATGCCAAACGGCTGGGCTGGGGCCAAGAGGGAGGACTGGTATGATTTCACAGCCGCACGTGTCACCTGGCCATCCAGCACGAAGTTATCACCTTCATACCTAATATGAGAAGGTATCATAGTATTGAAGTTGTGGGATATAAAGGTGACATACGTTGCAGCCGGTAAGTAATCAGCATAGAGGCGCCCGATGCCTGCAAACGCGCTGTACCCGTGTCCACCCAATGCGCGTCTGGCGGTTTCAAGGTCTTTCACAGCGGTAGTTGTAGCCAGGATCTTCAAGCCACATAGTAGAGCGTGGACTTCAGCAATGCCTGTGAAATCTCCGCGGTCACATTGATCTCTGAAGGTGGTGAACAGGGTGGTCTTGGAAGACTTAGTATCATGCGCAACGCTCATATGCCTCGTGAATTACCGTTTGGCGGCCCAATAGGATGAATACATAGGCACGAGAGAGGATGGGGAGCAGCCGGTAGTATGCGGATGGGTACTGAATCACTTGACGTTCCATGCCGTGTGCATCAGGATCACCCTGGCGCCGAACAGTAGTATAGCGGATGGCAATTGTAATCGCTGGACATGATCCATGACTTGGGGTTGGGCATACAGCAGAAGGTACGCACCTTTTGCGATGGTCCAGCCAGCACCAGTGACCATACTGTATTGACGGTTTTCAACTTGTTAGTCAGGAATATGTAGATAAATTACCTTGCCCGAATATACATCATCTTCAAGACATGTCATTATGTCAGGGTCTTTCACTTCAAGGGGAAAACCTATGTACTCCACCAAAGCTATGTTTCGGGTTCTGAGGCTGGATATAGCGAGCGTCTTTCGTCACCTCTGCAAATTTCGAAAACATGTTTGTTCGGGGTATTCGCACATGATGAAATCTGGCATAACCATTGTCCATCGCTGCAATGCCTATTGTGATGGATTGAAGTCAGTCAAACAAATGCTTGCTTTCTATGGATGAGTACAATACCCCCACAGGCCTTTGGACCTATATCACCAATAGAGATGCCTGGCAATATACTGTGATCCTCTGGACAGGTCAACAAGTAGAATTTTAGATAGATACGGATGGGTTATACCCAGTGATCGCAGTTGAACTAGGAAAAGATGTGGCCCAAAGTTTTTCCCTCCAGGTAAAATTAGCTTTGCTTGCACGATACCATGCGTAGCTGTCTTCCCTAGACCACCGATCCACCACTTTGTGCTAGTCAATGTAGGAGAGTGAATCTCGAACTCCAGAGTTTCGGGGAGGTATGTTGCAGTTGTTTCTAAGCAGGCTACATTAGAACCATGCCCTAGCTCGGTCTGAAGATAGCATCTGGAACGCGGTGAGACTGTCACTTTAACTAAGGAGTAGGCTCACCCTTGGATGCCCTTGTTCGAAACTAAGTCCCAATATTTGTGCATCATCGCAGAGGAGGCTTGACCAATGAAAACGGGCTCAAAAGCTGATATGGAATGTTTAAACCAATAGGTCTTTAACCATTGGTCATTTTGGAAAACTGCTTGCCTCACCAACATCATGTAATCTGATAGGAAGCTCTTCGGACAAGATGAATGCTGCTTGTTGCATCTCCTCCTTTGTCCAGGCATGAATCCGCTGAAGCTCAACCAAGCGCCTCGTAATAATTAGGGCCCTCTCGTAGGATTCG
>Ga0307511_10004721_pt1 | contig 13931 bp, 14 predicted proteins | sample 13_EM_MG_FD_200266 | JGI IMG/M metagenome (GOLD analysis project Ga0307511, IMG submission 200266) | Populus trichocarpa ectomycorrhiza microbial communities from riparian zone in the Pacific Northwest, United States - 13_EM | ecosystem: Host-associated > Plants > Roots > Unclassified | place...
TTTCCGTAAGGGTTGGGTGTACCTTTCGATAATCTATAGTCATACCGTATTGCGATTGTATGCTAAACCACCGTACCTACTCGTGAAGCACACTGTCTGCGGTCTGATTAGGCCAATCGAGTAGTGAGTTGCAAGATAAAAGAAAAGGAAAAACTGCTGGGATATATACTCTATTTCAGACTAGGAAATAGCAGCTACTCTACAGTATATGAATATTGCAGAACGTTACTAAATGGGCCCATGATCTATTTCTTAGGTGCAGCCGCGGGCCAGTTTGCAATTTTAGTGCAATCATGGGTCCACCTGAGTACACTCGGGCCTCCTTCTGATATAAACAAAAGCAATTCGGAGATAAGAGAATATGTATATCATCCTTGAAGGACCAATTAAGGCCGGTATATACATAATATTGGCCTTTGGAGATCTACAGTTGTGTCGCGTTATAAGAAACCTTGATATAAGAAATCTCGCGTTCTAAGAAATGGTGCCTCAGTCCCGTCAAAAATTGCATGGGAAAATAAGAAACTCGCGTTATAGGCAGGTTTCTTAAGTCTTGGCTTCGTAATACATCATAACGAAGATGTGGTTGGTCTATGTCACATGAGCCGCAGCAGTTACCCTGCATCGTGGGAATTGTTTTTCTACGAGCTTACACTACAATCAAGTGAATACCCTCTTATTCTGCTCACACAAGTCAGCTGTCTTCAAATAAATTGTCGGCTTCTACCCAGTCACCCTTCACTATGTCATCCAAGCCAGTTCAAACCCGGCAAGCATGGACTGAAAATTTCCCTCGTGCTAGCCTTCATGAGTTTATTGATTCTGTGGATGAAGTGGTAGAGAATTCGGTGGAGGCGGGGGAGCAACGAATTTTACATACCTATGAGCCTACCTCCGTCTATGAGTCTGATTATGATGCAGACAACCTCCCAGATGTACCTGTTATTTCTTATAAGGGTGCACTGTAAGGCCTTGAACTCCTTCGCCTCTTTTCGTCTTCAAAACCCTCATGTTAATGTACAGAAAGGCGAGCAGCTGGAGGGTCTTTTATATCGAGAAAAGCCGGATGTTGAGGGTCTGCAAGGCATGGCTCGCCGGAGACAGCATCAGCCAGCCATCACGGGATATTTTACCCTCCACTAGGACATTTCTTAGTTTTTGTGTATATATGTATCTTGCTATAAGAAACCTTGCGTTATAAGACACTCTATAGCCGTCCCGAGCATTTTCATATAACGCGACACCACTGTAGAGACTCGCACATGTTAACCACTCTCTTCGCTATAGGCACATGGATAATAGCTGATACATGCACCGCAGAGGGCATATGGATATGTGTAATTTTCAAATCAAGTGAGGTAGGATAACTCATAGCTACGAATTATAGTCTAGAAACCGATTGGTTTGAGGAAGGGTCAATGCTATATGCTTGGCAAGGCTTGGCAACAGAGTGGTTGACAGCCGAAATTGACTCCGGGTCGGGTCGGCCCGCTCTGCAGATCTGCACCTTCAGGCCACGCTGAGTTAGTTACAGTAGCTTGCATCAGTGAGGCTCTGCCCAATGATTACCACGAGACGAACCCGTTTAGTAGATAACTCCCTACGCTCGAAGTGACAACCTGTCCGAGTGATGTCCGTTGTGTCCTAGGGTAAAGCTATGGCACCTCAGACATGCATAAGACATGCATGCCATTCTCAGAATATGCAACAAGGGCCTTTCGCATACCTAGACCACCTATATCTCACGCTCAATAGCCTTTAAAGGGTGGCAATACAATCCCCCTCCCTCGTTGCAAATATATTGCCCTCAGGCGGTTTTGGAGAAAAGGTTTCTCGAGAAAAAGAACTGTCACACTAGCTGAGACAAAAAAAAGAAAAAATATGGGTGCGCCAGAACTTTTCCCCAGACACCGTACATACTGCTTTTGACTCAATGCCCGCTCTACGCGCCAGTCTCCACCGCAAGGCTATGTGGGCTACATATTTGCGGGGGTAGTTACGGTGCTTGATGAATATGAGTATACCACCCCTTAGCGTGTTCAATCTCGCCATGTTCAATCGCAATCTTGTTATATTAAATCCTGCTGTTTAAATATAGTCCCGCCATGTTCAATCTTGCAAGATCACTGCCGCCATGCCCACCCTGCCATGCCCAATCTCACTCCCCTATGTTAACTCCAGCCATGTTCAATCCCGTCACTCAATCTCACCATACCCACCCCCGCCAACCTGGTATGTTGAACCCCGCTATATTAACTCCCTTTCCAAACCTACCCCCTCCATGCCCACCCTCGCCATCTCCAATCTCAATCTCGCTGTTAAATGCTGCCATATTCAATCCCACCATATTAACTTCAGGTATGATCAATCCTATCTCCAAGCTTGCCATGCCCACTCTGCCATCCCAACCTCAATCTTGCTCAATCCCGCAATGTTCAATCTCAGTCTTGGCATGTTAAATTCTGCCATGTTCAGGGCATACAGGATTAGAATGGAGACCCTAACAACCACGACTTTCGATGCTGAACCGCAATTGGAAATATGAGCTCCTGAAAAGGATTTGTGGCAACCGTGATCAGAGTTAGTAGCTCAACCCTGTCATGTTGAACTTCGCCGTGCCTCCCCCCCACTATCACCATACCCAATCTCTATCCCGCTCCATCTCAATATGTGATTGTTTCGGTGTATTGCCGCTACCCTACCCCCCTGCTGAAACCACAGGGTATACCTGACCAATGTCAACCCTAACTCTAAGTGGGGATGACAAACTTCGACAGACAGTTCTCTGGATCTCCAGCCGCAGGCCTATGAACTTTTTATTGACTCTGCTTAATACTGGTACCTACGTAGGGAGGCTTGTTCTCAACTTCAGTCGCGCTCCTATCTTGCTCACACGCTTCGATTGCTACGCGATCTTATGGACTTGCTCTACCTGTTCCTGGGCTTGCTTTCTAATTACGCACCCCTAAATCTCCTATATCCTCCGATCTAGTCTGGTTGCAGGTCCGGTTGTGCTCCCGGGTAACCTTCATCGCGTGATCCATACGCTCTTGGCACGTTAGGTGGTACATTGCCTTATATATATATAGAACTACATATAGTCAATAGCTACAGCTATGAAATTTATCAGAATGGTTAAGGAAAATTGTTATTAGAACTTAGCTTTAGACTATATGCATTGTATCTTTAATATTAAACTCGATTTTAATCTTTTAGATATTCATATACGTACTCTATACCAAGTACGGAATTAATACTATAATACAGTCAGGTGGCAAAAAGAATTGGACAACCCCCCTGCATAAAGAGGTCCAAACACTGCATATTTGAGACTTTTGTATGGGTTTGGGTTAGATGATATACATTGCATTTGTATGCAGCGTCCAATTCTTTTTGCCACCTAGCTGTATATACAAATCAAGACTGCATATAAGACTATTTTTGTGCCCTATGCTCATAACGATCCGGGGCTATGCCCTATATCAACTAAGGCATATGGTAATTATATGGAAAGCGAGAAACGGCATATAGGAGCATGACTACATCTGCAAAGAATTGAGGATGCCTGTGCTGCCTCAGGCGCCACCGGCGCCACTAGGGGCATGCTGACAATCTGGAAGGCCACAGTCTGGACCCAGGACGTCCGGATGCCGCTGCCCTGGAACGCTGGCGTTAGGGCGCCACAGGCGCCATAAATCCGGCCGAAAACGCTCCAATTCCGGCCAAAAATCCTCTAATTGCTGCCGGAATTGCTGCCATTTGGGCGCCCGGATGCAAGCGATCTTGGGCGGCGCCGCCCTGACGGCCTTAAGGCACCAGCAGCTGTAGGGGCAACTGTAAAAGGGCTGGCGTCAGGGCGCCAAACGTTCTTTCCTGATTGGCAGAGGGAAGCTTACTCTGAAGTGTGACCAAAGTAGACGTGGGTACTTTACCTTCACAAAGAGTAGTACAATAGGGGCGCATAATTAGAAAGCAAGCATACAGAGATCTCTCGTTACAAGCATACCTCCGCCAGTCCCACATAGTAAATAAGCATATTTCTGTTACTAGAATATTCTGTTTTTTTTTGGCTTAGTCACCATACATCTGCTTGTAACTAGAGAAGCGCCTTGCCATATTGGGTATGTTTATCGATAGGAAATACCCACCTAGAGTAACGTAAGAGCGGAATCGAACATCGCACGAACAGGCAGTATTATTATTCAAGTTCTGATGGCTTCTTCTCACAAATCTGCGCATGTTCGGCAACGACAAGCATGATCAGGGGGTGGGTGAGCGACAAGCGATCGGAACTTATGCGGCGGAGAACCCGGACCACCTGGGGCTACACCAAGCACTGGTTTGAAGCACAAAACCCGAATAAGGAGTTCACACAATCACAAATCAGCAAAACGACGTATTCAAATTGCCGAGGTTTAGCGCAGAAGTCACCATGTTCAACATTGAAAATGTTGAAGTTCAGCGCCGAAGGCACCATGTTTAACGCATGAGTACTGAGTCCAGCCCCCTCTTCCTGATATCCCTTCCGCTCCTCTTGTTATCTGGATGCACATCTGATATTTCTTATGTCGTTTTGTAACCTTTCCTTGCTCGCTCGACCTTCATTTCCTTTTCTCTAGATATAAGAATATATTGGTTGCAAGCATACATCGCCTGGTCCGGAGCATATACTTTTAACGAGAGATCTCTGTACAAGGACATAAGGCAAGTCTACTGTCGCCATGGAGGCCCTAGGAGATATAGATATAGGATTGTGTAGAGATTACCTAGTAACTGGAAAGACTGTGTAGAGCAATATAGGTAGGATTGTATAGCAAAAGCCTACCGATAGGAAGGTATGCACAATGTTGAAGCATGACTGGAGCCTATATAGGGATATGTAATTATAGTATACTCTCTTTATAGGTATAGGGTCAAGACCGGATGTGGTATGCTTATAACAAATTTATGCGTATATCGAGGGAAGATTACATACAGAACTAAATAGACAAAGGATGCAAGATATAGATATCAAGACTGATGTAAAATCTTTGTGATTCTCCGTTCCCGCCCAAACGCCACCTGGCGGCGCCTTGAATATTGCCCCACCAGTCGTGTCGCCCCATTGCCCTTGTCGTCTCGGCGCTCTTGCTCTTACTTCCGGTGCCTGAAAGGTCTGCCAGACCCTCACAACCCCGTATCGGCCCAACCATGTCGTACCACTCCATATTCCCCCCCAATCTTATTACCATCTGCGTGTCTCGGCGCCCTTTCTCTTACTTTCATTGCCTGGACGCTCACAAACCTCTGCCAGACCCTCACAACCCTGCCTCGGCCCAGCCTTGTTCTACCACCCCATATTTCCTCACAATCTTACTACCATCATGCTGCTCATTCTTTATTTACCGAGGTTCACCACGCTTACCTCTCGGTATATTTTCTTCTTTTAACTGCGTTCGGTTATTCCACATATTCTTCTTCCCATCTCCACACCTATTTAACTCTATTCATACAATTCATTCCACGTATTGAAATCTATCCTATTGTTCACCAACCAGACTTTATCCTTCTCCAAAGGTATCAAGTGCGCCATTCCCTCCATATCCGAAATTCTTATACAATGTACACCCTTCTCGCCATCTATCTATTCTATCTGTATCATCCCTTCTTCACTGTGGTCTCCGTGAACCCTTGACCCGCAGTAACCACACAAAAGCTATGAAGTTAAAGGCATCCAAGCTTTGACATCTGCTACCAAAGCTGTTTTCACATGGGTATAGGTGCTTGATAAAGGCCTCCTAGTGCTCATAGCCCCACCTGCCTGATATTGAGCGTATGTGGGGGGTTAGGGAGAGGGGTTAAGGGGCATCGGAGGGGCCATATTGGCAGGAGGGGGTAATGGTATTAGGTTGATTTTGGCGGGACGTTAGAGTGACCATGTTGTAGAGCTTAGTCGTTTCCATAGATGTCAATGCTGGCAGAATGACCTGTACACTGTGCTTGCATGACACCGCAGGAATACCAAAAACGGCTAGTATGTCTCAGGTGAGTGGAAAGCCTGTCTTGAGTGGAATCTCCTCCGTGCACTACAAGTGAACCCTACGAATACACAGTTGCAGGTAAGTATATTGATTTATTGCCATCACATCGTCTAGAATTGCAGCTCATACGGAAATTTGTAACTCTAGCAATCATTCGTTCGACTCAAGATCCAGCCGAGCTTGGATTCTTCTCACCTTACAGACCCATCCCTCTTGAGCGCAAGTGCATCACGAGAAATGCCACAGCACAAATACCACAAGGGCAATACGTACTTGTAACACACCCCCTCCAAGATAATGCGGGCTGGGTGGTGTGCAAGCCAGCCGCAGGAAGCAGACGATATCCTGGCGGTGAGGGGAGAATTACGCGCAAGGAGTTTATGAAGCGACGGGCGTCTTGCGCACATTTCGTGCCACAGGATGAAAACGCAGTGAATTTGAATAAGCTACCTCCGGGCTTGTGGCTTAAAAAGATTGGAATGCTACGCACGGATTTTGTACAGGAGATCCAACAGATGCGCCTCCGGAAGAATGTTGCTTGCTGCTTCGTTTGATCGATGGATTTTCGGAACACTGCTGGGGTACAAACTTTTGATTAGTCCAATTGACGTTCGTACCAATATTGCACACAGGTCTTTTCTTTGCCTCCGTATTTTATTGTTGGTGAATGATGGATATCGGGCTAACTGGTTTATCCGGGTGCCAACCAAGTATTCACTTATCTTTTGCAAGTGTGTCGGAGGCTGATCTCTCTAGGATGCGAGCGATGGCTGCGAGGAGATTATTCAGGTAATGGGGAAGGGTTTGGGATATGTGTTTGTTTATGCTTCGTCGTTTCTTGGATGTTCAATTAAGCATTTCGGGTTTTTACGACGACCATCGCTATTGCAGTTCACCCTGGTATAGACCACTGCATTGATCTTGTTCAACCTAGTCGTTTTCCTAGTTACAAGGGAAGCACCTTTATCAACGGGACTATGCTTTAAGCTTGCAGAGTAATAACTTCGCCATGATGAGCCCCTGCCTTTCTGCCTCTAAAAGTAGTTAGACATCCATGAATCTGTGGTTGACCGAGAAATTATAAAATAATGTAGCATCCGTATGAAAGTACCCTGTGGGAACTGATAGAGATGCCATTCAGAAAGTATCCGGAAAGGTAAGCTTGGCTATTCCGTATTTACAATGCCTGGGGGAAAGTTACCGCGACTTCATATTTTCTTCTTTTTGTCTCATGTCAACCTACTAGTGTCACTGACAACACCGTGCAGAACGAGCCCACTTGGTCGATCTCTACAACCAGAGGGTTTCCGACGTCGGGGAAAACAGAATTCGACAGAGCGAGACGAGCACTCCACGAATATCCAAATTTCTTGACGATTTGAAGAGAATCACAGAATCCTCACGAGGGTCAAGTTTTGCCAGAACTCAAGCTGAACTGGGGCGAATTCCCCCAACGTTGCAATCGTGTTCACCAACGATTGGTGGCTAGCAACTACTAAGGATTTTATAGGCAAAAGCAGCGCGTTGCAACCCTGGCAGTAGCGTGAGATCTTGGACAATTCTCTGGGGAATTAAGCAGTATGCCAAAGCACTGGAAAAGAAAGGCAAAGCCGGCAGGCAAACCGTTGGCTGTCCTTTCCCTAGACAACAAACCAAGATATACTACCCCAGAGGTGCATCAACTACCGACCCTGGAGCCCACTCCAGCCATTAAGGCTAGAAACCGGATGTCAACTGTCGATGTCAATGACCCCTTGGCTAGGATTACGAAAGTTCTTGCCGATCTGGAGATGGTATGTGAGGATAGGAGGAATTAGAAGGGCAAATAGAGGTGGCAAGGGTCGAGAAAGAGGGACGGCGAATTCTAAAAGAGGAACAAGCCGCACGGGAGGATAACAGCACTCGTGAGGAGGATTGCTTCATCCAGGGTCCATGGGCGGCGAAAGGGAACCCACCGGGTTTCTTGGACTCCGACGACGAAGAAGAGGTAGATCCTCACTCTGCTTGGAAATTTTCAGATTTATATCTATAAGCTTACATTGATTCTGAAATTTGTCTGCTAAATGATATCGATCAGTTGAGCACTCTTGCTATATCTGTTGGGTTCGGAGACGGAGTATATTATACTGATGCCATTGAGAAGGAAACCGGGGTGGGTTGGGAGATTGAGGCTGTGAACGGCTCGGTGTACACTGTATCTACAGAAGCCGAAAATTCGCTACTTTTCTCATTTTCGCTCATACCGCATAACCTCCCTTCGTGTGCTGACGGACGTGATGCAATAAGACAGGTTTGACTGTATTTAGGTTCGAGCCAGGGAGGAGGAAGTGGCAATATGGGAAATGATGCAGAAGCCCAATGTAGTGGCACCGGCTGGTATCCGGGAGAACACCTATCAATCATAAATTCAAATTCAAGGACTTGGACAGACAAGCTATGGGAGGCCTGAGGTACATCCGTACTGTCCAGGGCCCGCTCAAGGCATGGCCGCATACGATCAGGGTGGCCAATTCACTAACATGTATGATACAGAACGCGGCCCATCTATACACATGGCCATAGGCCCATTGATCAGGGGCGGGAAAGTCTAAGAGTGAGGAGGAGAAGAGAGATTGGTATAGGGAAGTGGCAGACCACCTGTGGGATCATGGGTGATCTGATGAGGGGTGTGCACTCATGTATATAGCAGAGAGAGAGTTGGAATCCCAAATTTTGTCAGTGGAAAATTGGTATTGGTGGCCCCAACAAACATGTGTGGGGATGGGAAACAGTACAGGGATTCATGTATATGGCATCAAGTACAGAAGAACCTCTATAATTACATCCCCTATATATGCATAACTATGCAAGTTGCATAGGATGCCCAGTCCCGAGCTTGGGACTATGGTGATAAACGCATAGCGATTTCCCAGTCCCAAGGGTTAACGATGTAACCTGCATAAGCAGTGGATGGAGGCTGGCCGGGGCAATTTTTACCAGTGCGGAACAAGAATTTGTCTACACTGCATATACTGTACAAAGTACGGATGAATATGCATAGCATTCTGCGGTTCCCAGGGTATGCAATTATAGAGGTTCTTCTGTACCTAAGTAAACTAACTGGGTAGTGTAGCAGGGTTCTCTGGCATTTACCTTTCATATAGTAATTATCCACGGCCTACAGCTTTCCACCTACACTTTGCGGGTTATCATAGTTTTGGGCAAAATGAATAGCTACAAGGCCTGGTGGAGCTCTCGATGCATGAGTCCGTCCCTATACCAGCCTATCTGAGGACAAAGTCCCTTTGGTGAATTCCACCCTTCGACTGCTACCTCTTCTGGATATCCACCTTCACCCAGTTTATTTTTTTTTTAATTTTTTAATTTTTTAAAAACTCATTACTCGTGTGCAACCCTGTAGGAGGGTTATGACGAGCCTAGCGGAAGCCCGCTAGGTTTCAAGGCAGCCCAAGTTAATCTGGGGAGCCATGCACGATCTAAATACAAGAACAATAGCTAGCACCCCTCCGCCTCCGCCCTCTATCCCGGCCTTGCGAGGAAAACAAGATAACTGCAGAATTAAAATAACTGCAAATATAACTAGCGCCCCTCCGCCGCCGCCCTCTCGCCGGCTCTCCTGAAGACAAATATGCCCTTCCTCCGCCGCGCCCTGCCTGGCCCTCCCCGAGAATAAGGCAAGCACCCCTCCTCCGCCACGCCCCCCTACTGGCCCTCCCCTAGATACTCCCTCTTCCCCCGTCTCTCACCCAGTTTATGAATCATAGCCAGGCCGAGCAGCCACATTCCATTCACAATCGAACTTCTAGTATCGCAACACTAGTAACTACTGTACTTATAAATAAACAGCTAAACTGGAAGATTATTATATAACACTAGTACTAAAACTCTTTGCTATTTATGATACTATCAGAATGAATCTTGTCCTTTTTTACGCCATTGTAATATAGACGAGGAAAATTCCTACAGTGAAAGCCTAAATAGTTCAACATATTAGTCGTGACCATCGAAATCACAATAGTTGTGTGCGAGCGTGTGAGTGAAAACGTAAGAGCATAAAAATGCATGCGGTTTTTTTTGTTTTTTTTCCCATATTCTCTACTCATTTTTAGAGGCTCCAGTGGAGGAGCCACGATGAGCTACAGGAAACCCAGGTGGATTCAAGGGTTAATTCGGGCCTTCCTGCCCGAGTATGTACAAGATATAAAGATCGAAACAATGGGACTAACTGAACTGCAGAACTAACTGAACTATAGGTCCGGGTACGAGATGGGACCTGGTCTCGAAACTTTTGGACATTGAGCAACTGCAATCACAATCAAATGACGCAGGTACTAGGAATTTTTTAATTATATATAGGTTGCCACACTGTTTCAGCGGCTGTCGCACTGTCTCACTCACATATCTGCACAGCGCAGCCAATGAAAAGGTTTTACAAAAGTCTTGAGACATCTTGTCTCGTGCTAGGCCTACTAAACTAGCGAACTAACTGACATGGGGACCTAAACATGGTTAAAGAGAATGTTTTGCAAATAACTAAAAAACCATTCTATCGTATCGTATATCTCCTCACTTCACTCATCTTGTCTCCAGTCCGGGGAGTCTAATTCCTACCAGGCTGTCTTGAGGCCCAGCAGCTCTCTTCTCTCTTTTCGGAACCGGGTCTGTGGAATGTGATGTGGTGGCCGTCTTGCATAGATGGTGTAGCCAACTCTTCTGGGTTCCGCAGTCGGTGCGAAGCCAAGTATATGCGGAGAGGGCGCATCTGTGCTGATCTGTTCTGCATTTCCCGAAGGCTGGTTCGTGTCTTTCCTCCCTTCTCTGTTGTCTTGAGAAGGTGCGGATGCGTTCCTCCGTGACTTTCCTCTCTGATCCTGTAATCTTTCCTGGCGTTGACTGCCAGGCTGCCTCTGCGTCTGCTTTCAAATACATGCGCCAGATCGTTACTGAACGATGATAATCATAATATCACGAGCGACTTGCTCCCCAACATACATAACATACAAGGAAAGTCCCGGAGTGCCACTCCCGACATTAAACAATGTTACCCTGAACTAATTGCTACTTTGTTCTGCCTCTTTGTTTTTCGTACATGGTCAATAATCATATGCGATCCCGTTAGGGGCACCATGATGAGCCTCCCGGAAGCCCGGGAAGATTCAAGGGGTGTCATGCCACGTTTATCTGGCCCGCCCGCGTGCTAAATACAAAACGAGAACCAACGAAACCTCCGCCGTCATCCATGTGCACTCACGCGACCTCGCTGTAAATGAATCAAAAAACGCCTTGGTTGTATCCCAGTGGCTGTTATCTCCCCTCTTCCTTTCTCTAGTTTGGTGCGCCGAGATCCTCCCACAATTTCTGAGGTTCCAGCAGCATCCGTCTTTCTTTATTGTATTGGGGGCATTTGAAAGTGATGTGGTCTTTGTTCCGCCACACCACGCCCTGCATGATCCTACCGACAAAGCCCCTTAGCCAACCCATTTTAATTTGATAAAAACCCTTACGAGTATGAAACTGCCGACTTCTTGATCGGTTTTGTCAACGCGAAGAGGCCGTTGCCAGTCGGTGTCTGGATTGCATTTAATTGAAGTATGCCCAATTCCTTAGTATCAGCAGCCGTTACATATGATAGATTTGTAATCCCATTACCCTCCCTAGCCAACACTTGCCTCACATCCGTCAACAGTGGCCCAAGGGTGGTATCAGCAAGGGTATTGCGCATGCAGTCGGAATGGTACTCGATCGATAACACAATAAGAGCCGACACTGGTAAAAGCAGGTGTAGTATCAGCCAGACAAGCACTCGAATACGATCAACCTTCCCTTGTATGTAGGCAATTGGGCTTTGTGTATTTAGTTTAAGTGGTTCGGGTGCAAATGGGAACAAGGAAGTCCACATGGCGGTATATGACTGGTGTATGTGCTTTTCCTTGTACTGAGTCAGATTGCCCCCTGCCCTGAGGTTTAGTTTCACAGACTGTAATGTAGACATGATGTCAGAAAGCATGTATATGGTGTATTCCAACCAACTATCACCAACTAGCTTTTCCGTATCATTCCCAGTGCGCTTTGCCTCTATGGTTTGATCTATGATGTACTTGCCAGTGCCAAAATACCTTATTCCTGTAGTGAAAGTGATGTCCCCCACTGCCCAGCAATTACCACAGATTCCTGGTACCAATGTCAAGTTAGATACTGCCTTCCAGTTATCCTTCAATGACTCTACGTCACATCCCATATCCGCCATGTTAGTGAGATCCTGTGTTGTAGTCCCATTCAGGTAGGTGCCATCTTTTCCAACTAATACTACAATTTTTCTTGTAGTAGAAACAACTTCTGCAGGTTTGCGTAGACTAGTTGAAAACGTGGTATTCTTCTCAAAAAGTATGGCATCTCCGATATTATAAGTCTGATCACAGCAATTACCGGCGGATGGATAGTTGACCTGGCTCTGGTATCTAATAAGTGGCCATACCCAATCCTCCAACGATAGAACCCTAATCTCTTGTACATATTAACACAGGAGGCCCAGAATAACTTGGGCCGCCTTGAATCCTCCCGGACTTCCGAGGGGCTCGTCATAGCCCCTCAATCGGGGCCACATACAAGTAATAAGTTTACCAAAAAAAAAAAAAAAAAAAATCCAACGTTTCGTTCTAGGAGATGCTCTGCACTTCAATAACTAGAATAGGAACATCGTTCACTTCTGTATTCAGCTGAGGGGCCCTGTCTTTGGAAACATATCGGTGTCCCTTGAGGCTGGTCCAGTTGCGATCCATAGTCTGATCTATCCAAGCAACACTGGCACGGCCGAGCACTGTGTTCAACATTACATACCAATCGCTCATTATTTTTGGCCATAAGGTTGTTCCATACACACTCGGTACCACGACTTGATGGCCCAAACCTCCTGCGAACCGGTGCTGCATACTCATACCTTACCGCAGGTTTCCAATCAATTGCGCCAGACAGCACTGGAGCGATAAATCCCGAAGGAACCATTATGAGAAGGACTAGGGCAATTAGCCATGCATGCTTCCCAGACCATATACTGGGCAACTGGTAAGAGATTATGGTATTGAGCTGTTTGAGAGTAAGGCCATCGTTCTGTAACAGGATCATGGCACACCGCCACGTGGATAATGCAACAAGTGATTGCTCCACTAATCGAATAGCTAGAAGTGATGCAGAAACTATGGTACTATAGTAGTAATATCACTTGGACGCAACGATCAGTCTGTGAGGATATCAAGAAAGCTCTGCCACTATCCAGACTTGTATAGAGTACTGTCTAACCAGAATGCGAGACTGGCAGCAAGAAGCATAGACAGGATGGATTGAGCAACAGGTGCCTACCATTGCAGAATGTATCGCACTGTCCTGGACTCCCCAGTCCATTTAGGAGGTTGCTCTGTAAGCTTCAATTCTGCCATAGCTTCTGGTGGATGAAGAAGGCCCATGCCTGTGTGACTAGGAAGGTGTTTGGTAGTGTAAGAAGAGCAGGCGTTTGGCAATATGAGTAGTTACACGAGGATGACAGGTCATTGGTAGAGTATTTGATCGGTTTGGATATTGTTATTTCATGATGCTCAGGCGAAGAGAGGGAAAAACCATGCAATGATGGGTGCCTAGTGCGAAGGGTTCAGTTGTTTTGTAATACAACTTGGTTATGAGGATCGACCAACGAAGTTTCAAGTGCGAAGGGTTCAGTTGTTTTGTGATACAACTTACATATATTTGTTAGTAGTCTCGACATATGATTTGGGTACCTACAGTATACTTCAACCTGCTCCATATCTGGTACATCACTAAAAGCTCACGTATTTTGGCATAATCCCATGCCTGCCTATAGGCTGTCGACATAAGACTCTCAACGGTATGGTAAAGTATGTAGGGATGCTGTAGCTATAA
>Ga0307511_10004722_pt1 | contig 13930 bp, 13 predicted proteins | sample 13_EM_MG_FD_200266 | JGI IMG/M metagenome (GOLD analysis project Ga0307511, IMG submission 200266) | Populus trichocarpa ectomycorrhiza microbial communities from riparian zone in the Pacific Northwest, United States - 13_EM | ecosystem: Host-associated > Plants > Roots > Unclassified | place...
TTCCTCTCTTCGGAGTGGAGGAAAGGGGCTTTCCAAACGGGGGTGGAGATACATGGGGCACCCGTTCGGGTGGTGGAGGGCCGGGTATGCGTGAGTGGCTCACTTGGTGCCAGGGGCCAAGTGAGCCACTCACGTGCGGCTAGGGCTGGAAGTCGCGGCCGGCGTCGGCGACGATCTTGGTCACTCGGTCGCCGACGATGGTGAGGCGCAGGACGGCGAACTCGCGGCGGCGGAGGTAGGCGACGACCAGGGGCGGGGCGGCGACGAGGGTGGCGCGGGAGCCGAGGTAGCGGAGGATGCCGGCGGCGACGTCCGCGGCGCCGTGGCGTTCGTAGGCGCCGCCGAAGGAGCCGGCGCCCCAGACGTCGGGGTGCAGCACCTGGAGCAGGGCGTCGAGGTCGCCGTTGGCGCACGCGGTGATGAAGCGCTCGGTGACGAGCTGGTGCTCGTCGGCGGCGACCGGGCGGCTGCGTTCCAGGGCGATGTGCTGCCGGGCGCGGCGGGCCAGCTGGCGGCAGGTGGCGACCGGCCGGCCGAGGGTCTCGGCGACGGACTCGAAGGGCAGGCCGAACACGTCGTGCAGGATGAAGGCGACCCGCTCGGCCGGCGGAAGCCGTTGCAGGACAACAAGGAGCGCCAGGCGGACCTCGTCGTCGAGGGTGACCCGGTCGGCCGGGTCGACGGCCAGCGGCACCTCGGGCACGTCGCCGGGGAGCTCGCGGCGGCAGCGGGCCGACCGCAGCTGGTCGAGGCAGAGGCGGCTGGTCACGACGGTCAGCCAGCCCCGGTCGTCCGCCACGTCGGACGCGGCCGACCAGCGCACGAACGCCTCCTGCACGACGTCCTCGGCCGCGCCGATGTCGCCGAGCATCCGGTACGCCAGGTTCACCAGGTACGGGCGGTCGGCCCGCCACACCTCACCGAAGCCACTCACAACGGTTACGACGATACGGCGGCCGAGAAAGTGACATGTCACGAATCCGACTGCTGTCTCGTCGAGAGGACATGATCCTGGTAACCGGGGCGTCCGGCACGGTCGGCCGCCCACTCGTGGAACTGCTGGTGGCCGCCGGCCTCAAGGTGCGCGCGGTGGCACGGAACCCGGCGGGCCTGCCGCGCACCGTAGAGGTGGTGGACAAGCCGGTGCTGGAGGGAGTCACCGGCCTGTTCGCCAATCCCCGCGCGATCGAGGTCGGCCTGATCGGGCAGGCGAAAGAGCATGGAGTACGCCGGGTGGTGGCCCTGTCGGCGGCGAACGTGGACGACGGGCTCGACCGGCAGCCGTCACGCTGGCGAGGCGACCGCAACCGCGAAGTGGAGCGCGCGGTCACGGCCAGCGGCCTGGACTGGGTGGCGCTGCGCCCGTGGACGTTCGCGGCCAACGCATTCGGGCTGTGGGCGGAGCAGATCCGGCGCGGCGACGAGGTGCGGGGCTCGTACGCGAAGGCGACCTGGTCGCCGATCCACGAGCGCGACATCGCCGAGGTGGCGGTCCGGGCGTTCCTGGACGACGATCTGCTCGGCGCGCGGCCGGTGCTGACCGGGCCGGAGTCGCTGACGCAGGAGCAGATGGTGCTGATCATCGGCCAGGCGATCGGCCGCGACCTGGACTACGTGGAGTTCCCGCCGGACGTGGCCCGGCGGGCGCTGGTGGACCGGGGGTTCCCGGACGAGTTCGCCGCCGGCCTGCTGGCCCTGCAGGCCCGGTCGGTGGGGGTGCCGGCGCCGATCACCAACGAGGTGCGGCGCATCCTGGGCCGGCCGGCGCTGACCTTCGCGCGCTGGGCCGCCGACAACGCCTATGTCTTCGGGGAGAGGTCATGAGAATCACGATCTTCGCCGCCACCGGCGGAATTGGACGCTGTGTCCTCGACCAGGCGCTGGCCGCCGGGCACGAGGTGACGGCGGTGGTGCGTGACCCGAGCAAGGTGCCGTCGGCCGTGCACACGGTGCGAGCCGATCTGTCCTCCGTGGAGCCGGGTGTGCTGGAGACGGCCGTCGGCGGGGCGGACGCGGTGCTGTCCGGGCTGGGTCCACGCAATGCTCGTCACGCCAACGGAATCACCTCGTCCGGCACGAAGGCGATCATCGATGCGATGAAGTCGACCGGCACGCGGCGGATCGTGGTGGTGAGCGCCGCCCCGGTGTCCACGACCCCGTCCCCGGACCGGCCGAACCCACCGCGGCACGACCCGGCCGAGGGCTTCGTCATGCGGACCGTGTTGACGCCCATCATCCGGCGGGTGCTGCACGACCACTACGTTGATCTCGCGATCATGGAGGACGCGCTGCGGGCCAGCGGCCTGGACTGGACGTCGGTGCGGCCGCCGAAGCTGACCGACAAGCCGCTGACCGGCAAGTACCGCTTGGCCTACGAGCAGAACATCCGCGCCGGGTCGACCATCTCACGAGCCGATGTCGCGCACTACATGCTGGCCTGCCTCGACGATAAGACGGCGATCGGTCACTGCGTGGGGATCGCGACCTGAGTGATCACCGGCCGCATCACCCGCTCGAACCCGACGAAGCGACGCGGGCCGGAGAGCGTCACCGGCAGCGCCGCATGGATGTCCACACTGGACCGTCCGATGCGGAGCTCCGCATCGCCGGGATCGACCTGCCGGCGGCCGGAAAGGCCGGTGTAGCAGGTCAGATCGGCATGCAGGGTGAAGTCGACCCGCACTGTGACCCCGGGTGGCAGGCTGACCCGGGCGAAGGCGACGAGCTGCTGTACCGGGCGGACCACCTCGGCGACGGGGTCGTGCAGGTACACCTGGACGACCTCCGTCGCCGGCCCGTCGTTGCCGTTGTGCAGGGTGATGCTCAACCGACACTCGCCATCGGTCGGCCAGACCGGCGGGCACGAGGCGTCCATCCAGGTGATCGAGGCGTAGGAAAGCCCATGCCCGAAGGGAAACAGCGGCGTGGGGTCGACACTGCTGACCTCGCTGCGCTGGCCCAGCACCGACGTCAGATAGGTGGCAGGGTGGCCGGCGCCGGCACGCGGGAAGCTGACCGGCAGCCGGCCGGAGGGATCGACCCGCCCGCTGATCACGTCGGCGAGCGCGGTCGACCCCTCCTCCCCGGGCAGGAAGCCGCACACGGTGGCGGCCAGGCGGTCGACCTGCCGGGAGATCTCGTAGGGACGGCCGACGAGCAGCACCAGCACCACGGGCGTGCCGGTGTCGAGCACGGCCTCCAGCAGCTCCTCCTGCCGTCCGGGCAGGCGGAGGTCGGCGGCGTCGCAGCCCTCGCCGGAGGTGCCGGCCCCGAACATGCCGGTACGGTCGCCGAGCACGACAACGCAGCAGTCGGCGTCCCGGGCGGCCTCGACGGCCGCGGCGATGTCGGCGTCCTCGCCGCCGAGCACGGGACAGCCCAGGGCATAGGCGACATCGTAGTCGCGGCGCAGCGCCTCGGCCAGCGTCGGCACGGAAAGACCAAGGGGCACATCGGGATGGTGCTGACCGACGTGCACGGGAAACGAGTAGCACCCCATCATCGCGTGTGGGTCGTCGGCCCGGGGGCCGACCACGGCGACCCGCCGGCCGGGCGGCAGCGGTAGCGCATTGTTGTTGTGCAGCAACACGATCGACTGCCGGGCCAGGTCCAGGGCCAAGACCCGTGATTCCGAGGGGTCCAGGTCGACCGGGCCGGCCGGTTCGGGGGAGTAGTCGTCGTCGAGCAGGCCCAGCTGCCACTTCTGGGTGAGCACACGGGAAACCGCCCGTTCGATCAGTCCGATGTCGACGGTGCCGTCGACGATCGCGGCCAACAGCGGCCCCCCGTAACAGTTCACGGTCGGCAGCTCGACGTCGATGCCGGCTCGCAGCGCCAGGCCGGCTGCCTCTCCCGGCGTGGCAACGACCTTGTGCAAGGTCTCCAGGAACGACACGGCGAAGTAGTCGGCGACGACGGTGCCGGTGAAGCCGTACTCGTCCCGAAGTCGGCGCGTCAGCAGGGATTCGTCGGCGGCGACCGGGATGCCGTCGTTGTCGGTGTAGGCGTTCATCACCGACCGGGCCCCGGCCCGCAGCGCCATCTCGAACGGCGGCAGCAGCACGTCGGCCAGCTCGCGCGGGCCGATCGACACCGGCCCGAAGTTGCGGCCGGCCCGGGAGGACGAGTAGCCGACGAAGTGCTTGAGGGTGGCCACCACGCCGGCCGACTCCAGGCCGCGCACGTAGGCGCTGCCGATCATGCCGACCAGGAACGGGTCCTCGCCGATGGTCTCCTCGACCCGGCCCCACCGCAGGTCCCGCACCACGTCCAGCACCGGTGCGAGCCCCTGGTGCACGCCGAGCGATCGCATGCTCCGGCCGATCGCCGCCCCCATCCGCGCCACCAGGTCCGGGTCGAAGGTCGCGCCCCAGCACAGCGGCGACGGGAAGATCGTCGCCTGCCACGCGGTCAGCCCGGTCAGGCACTCCTCGTGCACCATCGCCGGAACGCCGAACCGGTTGGCCGCCATGATCCGGCGCTGGCTGCGGGCCACCGCCCGGGCCCCGAGCGACGGGTCCACCGGCCGGGTGCCGAAGGCCCGGGTCAGCTGGCCGATGCCGTGCCGCACGGCGGCGTCGAAGTCGACCGGCTCGGCCGCCATGTCGTGCTGGTGCGGCGCCACGCCGCCGGCCTCGTCTACGCCGACCCAGATGCCTTGCAGCTGAGCCACTTTCTCCGCGACGGTCATCCGCGCCAGCAGGTCGCGGACCCGGTCCGGCGGCTCTACCGCGGGGCGCATGTCGACCGCCGCACGACGAGGTGGGTGTCCAGGGTGACGTGGGTCTTCTCGATCTCCTCGCCGCGCACCAGCCGCACCAGCATCTCGATGGCCTGCCGGCCCATCACCTTGATCGGCTGGTCCACGGTGGTCAGCGGCGGCGTGTTCAGCGCCGACTCGGGGATGTTGTCGAAGCCGACCACGGACAGGTCCTCGGGCACGGCCAGGCCCAGCGACCCGGCCACCTCGACGGTGGCGATCGCCGACACGTCGTTCGCCGCGAAAACCGCACTTGGTGGCGTCTCCTGGGACAGAAGCCGCCTTGCCGCCGCCGCGGACACCACCGGGTCGTAGTCGCCGGGCAGCACCAGGTCGGGGTCCACCGGCACGCCGGCGTCGGCCATCGCCTGCCGGAAACCGCGCTCGCGCAGCCGTGCCGACTGAAGGTCCTCGCGGCCGGTGAGCAGTGCGATTCTCCTGTGCCCCAACGAAAGCAGGTGTTCGGTGGCGAGCCGGGCGCCGGCCAGGTTGTCGGAGTCGACGGTCGGCAGGCCGGACGGGCCGGTGTGCGGGTCGACCGCCACCACCGGGGCGTCGAAGCGCACGTCGAGCACGCTCGGCGTGACCAGGACGGCCCCGTCGACCAGGGTGCCGGACAGCCGGGACAGGTAGCGCCGCTCCCAGCCGAGCTTGTCCCCGGTGCGGCCGCCGGCCGAGTAGACCACCAGCTCGTAGCCGGTGTCCCGGATCGCGTCGGCGGCCCCCTTGAGCAGCTCGGTGCTGAACGGCTCCAGGTCGGCGACCAGGATGCCGATCACGTTGGTCCGGTGGTTGCGCAGGCTCTGGGCCACCAGGCTGGCCTCGTAGCCCAGTTCGGCGATGACCGCGCGCACCTTGGCCATGGTGTCGGCGGACACCCCGTAGCGGTCGTTGATGACCTTGGAGACGGTCGCCACCGACACGCCGGCGCGGGCGGCGACGTCCCGGATGGTGACCCGTGAGCTCGGCTGCACGGTCCCGACGATAGCCGTGTAAAACGTTATCGACAACGATTGACACGAGGTCGGGGCCGTCGCAGACTGTGGCACCACATCTGGGCCCCGAGCCCGGTCCCGCCGGCCGACGTCGTCAGGAGTGGACCCCTCATGCGAAGTATCCGGCCGTTAGCCGTCCTGGCCGCCGCGCTGCTCGTCGCCGCGTGCGGCCCGTCCGGAACCGCCGGTTCCGGCGCGCTCACCTGGTGGCACAACGGCACCTCCGACCCGGTCAAGAGCCTGTGGCAGTCGGTGGCCGACAGCTACCACGCCGCGCACCCGGACGTCACGATCACCGTCGACCCGATCCAGAACGAGCAGTTCCAGACCAAGGTGCCGCTGGCCCTGCAGTCCGACTCGCCGCCCGGCCTCTACCAGCAGTGGGGCGGCGGCCAGGAGGCCAGCCAGATCAAGTCCGGCAAGGTGCTCGACCTGACCTCGTCGGTGTCGGGCTGGATCGGGCAGCTGGGCCAGGCCGCCGCGGGCTGGCAGGTGGACGGCAAGCAGTACGGCGTGCCCTACGACCAGCACGTCGTCGGCTTCTGGTACCGCAAGGACCTGTTCGCCAGGGCGGGCATCGGCGCTCCGCCGGCAACCATGGCGGACTTCACCGCCGACCTCGGCAAGCTGCGCGCCGCCGGCGTCACGCCAGTGGCCATCGGCAGCAAGGACCGCTGGCCGGACGCCTTCTACTGGGACTACTTCGCGGTCCGCGAGTGCGCCACCGACGTGCTCAGGCAGTCGGTCAAGACGCTGAAGCTGGACGACCCGTGCTGGCTGAAGGCCGGCCAGGACCTGGCCGCGCTGCTGGCCGAAAACCCGTTCCAGCAAGGCTTTCTCGGCACGCCAGCGCAGCAGGGCGCCGGCAGCTCGGCCGGTTTGGTGGCCAACGGGCAGGCCGCGATGGAGCTACAGGGCGACTGGGAGCCCGGCACCATGGCGTCGCTGACCGAGGACAAGGACTTCGCCGCCAAGCTCGGCTGGTTCCCGTTCCCCACGGTCGAGGGCGGGGCCGGCGACCCGGGCGTCACGCTCGGCGGCGGCGACGGCTTCTCCTGCACCACGGCCGCCCCGCCGGCCTGCCCCGACTTCCTCAAGTACATCGCCGGCGTCGAGGTGCAGACCAAGCTGGCCGCCGCCGGCATCGGGTTGCCCGTCAACCCGGACGCCGCCTCGGCGCTGAAGGACCCGACCCTCAAGGCCGTCTTCGACTACAGCCGCAAGGCCAGCTACGTCCAGACCTATTTCGACGTGGCCATGCCGACCGCCGTCGGGCAGGCGCTCAACGACGCGATCGCCAACTTCATGGCGGGCAAGGGAACCCCGGCCGGCATCGTGCAGTCGGTCGGCCAGGCGGCGACGGGCGACCGGTGACCCGCAGGCTGGAGCTGGCCCTGCTGCTCGGTCCCGCGCTGCTGCTGTTCGTCGGTTTTGTGCTGGCGCCGATCGGCGTCGCCGCGTACTACAGCCTCTACGACTGGCAGGGCTTCGGCTCGCTGACCGACTTCGTCGGCCTCGGCAACTACCGGGACGTGCTGACCGGGGCCGTGTTCCAGGGCGCGGTCCTGCACAACCTGGTGATCGTCGTGCTGTCGCTGGTCGTTCAGCTGCCCGTCAGCGTGGCCCTTGCCCTGCTGCTCAACCGAAAGCTGCGCGGCCGGGCGGTCCTGCGGCTGGTCGTGTTCGCCCCGTACGTGCTGTCCGAGGCCACCACCGCCGTGATCTGGCTGCTCATCCTGCAACCCGGCGGCTTCGTCGACCAACTGCTGTCCGGCCTCGGTCTGCACGCGCTGATCCGCCAGTGGCTGGCCGACCCCCGGGTGGTGCTGCTGACCCTGTTCGTGGTGATCACGTGGAAGTACATCGGCTTCGGCATCATCCTGCTGCTGGCCGGCTTGCAGGGCATCCCCCGGGAGCTGATCGAGGCCGCCTCCCTCGACGGCGCCTCGCCCTGGCAAGCCACCCGCGGCGTCGTGCTTCCCCTGCTGGGGCCCACCATCCGCATCTGGATCTTCCTCAGCGTGATCGGCTCCCTACAGGTGTTCGACGTGGTCTGGATCATGACCCTCGGCGGCCCCGCCAACGCCTCCACCACCATGGCCACCTATCTCATCGACCACGGCTTCAAACGCTACGAGTTCGGCTACGGCAGCGCCGTCGCGGTGGTGCTGTTCATCATCTGCTTCGCGTTCGCCCTGGTGTACCAACGATTCGCGCTGCGACGGGACACGGAGGGGGCGTTGAGATGACCAAGCCTTCTACCGTCATCGCCTATCTCGCCGCCGCCCTTGTTCTCGGCATCACCGTCGTACCGCTGCTTTTTGTCGTGGTCGGCGGCTTTCGAACCACCGCCCAGGTCAACACCGCACCGGTTGGCTGGCCGAGTCCGTGGGTGACCGGCAACTACACCGCCATCCTCGGGGCGTCCGCGTTCTGGCAGTTCCTCTGGAACAGCGCGGTGATCGCGGTGATCGCCACCGCGCTGGCCGTGGGGTTCGGGGCGATGGCGGGATTTGCCTTGTCGCGCTACCGGTTTCCCGGTCGGGAGGCGCTGTACGGGCTGTTCACCATCGGCCTGCTGTTCCCGTTGGCCGTGGCGTCGCTGCCGCTCTACCTGCTGCTGCGCCAGATCGGGCTGTTGGAGAACCCGCTGGGGGTGGCGATCCCGGAGGCGGCGTTCTCGCTGCCGGTGACGATCCTGATCCTGCGGCCGTTCATGCTGGAGATACCCCAGGAGGTGGAGGACGCGGCGGTGCTGGACGGGGCGTCGCGCCTGGGGTTCTTCTGGCGGATCCTGCTGCCGCTGGCGATGCCGGCGCTGAGCACGGTGACGGTGCTGGCCTTCGTCACCAGCTGGAACGCGTACCTGTTGCCGCTGCTGGTGTTCAACGACCAGACGCACTTCACGCTGCCGCTGGGGGTGGCGACCTTCCAGTCGCAGTACTCCCAGGACACGGCCCGCATCCTGGCCTTCACCACCCTGTCGATGGTGCCGGCGCTGGGCGTGTTCGTGCTGGCCGAACGCCGGATCGTGGGCGGCCTCAGCGGCTCGGTGAAGGGCTGAGGAATCGACCGAAAGTAAGAGCCGGATCCGGCTGGGGACAGAGGCGGGGCCCGGGCCGGGCGGGCAAGGATTCCGGTCATGACAACCACTCGCCTGCTCCCCGTTCTCGCCCTGCTCGCCACCGGCGGCCTGCTCGCCGCGTGCGGCGGCAAGAGCTACACCTACGAGGTCGCGCTCCAGGTCAGCGGCCAGGGCAGCGCGGAGATCACCATCGAGTACCCGACCCAGCCCGGCAACTCCGACAACAAGACCCCGAACAGCACGCCGAAGACCGCCACCACCACCGAAACCCTGCCCTTCCACCAGAAACTCCTCGCCACCGGCCTCGGCCACGTCTCGGTGTCGGCCAAGTCGGCCGCCGGCCAGCCGGTCAGCTGCGCGATCACCCTGGAGAAGGACAGCCCGATCCAGCAGGACGGCAAGGGCGCCGTCAAGTGCGACACGGACATCACCGAGGGCACCGCCAACTGACCTATCGAGCACAAGAGCAGACGGGACATGGACCGCAGCGGCGAGAACGACCTAGCGTCGTCGTCGAATGTCGGCGCAAAGCAATAGGGGACGGGCATGCCCGCTGTGGAGATCGTTCTGGTGCACGGCTCGTGGCACGGGTCGTGGTGCTGGCCGCCGCTGCGCGCGGAGCTGGACAGGCTGGGCCGGGTGACGCATGTCGTGGACCTGCCGAGCATGACGGGGCCGGAGTACGGCGTCGACGCGGACGCGAAGGTGGTCCGGGAGTTGGTGGACTCGATTGACGGGCCGGTGCTGCTGCTCGGCCATTCCTACGGTGGCGAGGTGGTGTCGCAGGCGTCGGTGGGCGTCGGCAACATCGCGCGACTGGTCTATCTCGCGGCGTTCCAGCTCGACGACGGTGACTCGCCGTTGGCCACGGTCGGCCGGGAGTTGCCGGCCGACCTGAAGATGTTGCCGCCGTTCGACGATCCGATCGAGACGTTCTACGCGGACGTGCCGGCGGAGCTGGCCCGCGACGCCGTGTCGAGGCTGCGGCCGCAGAGCGCGCAGGCGGCCCGGGACCGGCAGGTCGGGGCCGGCTGGCGGCACATTCCGTCCACATACATCGTCTGCGAGCAGGACCGGGCGGTGTCGCCGACCCTCCAGGAGGAGATGGCCAAGCGGGCCGACGACGTCCGCCGGCTGAACGCCAGCCACTCGCCGTTCCTGTCCATGCCGGCGGAGCTGGCCGCGCTGCTGGCCGACATCGCGTCAGCGGTCGACAATTCCTGACTGCCAGGCCCACATCGCGATCTCCACCCGGTTGCGGGCGGTCAGCTTGGCCTGCACGTTGCCCAGGTGCGTCTTCACGGTGCCGACGGAGATGAACAGCCGCCCGGCGATCTCGGTGTTGGTCAGCCCCCGCGCCACCAGCCGCACCACGTCCAGCTCCCGGGCCGACAGGTCGGCCGACGGCGGCTTGGCGGACGGGGAACTGAGCTGCCGCAACAGTTTCACGGTGATCGCCGGGCTGACCAGGGCCTCGCCGGCGGCGGCCGCGCGGACCGCCTCGACCAGCAGGGCCGAGCCGGAGTCCTTGAGCAGGAAGCCGTACGCGCCGCCGCGCAGGGCCTGGTAGACGTACTCGTCGTCGTCGAAGGTGGTCACCACGACCACCTTCGGCCCGGCGGCCACGCCCGGCCGGGTCAGCCGGCGCAGCGCCTGCAGACCGTCCATTTTGGGCATCCGGATGTCCATCAGCACCACGTCCGGGGACAGTTTCAGAGCCAGCTCCACCGCGTGCACGCCGTCCGTGGCCTCGCCGACGACCTCGATGTCGTCCTCGGCGGCCAGGATCATCGCGAGCCCCGCCCGGATCATGGCCTGGTCGTCGGCGATCAGGACCTTGATCGGTGACTCCGGGATCGGCAAGCTCAGTCCCTTCCCACGGGCAGGCTCGCCGCGACGAGCCAGCCGCCGGCGGCCCGCGGCCCGGCCTTGATGCTGCCACCCAGCGCCGACACCCGCTCGCGCAGCCCCCGCAACCCGAAGCCGCTGCGCCCGGCGTGCTTGCCGCGGCCGTCGTCGGACACCTGCACCTGAATCCACTCGCCGGACCGGGACACCGACACGGAGACTTCCCTCGCCCCGTCGCCATGCTTGCGCACGTTGGTCAACGCCTCCATCACCACTCTGTGCACAGTGGACTGAAGCTCGGCCGGCAGCCCGTCGAACTCCCCGTCCAACTCCAGGTTCGCGCCCGCGCCGAACTCGGTGACCAGCGTCCGCACGTCCGCGATCGTCGCGAGTGGACTGAAGTCGGCCGTGGCGTCGCCCTCCCGCAGCAGGCCGACCATGCGCCGCATGGTGGCCATCGCCTCGGTGCCGGCCTGCTCGATCCGTTCCAGCGCGGGCAGCACCAGCTCCGGCCTCTTCTCGGCCATCGCCCGGGCGCCCTGGGCCAGCAGCACGATGCCGGTGACGTGATGGCCGACGTAGTCGTGCAGGTCGCGGGCGAAATCGGCGCGCTGGGCCAGCCGGATCGCGTCCTCCTGCCGCTCCCGGTTGACGCCCACCAGCCGGGCCGCCACTCCGGCGGCGATCGACACCACCAGCAGCAGCGCCAGGGCCAGCGCGGCGATCACGTTGAGGTCGCTGCTTCGTTGCGGCAGCACCGGTTGCAGCTCGACCGCGGCCGACACGAGCGGCACGGTGATCAGCGCCGGCACGGTCCGGCCGCGCCACGCGATCAGGGCGATCAGCCAGCACAGCGAGACCGTGGCGGCGAAGGCGAAGGGGGCGTGGCGGTAGGCATCCGCCGCGGTCAGCACGGTGGCGGCCAGCGTGGTCGCCGCCGGCAGCAGCGACACCAGCGGCAGCGCGACCGGGTTCAGCGCTGGGCCGGCCAGCGCGACCAGGCAGGCCAGCATGCCGGAGCCGAGCTGGATCAGGCCGAGCGGCGTTTGGTCGATCGTCCGGGCCAGGTAGTCGACGCCGCCGAGCACGAGCAGCAGGGCCGCGCCGGCGAGCCAGCACAGTGCCCACAGGTAACGCATGTGAGGCAGCCTAGCCAGTCCGGCCGGGCCCGCAGGTCGGCCGAAAGTCATAGCCGGACCCGCCTATGGACAGAGGCGGCCCGGTGGCCGTCGCGGCGAGGCTGGGGGCATGTCAGCAGCGATCAGCGCGATCGACCTGGTCAAGGTTTACGGGCACGGGGCGGCGCAGGTGCGGGCGCTGGATGGAGTGAGCGTCGAGTTCGGCCGGGCGCGGCTGACGGCGATCGTCGGCCCCTCGGGCTCCGGCAAGTCCACCCTGATGCAGTGCCTGGCCGGCCTCGACGCGCCCACGTCCGGACGGGTGCTGCTCGGCGACACCGACCTCACCACGCTGTCCGACGGCCGGCTGACCCGGCTGCGGCTGGACCGGGTCGGCTTCGTCTTCCAGTCCTTCAACCTGCTGCCGCAGCTGACCGCGCGGGAGAACATCCTGCTGCCGGCCAGCCTGGCCGGCCGGTCGGTGGACAAACGCCGGTTCGGCGAGCTGGTCGACCTGCTCGGTCTGACCGACCGGCTGCGGCATCTGCCGTCCGAGCTGTCCGGCGGCCAGCAGCAGCGGGTGGCCATCGCCCGGGCCATGCTCGGCCGGCCCGAGGTCGTCTTCGCCGACGAGCCGACCGGCAACCTGGACTCGGCCGCCGGCACGCAGGTGCTGGAGCTGCTGCGGGCGGCGGTGCGGGACTTCGGGCAGACGATCGTCCTGGTCACGCACGATCAGGTCGCCGCATCATTCGCGGACCGGATCGTCAGCATGGCTGATGGTCAGGTGGCGGCATGAACTTCACCGCCACCCACCTGCGGGGCGTGCTGCGCAAGCCGGCCCGGCTGGCGCTGACCGGCATCGCCATCGCGGTCGCCGCGTTCTTCGCCACGGCGGCCATGCTGACCCACGATATCGCCAAAGCCGCCGCCTACAGCACGATCACCAGCATTCCGTCCGGTGTGGACGAAGTGGTCGAGGCCACCGGCGAGGATCCGGCGGCCCAGCTGGACAAGATCCGCCACACGCCCGGCGTCGTCGAGGCCGCCGGCCGCCTGGTCGCGCCGCTGACCGTGGACGGCCGGCGGCTCCAGTTCACCGCCGACCCGGGAACCGGTCCGCTGAGCCGGATCCGGGTCGTGTCCGGCGCCTATCCGACGGAACCGGGCAAGATCGCCGCCTCGATTACCTCCGGGCTGGCGATCGGGTCAACCGCGCCGGTGGGCGGAAAGTCCTTGACCGTCACGGCGATCGTGGACGCGCCGTCGGCCGACGGGCCGGCCGTCTACCTCACCGACACGAATCTGCTCGCGGTGACGCCGGCCAAGCTCACCCGGATCGACATCAAGGGGTCGGCTGCGCTGCCGTTGGCGCAGAGCGCTGACGAGGCCCGGCAGGCGGAGATCGACAGAGCCGGCAGCCGGGTCGAGCAACTGCTCGCGGTGCTGACGGCGTTCGTGGTGGTCGCGGTGATCGCCGCGCTGCTGGTCGCCACCTCGACGTTTCGAATCGTGTTCGCGCAACGGATCCGGCAGACCGCGTTGCTACGGGCGGTCGGCGCGCCGCGACGGAAGCTGGTGCGGGCCTTCGTGGCCGAGGGCGCCGTGGTCGGATTCGTCGCTGGTCTTCTCGGCACCGCGGCCGCCATCGGGGTGGGCTTCCTGGTGGCGTTCCTGCTCGGGGTGAGCGGGCCGGGGCCGGCGTTGGTGTTCACGCCGCTGGTTGTTGTGGTGTCGGTCCTGGTGACCATGCTGGCCGCGCTCGCGCCGGCCCGGGCCGCGACCAGGGTGTCGCCGCTGGAGGCGCTGCGGGTCACCGACGCCGAGCGTGATTCGTCGACGGCGAGCTGGGTGCGGGTCGGCATCGGGGTCGTGTTGTTGGCGGCAGCGGGATTCGTGGTGAACACGGCGTTCGCCGACGGCATCACCGACACGTCACGGCCGGGCGGCGCCACGTTGCACTTCCTGCTGCTGACCATCGCCAGCGGCACGCTGACGTTCTGCGCCCTGCTGGCGCTCGGGCCGGTGCTGCTGCGGCCGATGCTGCGGGGCATCGGTACCGTGCTCGCCCCGCTGGGACCGACGGTTCGCCTTGCCGTGCAAGGAGTCGGCGGTGCGCCTCGGC
>Ga0307511_10004723_pt1 | contig 13929 bp, 8 predicted proteins | sample 13_EM_MG_FD_200266 | JGI IMG/M metagenome (GOLD analysis project Ga0307511, IMG submission 200266) | Populus trichocarpa ectomycorrhiza microbial communities from riparian zone in the Pacific Northwest, United States - 13_EM | ecosystem: Host-associated > Plants > Roots > Unclassified | place...
GATACATTTTTCTCTTTTTTAAAAAAATATGTATGCATTGATTTAAACTCATTTTACTGGTTTATTCACTGACCCTATAGTCAGGAATACCATACGTTTTTTTGGTTGTGTAATATTTACCAATGCTAGAGTTAGAAGTATCCATAATTGAATATTTATTGACGCCAGAGTCAGGAATATTACAAGCAGACCATCGGTAGCATAGTATAACAAACCCTTAACAATCTTAAAAACTAGCAATGCAACCTACCTTAAATAGGACGCTTAAGGGATGATAATATCTTCTCTTTTGCGTAATCAGTCTCGTACCATAAAATCTGTGTTGACCATTTAGGGTTCCTAGTGACCATAATACTAGATGACGACTCCTTAAACAAGATCTTTCCCTATCAAAGAACGAGATGTTAGAAATCTATTCTTTTCATTGATTTTTTTTAAGACTGCAGTGATATCAGGTGCGACACTTATATTAGAAGTGAATGAGTTGTATTACTCTCAATAATATTTTGGATATTGACACTCATACAAGTTTTTTTATCCTTATATCAAAAGTGAATCATAATAAATTATTATTCTTACTAATATTTTGGATATTAACTCTTTTGTAGGTTTGTTATCTTTATATTAAAAGTGAACAATATATTTTCTTACAAAAAAATAAGTTTATATTATTTTTAAAATGTAGGTCAAAATCCTTTAGAATTTACAATCCGGTTGTAAAATTCATAAAATACTTTCTATATTTTTAAACATTCAAAAACATTTTTTGAATTCTTTTGATTTTAAGAAATGCTCCCATAATTGTTTTAGGATTTTTGCTCATATACAAGGAAACCTTTTGTTTAACCCACACAAGGCCTTACCCATCTAACCTGAATTTGACTCAATTAGCTTGACTTGAAATATTTAGTTTGACCATAAACCGAACAAAAAATTTGTTGGTTTGACCCGAAAAACAAACCAAACCCTAAATTAAAACCTAAAACAAATTAAACTTGCAAAAAACACAAACATGAATTTTTTTGTTAAAAATTAATCAAAACCCAGACAACTCAAAAACACAAAGAACAAGTCTAGCAAACATGATTTAAAATCCATATTAGACATGAACAAACCTTAGGATATAGGCATGATGGAAATCAATCACTAAACAATAATTAAGTATGAAACATTATCGATTATAAATCAATAATCACAATTTGATCAAAATAGGTTTTGGTTCAAAAGCAAAACCCTATGATTAAAACTAAGAAATCATGACTATTGATGTGAAATGACCCTAAATTATTGATTCACGAACTCATGTGAAGATGTTGATGCAAATAAACAAAGTAAAAATGGTCAAAATCAAGTAGCTACCACAATGTTTATACGAAGAACATTGTCTATAATCTACCTAGAAATGCAGGAATGTCATTCAACCCAGAACTAGCTTTTAAGGCCTACACGTAAACCTGATGATAACTTGGTTGCTCCCATCACAATAAGTTCTAAAAGACTCCTTTTGGGTTGCAAGCTAATGAATCTAAACTATTAATTAACTATCATAAATTTAATAATAAAATAAACCCTTAAACAATATCTAATACAGTAGAAAAAAATTCAAATTAAAAATAATTATTTAAAAATAAATAAATAAATAAATAAAATGGAATAATAAAAAAGGCTTCATGTTAAAATTCCTCCATGTAGTCCAAATCTCTAATGTTTCGCAAATTCTTGACAAATTTACATGAAATTCTCTCTCGTCTGGATGAATTAGTGGACCTGCGATATATGGTTGGAAAGCTTCAGATGTCTAATTTGTAGCCCAACTTTAATCGAAGGTCTTATTTGACATAATTGACAATATCAGTTTACTAACTTGACCCTCTAAAATATTATGTTCCCTAATTCCATTTGACTTAAAAATTTACCACAATATATTTTTATGTATATAATATTTCCTGTAAAATTCCAGTTTTTTTCAATATATGGTTTGAAAGATATGCCCAATCTTACAAAACTAGTCAGTAGATATTTTAATGTAAAATTTGGACCTCAATTGACCAACAAACTTTCAATTTCTTCAATTTGGCCCTTGATTTGGTAAATTTCAGCCCCTGTATTCACGCATCTTTTCCAATTTAGTCCTTGACATTAGATTTCTTCAATCAAGTCTCTAATTGCCCATCAAACTTTAATATTTATGCAATTAAACCCTTGATTTGGCCAAATTAACTACTAAAAATTGCAATTCAACCCCAAAACTTTAATTTCTTTCAATTAAAGTATAAATTGACTTTAAGAATCAAAGTTTCTTGCAATTAAGCCATAAATAAATTCATTTAAACCTTGAAAAATTCCAATTGAGTTCTTGAAAATTCAATTTTGAATTTCCCTTCGCAAATTGAATTTTCTTTGCCTATATGGTCATTATTGGTTGAAAATACACTGTCAAATTTTCTAATCTTGTATATTTAATCTTGTATATTTTGATCTTTCTCAACTAGTCTTTAGTGATTTCCTGGGTATTCTGGTACATTCTTCTTAATTATATTTTTATTTTATTTTCCTCCAACATTGTTTTTTTAATTTTTTTATATTTTCTCTTTTCTTCATTTTTTTTGTTTATGTGGGGCCCTAAAATTGGTAACAAAATTAGGTAGAGTATATTAGGGGTGATATTGTCTTTCTTACATACAACCAATACTCTTATCAAGACTTTATAGACTAGTTAAGGTTTTTAGTGATCAAAATACAGGTGACAACTCCAAACTTTTTAAACCATAAAAATGACAAGAATTCTTTGTTATTTTAACAACTTAAAAATCTTAATTCAAGATGATTATCGCGACGCCATACACATGTGACACACACGTCCCTAGACGTTATCGATGGGTGTGGAAATGCATTAGAAGTAGGGGTGAGCAAAAAAACTAAAAAATTGATTAAATCGAGAAAAACAGAAAATCACTAACCGAAAAAACCGAACCATGAAAAAAACGATTAAACCGATTAGAATTTTGAAGAAACCAACCGGTTGGGTTCAGTTTCGATTTTATAAGCCTGAAACTGAAAAAACCGAACTGAACCGAACGCAAACAAAAAAAACCGGAAAAAAAAACGAGCCAAACCGGTTCGAACCGGTTTTTGTTCTAAAAAAATCAAACCGAACCGAAGACGGTCGGTTTGAACCGGTTTTGCTTTTTTAAAAAAAAAAAATTGGTTTGGTTGCTTTTTTTTATAAAAACTAAACCGAACCGAAAATAATCACCCCTAGTTAGAAGCTTTGGTTGTGCATACTAGGTGCAAGGCTGACATGCTGTCTTGATTCACTTCTGATTCTATTAGCAACCACCAGTTTTTATGCTTATTTCATCCACCATTGAAGGTTGAAGTTGTTTGTTCTTAAACCCTAACATTTATAAGCTCACTCTATGAATTTGTGTTTGTACATTAAATTGAACTTTATAACTCATATTCTGGAATTACATGTGATGGACTATGAGTTTATTTTTTTGAGTTGTGTTTGCATTTAAACAGAGATAATAGTGTCAATTAATATAACTTTATTATTCACTAAATGACTATGAGATGGTGAGGTCCAATATTAGACCTAATCTTTGAATGTTGTTTAGTGGATCACAATAGTTTAAGCAGACCATATAAATACATTTAACATTTAAAATATAAAACATAACTTACTTTAAGTAAGATGTATAAGATAATGTTTATCTTTCTTATTACATAACTAGTCTTTTGCTCAAAAACTATGTTGACCAAGAAGGATTTTTAATTACTCTAAAATTAGGTTTTATCATATTTTATCCTTTTTACACATAGCTCATTGGATATCCTTGAAACAATAACCATGTACAAATAAATATTCAGAGACTAGATTAGTATCTGCGTTATGATAAGAAGGCGAGTCAAGAAGATTATCTACTACTAATCTTAAACTATTAATTTCTTTTTATTCCATTGAAATTTCGACTCAATTTTGTGAATTGTTTTCATTTAAATCAACAAAACTCAAAAATTAATAAACAACTTATATCAATATATAAAATCCATACCAAATGAAACCTTAATCGCGGAGTAAATTTTCCATCTTTGCAACTCCCTTGTTAAACAACTTTCCAACCATTCATTAGGAGATGAAGACGCTACGGCTTGATGATGGTAAGATGGAACTATCATTGTATCTGTTCGAGCAAGGCTGTAAATGTCACGATCCAACTTACCAATATTTGAAACAGCATTATTTTTTGTTATCAGATGAACCCCACACTGTTCAACTCCACTGGAGCTTATTTCTACATTCAGCTCCAATTCCTCCACTCCTTTCACTGCGCATCGATACCCCCCAATCAACGGTAGACTCAGAATCCAAGAATTCCTAGTGGAACTTGGGTCAAATTTGATGCTGCTGGACCTTTCAAACATTACCTTACCGTTGCTCTTATTTCTTAAAAGAGTTCTACACGGAGCAAATGACCCTTCTAAAGAGGTGGCATAGACAACCCCAATAAGCAGCCCTTGGAGTTGATTACCATATGAACCTAAAACTGAAGGTAAATGAAATGATAATGAAGATCCTTCTCCCCGAAGGCTGAACCATTCTGGTATCTCACTGGCAGAAAAGCTAATCTCACACATTTCACCTTTGAACAATTCCTGTTGTTTTCAAGGAAATAAGGTAAGTTTTTTTTGTTTTAATTAATTAACAATTCAGATGCTATTTATGTATGTTCAAGTGTAAGAGAGAAAAAAAGGAGAAACAGAGAGTACCTGAACAAGAGTTTCCTTATAATTATTTGATAAATCGTTGCAGTCATCAAAGTTCAGAATGGATGAGCTAGTGTCCAGAAGTTCCATGTGCCGAAACTCTATTAAATTTAGGCAGCCAACTGAAGTAACTAAGAGTCTCTTTTCTCCCAGAACTGGCACTCTTTCCATTGTCGAGCAAATACAAGCATACAACCTCGTCAAACTTAATGGAAGTTCTGAGGTTGATAGGAATAGATTTGGGCATCTACGAACCCACAAATCCTTAAGATTAAGAAGGTGCCCAATACTAGAAGGCAGGTTGGAGAATTTGCTCCCTGACAAATTCAGCTTTTCAAGACAGGACAAACTCCCAATATCAATGGAGCTTGAAGCTTCATGTAGACCACAATAACTTATATCTAGTTCTTTCAATGAGGTCAAACCAGTTAAAGGAGTTGGTAGCATAGCTATGGAGGTAGAACAGCTTCGCCATGAAAGCCATGAAGAAAATCGAGAAAACCATGATTTAGATTGTAGATCATGTTTGTAGCTGTCTCCAACCAATGATAACCTTGTTAGCTTCTTCAAATACCCAGTTGAAGCGGGAAGTTGCTTAATTGCAGTTCCATTTGCTAACAACTCAGTTAAGGATTCCATATCACCCAAGAATTCTGGCAATTTCTCAAGTTGTGAGCACAAACTAATATTTAGAGTTTCAATGGATTTCAAGTTGCAAATGCTTTCTGGAAGAGTTTTTAGCCTGCAACATCCCTCCAAATTCAACGAAACAAGCCTTTTTAAATGTCCAATAGATGGATGTACCTTGGCCAAACTCGTGCAAGCTGTAAGTTTTAGTATCTCCAAACTAGGGAGTCCTTGGAAGTTTGGTGTTTTGACAAGGAGCTTGGAATAGCTAAGATTGAGGATTTTAAGCTTATTGAGAATCTGTCAAAACAATTAACAAAATGAGAGAAAGTTAGTCATGTGAAAAATGTAACTCTAAATTAAATTTCATTATGGAAAATTTGGGAGCCAATTGGAAATTTCGTACCTTAGTCCCCTTCCAAAGTTCTTCGATGTTACTATGCTGCAAATCAAGAACAACCAGGTTGTTTAGCTGGAGATCAGATGGCAAAGATTTCATAGGGCATTCAAGCCAACAAAGCCATATCAACTCATTCGGTAGAAGCTTGTAGCTTCCGGCAAGATGTGCTCCATTGATTTGGAGTAATTTCAAACGTCTCATATTTGTAAATGATTTTGTGCTAAGAGATGCAACTGTTGATGCTCGAACATCTAGTGCGAGACCCTCCACAGCATCTGTTCCCTGAAAATTAATGGAGAAAAGTAGAAAACTATCACTTACGAGAAAAATAACAAAAGTATTTTTTTGTTCTGCTTACATTAAATTTGATAGTATATAAGATTGTTTTGAGGTCCAGGACCATAAGAATTTAGTTCTTACCGTCTGGTTGTTGAGGACATCTAAGGCATCCTCAAGAAGCCAAATTCTGTTGCGTTTTCCAGGATGGTCATATGACACTTCACGAGCAATCTCCCTGCCCATGTCTCTTATGAGGTCATGCATGTTTAACTCATTTTCATCATTAATTGACAAGAGGGACCTTTGGATGAGAATATCAATGCCGATATCAGGAAAGAAGCCACGACCATCGAGTATTTCTACTACATATTCTTTGTCCCAACCAATGAAAAAGCATGCAATATCGAGGAACATGGCCTTCACTTTGTCATCATCCAAGGTGTCAAAACTTATTCTAAGTGTTTTCTGAATTTGTCTGTTTGGAATTTTCCGTAGTTTCTTAATAGCACTTTTCCATACAGATATGTTTCTTCTGAACAAATAAGAACCTAAAACTTCAAGAGCTAAGGGAACCCCTCCAGCATAGTCAACTATAGCATTCGATAGCTCCACATAATCTTCCTCTGGATGGGTGTCCTTAAAGGCGTGCAAACTAAAAAGCTGAAGGGATTCATGTTGATGCAATTCCTTAACATGATATTTCCCATCCACTTCAATTTGAGTTAGTAAATGTTCATCTCTCGTTGTAATGACTATTCTACTTCCTGGACCAAAACAATTTCTCTCTCTCACCAATGCTTCTAGTTGTTTAAGTTGATCAAAATCATCAAGAACAACAAGAACTCTTTTGTTACGAAAACGATCTTTCATCAAATTGACTCCTTTAGAAACATTATCGATCTTCCAAGTATTTGGTTTCAAAATATCACAAAGAAGCTGCTCTTGTAATTGCTCTACTGTTTTTTCTTTGACATTCGAAATAAAAGAGCTTCCCTCAAATCCATGACATAGTTGATTAAATACAGCTTTCGCTATTGTTGTTTTACCTATTCCTGGCATCCCATACACACCCACAACTCGAACATCATTTGAGTGGATGCTTAGCAGGTCAATAATATAATCAACACGAGACTCAATACCTACAGGATACTTGGCAACGTCTAAGCATTTGGGACCTAATTTATGCAACAAATCTTCAACAATCTTTTGAATAAATTTCGATTCATACCTGTTCATTGCAAAATCAAGTCATATTCGGAAGAGATAGCTAACCATATGCAAAGAAGCTTTTTAAAGTGTCTGTGTGTCTGTACATATAATGGGAGTGAAATCAGGCTAGTCATAGCTATGCTAAATCGAAGCAATTAGGCATCTACTCCAATGGCTGCTTCGATTTTACTAATTGGTTTTAGGAATTGTTTTGATTAAAAATTACACTATTGAAGAGTGAAATTAGATGACAGAGAGAAAGACATACCCGTTTGCCATATCCTTCAGAATCCATCCAGATATATTTCCAGCCTCATCAAGAGCTTCTCTCCACCTTTTCAACCTCTCCATTTCAATCTCAAAGTCTTCTTCTTTTCTCTTAAGAGCTTCACCAACATTCCATTTCTGTTTTCGCACATATGACGGATCGATATCATAGAATATAGGAACAAGAAGCTGCCCCATGGCATGCCTACACTCAAGAATCTTTACGAGTTCGTCAAGACACCATCTAGAAGAAGCATAGCCTTTGGAGAAAACCACTACAGAAATCCTTGATTCTCGGATTGCCCTACTGAGTTGTGAGGAGATTTCCTGTCCTGGAGGAAGTTCATTACCGTCCCGAAACGTATAGATACCTGCTTGGTCTAAGGCAGCATAAAGATGATCTGTAAAATTGTTGCGAGTATCTGCTCCTCTAAAACTCAAAAAGACATCGTAGGTCGATCCATGTCTAGAAGAGGATGAAGAAGAGGAATGGGACTCAAAGGATACAGAAGCCATACCAAGACACGGTTTAGAAACCTAGGTAGCAAATTGGAAACGTTGGTTGAAGAGCATGGAGAGGAGTGATCACGGAAAGAAGTAGCAAGGCATGTGAACTGTGAAGGGTTTTTCTTACAAAGACGTGTAAATATCAGTGAAGGGTTTTTCTTGTATCTGTGAAGTAGCTTGCATCTATGTTTGGGGATCAGTCGAATGGAAAATGTGTGGTGTGTGTGAATGTTACCTGTTCTAAGATATGAAACATTTTAAAGGCTGACATGACTTTTATTTGATGTATGCCAGTCAATGCAATGCCGCCAGAGTAGACTAATAAGATATAAAAAAAATTGGTTTTTTTTTTAAATTCTTACGTTATTTTTATTTAAATAAGATATAAAAAAACTCAAAATTTTGCAAAATCGTTGCAAAAACAAACATTTCTTTAAAAACTCTCTCTCCAACGTAAAATGCATTCTAAAGTAATCTGGAGTAATTAATGCAAAGGTTAGAACTTTGGAGGATTGAAGCCAATTAGTATCGGGAGACATTTATTTTTATCTGCCAAACTGTAGATTACTAGTCATAATTTTCGGTAGACAAGATTGACTTTGTTTGTCTAAATCGTGTGTACCACCATAAATGCCAGAAATTATGCTTTTGGTCAGAAATTTAATCTTGTGCTACTATGAGATGGTGACTAAATTCAGAAATTTTTCAAGGCTTAATTATACCACCTGCACTTGCAATTTCTTTCCTTCTAGTCTTTTTGAAGAATGTCTAGAACCTTTCACACACTACAAAAGTTTAAATGTATTTTGAGTCATGTTGATAGAGACCTAGGAGTTGTAATTTATTTTTTATTCTTCTCAATTTACAGTTGAAATGTCTGTAATCTTCCCTGTCATCATTTTGTTTATTACTAGAATCATGTTTGTTCAGCCATTTTTTGTTTATTATCTTTAGGAATGAAGTGTTGAGAGTGTTTCATAGGAGTTGAAAAAAATATATAAAGATTTTGTATCTCATAATAAATCAATTCAAAATCAATTTAATTATATAATTATAAAAATATTAAATAAATTATTTATAGAGGTCCAAAAGTAAGGATTGGGATGAAAAATAATAAAAGAAAGAAAGAGAAATGCATAGAGTCCAATAATTTTCTCCCTTAGAAATCTTTTACCCTTATTTTTCTTGTCTTGTAGTTATTATTTTAATGAATATCACTAAAACAACATGAGAAATAAATTTAACTTGTATTCTTACGTATAAATTTATTATCATACAAATCACCAAACTGATTTTGATGAGTTAGCATAGAATATAACTTAAAATACAAATAATTTATTTATATAGGTCCAAAAGTAAGGATTGGGATGAAAAATAATAAATGAAAGTTAATTTTTTTCTTTAAAAAAAAAAAGCGAAATGCATATATTGTCCACCTCCAACAATTTGATAAGAGAAATTGGATGCAGGATCCAAACCAAGCTAGCACACTTTCAATCTTCTTTCTTTTCTTTGGCGATCTAACTCCCTGATCCTTTGATCATCTTCACTATTCGCATTTTATGATTGGCTTTCTAGTTTCAGTCTTGAATCTTGAGATCATCTTTATCAATAATGACGGCTTTTGTTCTCAAACTTTTGTCTAGGAATGGTTTTTTTTTTTTTCCCCCTTAGGAACAAGGATACTAAATGAGCTTACAAATTCATCAACACCATTAATAGGACTATCGACATCTTCTTCACTAGTTGCACTCTAGGTTTTCTTGCCAGACTATTATCTAATTATTTTTCTCTTGTCTTGGGTAAAATAATACCAAATGGGTTTACAAGCCCTTTGTCAAAAGACCCATCAACATGATGTTTGATGATCACAAAGGCTACACCCAGACACCATCTCTGATTAAATTCTTTAACTTTTTCTTAAATTGAAAATCATGATATTCTTAAACAATTTAAATGTTTATTTCAAAACCTGTGAAATTCAATATCATCTAACTTGTCCTTGTTACACACATGAAAAAATGGGTTCTATTGAATATCTACATCATCAAATTATTCAACTGGGATTAGCTTTATTTGCTCATTCTAAATTACCAAAAACATATATATTGGAAAGATCCCTTTTTAACTGCAACATGTATTATTAATCGTCTTCCCTCCAAAGCTCTTAACAACAAATCCCCGTTTGAACTGCAACATATATTATTAATCGTCTTCCCTCCAAAGCTCTTAACAACAAATCCCCGTTTGAACTGGCATATCATTAAAAACCAAACTACGTATTCCTGCGTGTTTTTTGATGTGCTTGTTGGCCAAATTTACATGCTTGCAATGAACACAAAACTGTTTTTCATTCTAAAACTTGTATTTTTCTTGGTTACAATCTCTCAAACCAAGGCTACAAATATCTTGACTTGGCCACGGGTAAAATATTTGTTTCTCGCCATGTTATTTTTTATGAGTCTTTGTTTCCATAGGAGCAAGAGTCGAACATGTCCACTCCTCCTGCCCCATATATCTTATCCTTACCAGTTTCTATTTGCTATTCCCGTAATCTAACTACTAGTGCAGCATGATCAGGCCATTGCAACAAATCATCCATCTTTGGATATTTATCCTACTATGTTATGCTCAGATGATGCTTCAGTGCCAGTACCTCCACGGGATGCCTCTCCCCATTCCACCATTGTTGTTAGCTCTTCCTCTCGTGATGTTTCCACAATCACTCCTGCTGCACAGCCCCGCATGATTACACGGTCTCAGACAAATTCCCTCAAGCCAAAGATACCTTATACTGGTATGGCTAGATATCCACTACATACGTGTTTTCTTACTCATTCTACCCCTTCTCTTATAAAGCCTTCTTGTTTTACTTAAAGGACATTTGTTTGTTTTTTAAGTAGTTTTTATGGTTGTGGTTTGAAAAAAAATAAGTTTTAAAAAGTATGGTTAGTTGGATTTAAATACGTGTTTGGTAAAAATTATATATGGTTGAGGTTTATGTGCAGCAAAAAACATGTATAAAATGTTTGGTAGTTGTGTGGTTGCAGTTATTTTTCTAAGTGATTTTTACCTGGAAATGTATCAAAATTATTTTTTTTTATTTTTTAAAAATTATTTTTGATATCAACGCATCAAAATGATCTGAAAACACAAAAAAATATTAATTTAAAGTAAAAAAGATATTATTTAATATATATATATAAGTTTTTTTTTCTTGTTTAAGAATTTCATATATATTTTTACTTTTATTCTTGTATTCAATTTTATTATGTGTTTCTAGTTTTTCAATTTAAAAGGCATATAGTTCATCCATGCCCTTCATCAGTCTCTATAGCAAATCCAGATTTTTTAAGAGTCCCCGCATCAGATGTTGACACTATTATTATGGATTTTCATCTTTATAGCAATGAAAAGTGAAAAGTAAAGCTCTTTTTCATTTTAATACTTCAAATTTTAAGGTTTTTTTTTTAATTTATTTTTTTAATATTGGCTTTAACGGGTATAGAACTTTATAATTTATTTTAATTTGCTCTATATAAAGTTATTATAATCTCATAACTTGTATCGTGAATTTTGTGGGTTAGCTTTGTTGACTCGAGTCATTTTATTTTTATTTTTATTTGGGTTGATAAAATTCAACTTTGAGTTGATTGGAAATTAAAATCTATAATTTTTTTAACTGCTTTCTATAGAGTTATCTTAATTTTTTTATCTAGGTTCGACAAGTTACCCCATATTGATTTTGGTTATTTTTTTATTTTTATTTTTATCTTAAAATTGAGTTGATTGAGAATTGAAATTTAAAAAATAAAATTATTTATTTTCTATGTGATGATCATGGTCCTATGACCCAAGTCGAGAGTTATGCCGATTCACTTGAGTTTTTTGTTTAGTTGAATTTTATTATTTAATATTAAATTAATTAGAAATAAAACTTTATAATTTTATTTTAATTTTTACCTTTGTAAACTTTCAAAAAATTTATATTTGGTTGTCTAAAAATTGCAACCTGGCCCAAGAAAGCAATGGGCCATTTCACAGTCTTGCCTGCCTATGGGCTAAGGACTGTTTAATATCGGGCCAGGTACTCTTGCTTCCTGGTCTACTATTCGAATTCTAAACCCCTAGTAGATTTACCTTAGAATGAATCAAGTCTAATCAAATGGGCTGTTGGATGCCAGAATGATGCAGAAAATTTGGATAAATGCCCTGCAATCCATTCCGACCGAAGAATATCACTGAATGACATTTCAAAGATTAGACAGGTAATTAAAAGTCCAAGTTCATGAGAAGTTTCATAGAAGTTTGGGTTCAGTAAGTCCTCAACGCATGCCATAGATCCGTCGACTACTTCTCGAAAAATATCATTGAATGCAATGCCGCCATGGTGGGACATGATGGGTTCCAGATAGCATGTAAGCGCTAAGAAACGAATCTATGGAAATTTTCTCTGGATTTTAGCAAGAAAATTATAGGTTTAAAGAAGGAAAAAAAAATAGGAGATACATGGAAAACACATTGAGATTGCACACTAATTTCCCAGTATGTGATTGAATTTTTTTTCCATGTGAATAGGCAAGAGGTGAGCACCAAGTCAAGAGGAAATTCATATGTGTATTTTAATTGACCTGTTCAATCTCTGCCTTTGTCAATAAATACAATTACTCTTCCTATTATATTCTTACAATTGTGTTCCTAAACCAATCTAGCAAAGCACAACTCAACAATGAGCCAACATCCTCTGTAAGCAAAACGTTCTAGCTATATTCTATCCTCCTTCCCTGGTAAAATTTGCATTTTAAAGCCATGTTACATCCTTATTTTCTAACAGGCTCCATGTTCCTCTGTGTGTGTGTTTTGTTCTTGTTTTTTATTGCAGATTTATCAGTGGACTAGATTTGGCGGACTTAGTGGTGAACTCTGATTTGCTCGAGCTATCATGCGGTGCTATAAAGGACCTTCAAACAGAAGCCAGTTCAGATCAGCAAGACTCTTGCAGTCTCTCCCTAAGATACAAGCTCGAGAAGAAATCAAAGTATACCCTCATAGCCTTCACCACTTCTACTTTATCAAGGAAAGAACTTCTTCAACAGGGAGGAGATTTGGTTTCATCAACAACTCTCATGGAGATGGATTTACCTATCTTTGACTTCTTATGCACTGAAAGAAACCGGTCGTTTTCCATTCATAGAGGTGCAATCACCCTTTTTAAGACCCATTTTAAGGAGCTGTCCCAGCTCAAAACTCAGGTATCCTTCTGAATCTTTTTTCAACATTAAGTGTACATTATTGAATCATTTAAATCTCACGTCATTGAATCAGAAAACTACACATTGACCATAATTATTAGGAAAATACATATTGAAGTAACACACAAACGCCAAATTTTCTTCTGGTCCTTAAATTAAGTTTATGATTTTGTATGACTAGATCCTTGACAAACCAGACTAAACGACGAAAATAAGAGAAGGATCCAACATGGAGATTATTATTTTACGAAAATATGTTCCTGTCTTGTTTCACTGTATCATGGTCCTGATTATGAACTCTTTTAGATCCATGATTCAAAGACCGGTGAATTGCTGCGCACTCCATTAATTGTGACTGGACACTCAATTGGAGGATCAGTTGCTTCTCTATTTACCTTATGGCTTTTGGACAACATAAAAAGAAATCAGCCACCTCCGAAACTCCCCCTCTGCATCACTTTTGGCTCGCCATTTATTGGCAATCAAGGCCTCCGACAAGCAATGTTAGAATGTTTAACATGGAATTCTTGCTTTCTCCATGTCGTCGGCAACAAGGACCTATTTCCAAAAGCTTCCATTTCCCACTACGATAGTCCTACTCAATCTGCCATAGAGGAA
>Ga0307511_10004726_pt1 | contig 13927 bp, 14 predicted proteins | sample 13_EM_MG_FD_200266 | JGI IMG/M metagenome (GOLD analysis project Ga0307511, IMG submission 200266) | Populus trichocarpa ectomycorrhiza microbial communities from riparian zone in the Pacific Northwest, United States - 13_EM | ecosystem: Host-associated > Plants > Roots > Unclassified | place...
GCTTTGCTGATGGAGACCCACCCATCGGGAAATCCGTCGCTGTCCCAGGGAACCTCTCTATATCATCAACGAGCGGCGGGCACCCGCCAAAACCATCGCTCGGTGGCCTCAGCTTTTGTAACGGCGCAGAGCAGTGAAATCTGCCGGCGATATGCTCAGATTCACGCCTCCTGTTCCCTTACAACTCCCCGTAACTCGGGACGTTTTGGGTTAGTATCCCGAGAGAGGAGACGAATCGAAGCCAAGTCGAAATCGCGAAACGTTCCACAGGCTGACTCTGGTGAGTCAGCCGATCGTATGTGTTCATGTACACCGAATCGTAAAATATTCCCCCATCGCATGGCTCTGTGCAATTTGCACGTGGCTTATCACGACAGGGCGGTCGCCTATTTTTCTTAGGGCCATGCTCTTCCTCACAGCCTCACGCAACACCGTATTCTCGCCGCCACGTTGAGTTTCGACAATGGAAACCAAACCCCAACGTCCTGATGGGAAGGATGGAATTCTCTCTGCATTGAATATAGCCATCGAAGCCATGAATCTTGCGAAGGAGATCTCAAGTATTACGCCAGCCAAGGCCGTGTTTGGCTCCGTCAGTGTCCTACTCGCAATGGTTAGGGTATGTTTCCTTGTCTCCTACGATCCAATGTTCCATGTTCACATATGGCCAGGACTCGATGGCCAACGAACTGGACTACGTCGAGCTCGGCCTAGCCTGCGCAGACGTGTGTAATACCCTTCATGAGAGGACGAAGGAAAAGCAAACGAAAGAACTCAATCAGTCCGTGTACGAAGCGATTGAAAAGTTGAAGACGTGAGTTCTCCTGGTGATTGGAGTGCGCGAAGTATTGAACGTGCCTATTTACCGCGCCCTAAACCGCAGAACCGTGGAAAGGATCCAAAAGAAGATCATCAAGAAATGTAAACGGAATCAGCTTTCCCGACTCCTAAACGCGAAGAATGACAAGGATACCATCGCCGCTTGGAAGGTGGACTTCAACAGGTTCCTCCATGTTTTTAACGTGTGTCCCGTCATCGTTGCACGAATATTACTAACCGTTCACTCGCAGACTGAGCTTGCATTAACCACTCACGCCATGATTTCTGAGATCCGGGGCATTGTGGTGGGGGGCCAGGAGGGGGCTGACAATCAACGTCGGTCGGTGAGTGGTATTTGTATTCTGTTCCACCACAGAATGAATAAACGGTTGCCGCCTAGACATCAGCCAGGTCAGCAACCTCGACTGCCGATAGATCCAACGTCTTATATTTGCATCTAGTACACCCGGAGAATCACCACCACCACCACCGAGGGACTTCTTTGGACGAGACGACTTGATCGAGAAGATCGTCGGTCTGGCAGAAAACATCACTCCGTTCGCTCTCATCGGCACCGGTGGAATCGGCAAGACATCCATCGCCCTCACCGTCCTCCACGATAGTCGTGTTAGGCAGCGTTTTGGCGACAACCAACGGTTCATCCGATGTGACCAGTTCCCCACCTCGCTCACTCATTTCCTTCGCCGGCTCTCCGAAGCCACCGGTGCAGGCATCGAAAACCCCAACGGGCTGACCCCCCTACGACCATTCCTATCTTCAAAGGAAATGCTCATAATCCTCGACAATGCGGAATCAATTCTGGACCCGCGGGGAACAGATGCCCAAGGGATCTACGCTGCGGTGGAGGAGCTCAGTCAGTTCGACAACGTTTGTCTCGGCATCACGTCTCGTATCGCTACTATTCCTCCCACCTGCGAGACCCTCGACATCCCGATGTTATCAGCTGAGGCTGCATGCGATACCTTTTATCGTGTATACAAAAACGGCGAACGGTCCGATCTCATCAACAACATCCTCAAACAACTCGACTTCCATGCTTTATCAATCACCCTACTCGCGACCGTCGCACACCAAAACAGGTGGGACATGGACCGGTTGACCAAGGAGTGGGAGGGACAGCGGACCGTTGTGCTTCACACACATCACAACAAGAGCCTTGCCGCCACGATCGAGCTTTCACTCGCCTCCCCCATGTTCCAGGAACTCGGTCCTGGCGCCCGGGAGCTCCTGGGAGTCATCGCCTTCTTCCCTCAAGGTGTCGGCGAGAACAACCTCAAATGGCTATTTCCCACCATCTCCGATGGAGCGAATATCTTCAACAGTTTCCGTGTCCTTTCCCTGACGCACCAAAGAAATGGGTTCATCACGATGCTGGCGCCGCTCCGGGACCATCTTTCTCTCAAAGACCCGAGGTCATCTCCGCTTCTCTGTGCAGCCAAGGATCATTACTTCGCTCGGTTGTCGGTCGGGCTTTATCCCGGCAAGCCCGGCTTTGAAGAAGCGCGATGGGTCAAGGTGGAGGATGTGAACATCGAGCACCTTCTCGATGTTTTCACAACCATTGACACAGACTTGAATTGTGTCTGGGATGTTTGCAGTTATTTCATGAATCACCTCGGTTGGCACAAACCACGGCTCGTCCTGCTGGGGTCAAAGATCGAAGCACTTCCGGATGCCCACCCCTCCAAGCCCCGATGCTTGTTTGAGTTCTCCGGATTGTTTAGCTCAGCTGGAAATGAGATGGAGCGCAGGCGACTCCTCATCCATACCTTGGAGCTCTGGAGAGAGCGGGGGGATGACTCTGAGGTTGCTGGAACACTGAGGAGCTTATCCGATGCAAACCGGCTACTGGACCTCCACGAGGAAGGGATACAGCAGGCGAGAGAAGCGTTAGAGATCTCCAAACAACTCAATGATACATTCGGACAAGCACATTCTTTGTGTTCACTCGCTTGGTTGTTGTATGACGCCTGGCAGCTCGATGCCGCAGAAGAAGCCGCATCACAATCAATCAATCTCCGCACAGGCAAAGTAGATCAATCTCTGGTCTGCGCATGTCACCGCATCCTTGGCCTGATACACTCCTCCAAGGGCGAGAAGGAGAAGGCTATCGACCACTTCGAGGCGGGCCTCGGGATAGCGTCCTCTTTCGACTGGCACTTCGAACAATTCTGGGATCATTATAACCTAGCACGGCTGTTTTTCGACCAAGGCAGGTTCAATGACTCGGACGCTCATGTTGAACGTGCCAAATTGCATGCGGTCAATAACATGTATCACGTGGGTCGCGCAATGGAACTCCAGGCTGGGTTTTGGTACAAGCAAGGCAGGCTCAGAGAAGCAAAATCAGAGGTTTTGTGTGCCATCGATGGCTATGAGAAGGTTGGGGCCACACGGAGTCTGGAGAGATGCAGAAACCTCATCCGTGATATCGAAAGGGGGATGGAACAACCGACTACCTCTCACGAATCAGACTTTGACGGTGAGCTCCTGGAACACAGTGCTACTTCCTACGTGTATTGACCTTCCCTTCTAGGCTAAGATCAGGGAGCCAAACGATACCGTCGGTGGCCGCCCCGACTCCTCCAGACGTATTCTTCTCGCATGGCGCCGTAACCCTGTCCCCCACCTCGTATCCCGTTACGTTCCCCAATATTATTGACATTCCCGTTCCCCTCTCGCTTCCTCCTCCCTCAAGAACCTTCTCCCCTCCGCGCGATTGCTCCGTTCGTGTGCGTCGTTCTGTATCCATTGTTCCACCGCTCGTCGCCATCCGCACTCTGTATAATTGCCCCTGTCTCCCGTGACCTACCTTTTTATTTATCCCACATGTACGTATCCCGTAGGTCGCTCGTGACGGTTCACCGTTTGGTTTTGGCGGTGCCGCAATTGGGCCTGAGTAGTCCACCTTTACCACTCCCCGTAGACCTCGGCGATCGAGCAACACTGGAACGACACCAGCAGCTGCTGTGGCGCTAGTAGGCGAATTTCAGACCGTTGATCGCGTTCCAGAACCTGCTGTGAGACTGCACTATTATAGTTGAGCCTTGTAGTGCTGTGGTTGGGTTCTGCGTCGTTATCGTGCTATGGACGAGGGAGTGGGCCGGGAGGCTGCGAGGCACAACGAAACAGCCGTAGAAGTCCACAGCAACTCGACTGCTTTGCTGATGGAGGCCCGCCCACCGGGAAATTCGCCGCTATCCCAGGGAACCTCTCCATATCATCCACGAACGACGGGCACCCGCCCAATCATCGCTCGATGACCTCAGATTTTGTAACTGCGCCGAGCAGTCGAGTCGGCCGGCGATATACTCGGACTCACGTCTCCTATTCCCTTGCAACTCCTCATAACTCGGGACGTTCTGGTTAGTATCCCGAGATGGGAGACAAAACGAAGCCGAGTCGAAAACACATAACCGCGAAACGTTCCGCGGGCTGTCTCCGGTGAGTTTCTGATAAAAACCTGGATAATCAGTCAATCGCATATGTTCACATAACCATAAAATAATCCCTCGTCGCATGCCTTTGTTCAATTTGCACGTGGACTATTACGACAGGGCGGTCGCCTATCTCTCTTAGGGCCGTACTCTTCCTCACAGCCTCGCGGAACACTGTATTCTCGCCGCCACGTCGAGTTTCGACAATGGAGACCAAACCTCAACGACCTGAGGGGAAGGATGGAATTCTCTCTGCATTGAATATAGCCATCGAAGCCATGAATCTTGCGAAGGAGATCTCAAGTATCACACCAGCCAAGGCCGTTTTTGGCTCCGTCAGTGTCCTACTCGCAATGGTCAGGGTATGTTTCCTCGTCTCCTACGACCCGATTATCCATGTTCACATGTGGCCAGGACTCGATGGCCAACAAACGAGACTATGTTGAGCTTGGCCTAACCTGCGCAGATGTGTGTAATACCCTTCATCGGAGGACGAACGAAGGGCGAACGAACAAACTCAGTCGGTCCGTGTATGAAGCGATTGAGAAGTTGGCGACGTGAGTTCAATAGTGGTTGCGGTGCACGAGGTGTTGAATGCGCTCGCTTATTGCGCTGTCAATCGCAGAATCGTGGAAGGGATCCAAAAGAAGATCGTCGAGAAACGTGAACGGAATCAGCTTTCTCGACTCCTAAACGCGAAGAATGACAAAGAAACCGTCATCACTTGGAAGTCGGACCTCAACACGTTTCTCCACGTCTTTAACGTGTGTCCTGTCATCGCTGCATGAATATTGCTAAATGTTCACTGGCAGACCGAGCTTGCAATGACCACCAATGAAATCGTCTCCGATGTCCATCACGACGTTGTGGACACCCGCGTCATGGTCTCCGAGATCCATCGCACCGTTATGAAAGGCCAGGAATGGACTGATAATCAGCACCGGTCGGTGAGTGACACTTGCACTCTGTTCCATTGCAGAATGAATAAACGGTTGCCGCCGCGTAGACACAAGCCAGGTCAGCAACCTCAATTACCAATAGATCCAACGTCTTATATTTGCACCTAGTATACTCGGAGAATCACCACCCCCACCACCGAGGGACTTCTTTGGACGAGACGACTTGATCGTGAAGATCGTCGGTCTTGCAGAAAACATCACTCCGTTCGCCCTCATCGGCACCGGTGGAATCGGCAAGACATCCATCGCACTCACCGTCCTCCACAATACTCGTGTTAAGCAGCGGTTTGGCGACAACCGGCGGTTCATCCGATGTGACCAGTTCCCCACCTCGCTCACTCATTTCCTTCGCCGGCTCTCCGAAGCCACCGGTGCAGGCATCGAAAACCCCAACGGGCTGACCCCCCTACGACCATTCCTATCCTCAAAAGAGATGCTCATAATCCTTGACAATGCGGAATCAATTCTCGACCCGCGGGGAACAGATGCCCAAGGGATCTACGCGGCGGTGGAGGAGCTCAGTCAGTTCGACAACATTTGTCTCGGCGTCACGTCTCGTATCGCTACTATTCCTCCCACCTGCGAGACCCTCGACATCCCGACGTTATCAGCGGAGGCTGCGCGTAATACATTCTATCGTATATACAAGAACGGCGAACGGCCCGATCTCGTCGACAACATCCTGAAACAACTCGACTTCCATGCTTTATCAATCACCCTACTCGCGACCGTTGCACACCAGAACAGGTGGGATACAGACCAGTTGACCAAGGAGTGGGAGAAACAACGGACAGATGTACTTCACACACATCACAACAAGAGCCTTGCCGCCACGATCGAACTTTCACTCGCCTCCCCCATGTTCCAGGAACTCGGTCCTGACGCCCGGGAGCTCCTTGGAGTCATCGCCTTCTTCCCTCAAGGTGTCAACGAGAACAACTTCGAATGGCTATTTCCCACCATCTCCAATGGAGCGAATATCTTCAACAGATTCCGTGTCCTTTCCCTGACGCACCGGACCAACGGGTTCGTCACAATGTTGGCGCCGCTCCGGGACCATCTTTGTCCGAACGACCCGAGGTCGTCTCCACTCCTATGCACAGCCAAGGATAACTACTTTGGTCGATTGTCGGTTGGAGTTTATCCCGGCAAGCCCGGCTATGAAGAAGCGCGATGGGTCAAGGCGGAGGATGTGAACATTGAGCACCTTCTCGACGTCTTCACAGCCATTAACACAGACTCTAATGGTGTCTGGGATGTTTGTAGTTATTTCGTGGAGCACCTCCAACACCACAAACCACGGCTCGTCCTGCTGGGGCCGAAGATCGAAGCACTTCCGGACGCCCACCCCTCCAAGCCCCGGTGCCGCCGCAAGGAAGGGATACAGCAGGCAAGAGAAGCGTTAGAAATTTTCAAACAACTCAATGATACATTCGAACAAGCACATTCTTTTCGTTTCCTTGCTTGGTTGCTGTATGATGACCGGCAGCTCGATGCCGCAGAAGAGGCCGCATCACAATCAATAAATCTTCTCCCAGACAGAGTTGATCGATCTCTGGTCTGCCGATGTCATCGTCTCCTTGGCCTGATACACTCCTCCAAGAGCGAGACGGAGAAGGCTATCGACCACTTCGAGGCGAGCCTCGGGATAGCATCCTCTATCGACTGGCACAGCGAACAGTTTTGGGACCATTATGGCCTGGCATGGCTGTTTTTCAACCAAGGCAGGTTCAATGACTCGCACACTCATGTTGAACGTGCCAAATTGCATGCGATCAATAATACGTATTTCATGGGTCGTGCGATGGAACTCCAGGCTGGGTTTTGGCGCAAGCAACGCAGGTTCAGTGAAGCAAAGTCGGAGGTTTTGTGTGCCATCGATGCTTATGAGAAGGTTGCGGCCACAAAGGATCTGGAGGACTGCAAAAACCTCATCCGTTGTATCGAAGAGGAGATGAAGGAACCGACTGCCTCTTGCGAATCAGATCCAGACTTTGACGGTGGGTTCCTGGATACAGTGCTACTTCCTATGTATATTGACCTTCCATTCTAGGCTAAGATCGGGGAGCCAAACGATACCGTCGGTGGTTGCCTCGATTTCTTCAAGCGTAATCTTCTCGCATGGCACCGTGACCCTGTCCCCACCTCGTACCCCATTGCGTTCTCCAATATCGTTACCATCCCCGTACCCCCTCGCTCCCTTTCTCCTCAAGAACCTTCTCCCTTCCACACGATTGCTCCGCTCGTGCGCATCGTTCCATATTCATTTCTCTACCGCTCGTCGCTATCCGCACTCTGTATAAACGCCCCCCTGTCTCCGGTGACCTCTTTATTTATCCCACATGTACATATCCCGTAAGTCGCTTGCGACGGTTCACCGTTTGATTTTGGTGATACCACAATTGGGGCGAGTCGTCCACCTTTACCGCTTCCCGTAGGCCCCGGCGATCGAGCAACGCTGGAGCGACACCACTAGTATGGCGAATTTCAGACCGTTGATCGCGTTCCAGAACCCGTTGCGGGACTGCATTACTGTGGTCAGCCCCAATGATGCCCACGTGCGAACGGATGGACCTCTACCATCATCCACTGGGACGATCCTGTTCGGAATTTGCTGATGCTGTAAAACCCGGGCTTAGCAAACGCTACACGTCCCTTTCTTCCCATCCCACCGAGTGGCCAAAGAACAAGAAAGGCACTTCCCCGATGCCTCGTACTTACGTCCAACGGTGACCTTTCCAAAATGTGGGACGTCTATTTCACCCCATTGCGTCGTGATCCGAATGCCTTCGCCAGAGCCACCGTGATCATGTACAGGTGGTTTGTTAGAATGTCGGCGTTCAGTATGCACCTAGTTCTTCTCTCGTGCGTCGTGTTTATCTTCTACGGAATAAATACTTACCCCACAAGTTCCACAACATTCGACGTCGATAGCCCGCCCCCTTACCTCACGTCCGCCGCATTGCCCCGCCAACAACACACGCCACAAACGCACCCACCACCGCTCCCAACCCGACCTAGGCCCATACTCACCCAGTATCGTTACCACGTCCGTCTATGAGTCATCCCAAAATCTACCAAACGAGCGAGATTCTGCCGTAGGATCGTCCAGCGTCTCTTCGCTCGTATCCATGTCGAGGGTCGTCTAGAACCCAGTTGAGATGACACTGAGAAACAACGCATGTTCTGCTTCTGCCCCTGGGTGCCCCGCGGTGTCGTAGCTCGTATATCGCACGAACGGATGGAGGTTCGGGTTGGTTATCATACGGACCCTGTCCCGATCTCAGCACCTAAACTTACCCATTTGTTTCTCCCTCCTTCGTAGAAAGTACAACCCAATAGTATCCTCTCGCCTCCTTCGGATGGATACTTCAATGAATATTTCCTCACGGTGCAACTGTGCCATCCTGGCAGCCGATGTCAGAATCAGCAAGGTCGCCGGGGTGTTTTGTCTGATTCTGTGGCGCGCCCGCCTCGGTCCATTAGCAACCCTGCTGCTCATATCTGCCCCGCCCTCGTCCCCGCCTCCCCGGCTTAGCCTTGACCCCGACCGACCCCCTTGCCACCATCATTTGATCCCCTGTCCTAAACAGCTGCATCTTCAACGAAATGACGGACCCCAGAATTAGGAATGCACGAACGGGATACTATCTGGACCGCCTTGGAGAGTTCTCCCAATTTCGTGCTTGCTGCCCCCATACGTACATCGTTGCTACACTTTCCGGACAACGAGACCGTTTTCGAATTAAATATTGGCTAATTGTATGCATCCGAATACCACGTTGTGATAGCAGAATAATCCTAACCGAGCCCCGCAGTGCTGCAATTGGGCCCTGTGCTGTTACGATCATGCCGTGGATGAAGGGGTGGGACGGGAGTACTGCGAGCCGTAGCAGCAGCAGAGGTCCACAGCAACTCGACCGCTTTTCCGATGGAGACCCGCCCACCGGGAAATCCGTCGCTATTCCAGGGAACCTCTCCACATCATCAGTGAGCGACCGGCACCCGCCCAAACCATCACTCGATGGCCTCGGATTTTGCAACGGCGCCGAGCAGTCAAGCTGGTCAAGCCTCGTCAAGTTGGCCGGCGATATACAAGCGTTCACCCTTCTTATTCCCTTACAACTGTTCATAACTCTGGATGGTTTGGGAGCGAGGGGAGAGGAAACGAGGTCAGAAGCTCATCACTGCGAAACGTTCCACACGCCGTCTGATAACAAACCGGATGGTCAGCCGATCGCAGACATCGAGTCGTAAAGTCAAATGTTCCCTCACTGGATGGCTCTGTTTGCACGTGGCCTGTCATGAGAGGACGGTCGCCTATCTCTATATATTAGGGTTTGGACCCTCCCTCACAGCCCGCACGCAGCAACGTGTTCTCGCCACGCTGAGTTTTGGCGATGGCAGCCACATCCCAACGACCGAAGGGACGGGACGGGACCCTCTCTTCATTGAACGCAGCCATCGAAGCCATGAATCTTGCAAAGGAGGTCTCGGGCATTGCACCGGCCAAGGCCGTATTTGGATCCGTCAGTATCCTCCTAACGATGGTTAGGGTACGTTTCCTCGCTCCTACCGACCCGATGTACCATGTTCACGTGTGGCCAGGACTCGCTGGCCAACAAACGTGACTACGTTGAGCTCGGCCTAGCCTGCGTAGATGTGTGTAGAGCCCTTGATCGGGGCATGAACGAAAGGCAAACAAATGAGCTCAGTCAGTCCGTGTACGATGCGATTGGGGAGTTGATGGTGTGAGTTTAACCAGTGATTGTGGTACACAAAGCATCGAATGCACCCGCTCACCGCGTCGTCAATCGCAGAACCGTGGCAGGAATCCAGGAGAAGATCGTCAAGAAACGTGGGCGGGGCCTGCTATCTCGACTCGCGAACGCAAAAAATGACAAGGAGACAATTACCACCTGGAAGTTGGACCTCAACAGGATCCTCCATATCTTTAACGTATGTTCTGCCATTGTCGCATGACTATCGCTAAACCTTACTTACAGACCGAGCTGGCCATAAACACGCATCACGGCGTTGTGGATACCCACGCCATGGTTTCCGAGATTCACCATAGTGTGGTGAAAGGCCAGGAAGGTACTGATAATCAGCACCGGTCGGTGAGTGGCATTTGTACCCCGTTTCACTACAGGATGAATAACCGGTCGCCGCCACCTAGACACAAACCAGGTCAGTAACATTTGACTGCCGGTGGATCCAATGTCTGATATTTGCATCTAGTATACCCGGAGAATCACCACCGCCACCACCGAGGGACTTCTTTGGACGAGACGACTTGATCGAGAAGCTTGTCGGTCTGGCAGAAAACCTCGCTCCGTTCGCTCTCCTCGGTGTCGGTGGAATCGGCAAGACGTGCATCGCTCTCACCGTCCTTCACGACGACCGCATCAAGCGACGTTTCGGTGACGACCGGCGGTTCATCCGCTGTGACCAGTTCCCCACCTCGCTCACTCACTTCCTCCACCGGCTCTCCAAGGTCATCGGTGCAGGCACCGAAAACCCTGAGGATCTTACCCCCCTACGGTCATTCCTATCCTCAAAGGAAATACTCATAGTCCTCGACAACGCGGAATCCATTCTTGACCCTCAGGGAACAGACGCACAAGAGATCTATGCTGCAGTGGAGGAGCTCAGTCAGTTCGACAGCGTTTGTCTCTGTGTCACGTCTCGTATCTCCACTATTCCTCCAGTCTGCGAGTCCTTCGACGTCCCGAATTTGTCAGCGGAGGCTGCACGCGATACATTCTATTGTATCTACAAGAACGGCGAACGGCCCGATCTCATCAACAACATCCTCAAACAACTCGACTTCCACCCGTTGTCGGTCACCCTACTCGCGACCGTTGCACACCAAAACAGGTGGGACACAGACCAACTGGCCAAGGAGTGGGAGAGACAGCGAACGGATGTGCTTTGCACGTATCACAACAAGAGCCTTGCCGCCACAATCGAGCTTTCACTCGCCTCCCCCATGTTCCAGGAACTCGGTCCAGATGCCCGGGAGCTCCTCGGAGTCGTCGCCTTCTTCCCTCAAGGTGTCGACGAGAACAACCTCAAATGGCTATGTCCCACCATCTCCGACGGAGCGAACGCCTTCAATAGGTTCCGTGTCCTTTCCCTGACGTACCGAAGCAACGGATTCACCACAATGTTGGCGCCGCTCAGGGACCATCTCCGTCCCAAAGACCCGAGGTCGTCTCCACTCCTCTGCGCAGCCAAGGATCATTACTTCGGTCGATTGTCGGTCGGAGTTTATCCTGGCAAGCCCGGCTATGAAGAAGCGCGATGGGTCAAGGCGGAGGATGTGAACATCGAGCACCTTTTCGATGTCTTCACAGCCATCGATACAGATTCCGATGGTGTCTGGGATGTTTATAGTTATTTCATAGAGCACCTCCAACGCCACAAACCACGGCTTGTCCTGCTGGGGCCAAAGATCGAGGCGCTTCCGAACGCCCACCCCTCCAAGCCCCGATGCTTGTTCGAGCTCTCCGAATTATTTGACATAGTTGGAAATTACGTGGAGCGGAAGCGGCTCCTCATTCATACCTTAAATCTCTGGAGAGAGCGGGGGGGTGATTCTGAGATTGCCAGAACATTGAGGAGCTTATCTGATGTAAACCGGCTACTGGGCCTCCACGAGGAAGGGATGCAGCAGGCGAGAGAAGCGCTAGAAATCTACGAAGAACTCAATGATACATTCCAACGAGCACATTCTTTGCACCTCCTTGCTTGGTTGCTGTACCAAGACCAGCAGCTCGATGCCGCAGAAGAAGCCGCTTCACAATCGATCAACCTCCTCCCAGGCACAGTTGATCAAGTTCTGGTCTGCTATTGCCACCGCATCCTTGGTGAAATACACTCCGCCAAGGGCGAGACGGAGAAGGGTATCGACCACTTCGAGGCGAGTCTCGGGATAGCGTCCTCTTTCGACTGGCACTCCACACAATTTTGGGATCATTATGGCCTGGCAATCCTGTTTTTCAACCAAGGCAGGTTCAATGACTCGGACGCTCATGTTGAACGTGCCAAATTGCATGCGGCCAATAACATGTATCATATGGGTCGTGCGATGGAACTTCAGGCTGGGTTTTGGCACAAGCAACGCAGGTTCAGTGAAGCAAAGTCGGAGGTTTTGTGTGCCATCGATGCTTATGAGAAGGTTGGGGCCACAAAGGATCTGGAGGACTGCAAAAACCTCATCCGTCGTATCGAAGAGGAGAGGGAGGAACCGACTACCTCTCGCGAATCAGACTTTGACGGTAAGGTCCTGGGTACGGTGCTACTTCCTACGCGTGTTAACCTTTCCTTCTAGGCTAAGATCGAGGAACCAAACGATACTGTCGGTAGTTGCTTCGATTTCTTCAGACGTATTCTTCTCGCATGGCACTATGACCCTGTCCCCCACCTCGTACCACGTTACGTTCTATTGTTACCATCCGTGTGCCCCCTCGCTTCCTCCCTCCTCAGGAACCTTCTCCCCTCCACGCGATTGCTCCGCTCACGCGCGCCGTTCTGTATTCATTTCTCCACCGCTCATCACTATATGCACTCTGTATAATTGCCTCCCTGTCTCCCGTAACCTACCTTCCTATTTATCCCACATGTATGTATCCCATAGGTCACCTGTGATGATCCACCGTTTCGATTACTTTGTAATTGGAGGCTCTATAGCTCTTGTCGTGATAATGACGAGAGCTGATAGTACATAACCATTTCACACCCATCCCTAGCAGGGGTCGACTTGCGAGAATGCGCCAGAGGTGCCATTTCGACAACCGACGTGATCGAGATCAACCTCACCCGACACATCTTGTCGATCCACAACCATGGCCTCCCAAGTCCTCCCGTTAGGTGAACACAAACCAACCACAGTCACCCCGGAACGGGTTCAAAACCTGACACGCCAACAGAGCTCATCGATAGGTGCATCGGTTCAAAAATCTGGGTAATCATGAAGAACGACCGCGAGTTCAGTGGAACGCTGCTCGGGTTCGATGATTTCGTCAGTTCGTCGTCGTCCCTCCCTCCCACATATCGCCGTTTCCTGCGGCGTTGCGTTTGCGAGCGGTTTGTTGAACACCTTTTCTTTTGTCTAGATATGGTCTTGGAGGACGTAACGGAATTGTGCGTTTGATTCGATGCCTTTGCCGTGCCCCTTCGCGAAGTTGATTGTTATCTTTCCCTCTCCTGACCCTCGTCGCGCTCGATTCTGTTTTGTGCCGCTGTAGCGAGACCACGCCTCAGGGAAAGAAGACGACCAAGTTGAACCAGACATTGTTGAACGGGAATAATATCTGCATGGTAAGTATGCTTTCGTTCGTTCTCACAGTCGGTCCGGTGAACAATCAATTCTACAGCTTATCCCAGGAAGCAGCGGACCTGACCAATGATCCACCTCACGTTCATGGACCTCGGTAAATCTGTCCACGCGTGCTCGTCGGGAGATTCTGTCGGAGGTGCAGGTGTATGATTCACAAGGATTGGGGTATCAGATGTCAAAATATAGTTGGCCGACACTACATAACGAAGATACAACCAACAGATGCATAATGCTCTATGAAAAGGGAAGGGGTGGGGGACAAACCCAATGAACCTATGTAATCCCTCTGGAATTAGATGCAGTTTTGTACTAAAGCAACGAAAAATATGAGGGACAAGACAAAGGAA
>Ga0307511_10004727_pt1 | contig 13925 bp, 11 predicted proteins | sample 13_EM_MG_FD_200266 | JGI IMG/M metagenome (GOLD analysis project Ga0307511, IMG submission 200266) | Populus trichocarpa ectomycorrhiza microbial communities from riparian zone in the Pacific Northwest, United States - 13_EM | ecosystem: Host-associated > Plants > Roots > Unclassified | place...
ACTGCTCACCGGCCCTCACCAGAGAGTCCCTGGTCACCTGTGACGGCGTCAGCAGCGAGCCGGGCTTCAGCTCCACGGCCGCCCGCTTGCCCACCACCGCCTCAAGGTCATCCGCGTGTACGGCCTTCACTGCCGGGTCCAGGGAGATCGAGGCCGCCCCCAGGTCCTGTTCGGTGAGGACCTGGCCGACCTGGACGTCGCGGACCACGGTGACTACTTGCGTGCGGTGGCCGACCTGCAGCAGCAGGACGGCCACCCCGGCACCACCGGCGGCGACCAGTGCCAGCGACAGGGCGATCACTCCTGGCCTGCGCCTGCGAGCCGACACCCGCGGCGGAGCGACCGGTGCGGCCACCTGCCCCTGCTGGAGGACTCCGCTCGCGCCCGTTGTCCCTGTACGTTCTTGGGTCCTGCTCAACGCTTCATCCTTCCGATGGCGTTACCTGACGACCTGGAGTTCGCCGATCGCGACCTGCGTCTGGGACTGACGGGTTTCGGCGAACTGGCCGGTCTCGCCGGCGCCCCCGACAACCTGCCAGTTGACCGTCCACGTGGCCGTAGCGGTCAGGGCGTACTTGCCTCCGTCCTGAGAGGCAGAGGTCACGCTGTACGTGTGGCCGCAGGTAGGGGACTCCTGCTGGCCGTACGACGTCGCGTACGGTTTGCCAGGTCCATGACACTCCACAAATGACCCGTCACCCATCTTCCAGTCGAGCTTGGTGACCTTCGCCGTTGCGGTGACCGTCACACCGGCCAGTGACGCTGAGGCCGTGTTGGGTCCGTACGCGGTGGGGCTCTTGTTGACCCACATCCACATCGGCACGCCGACCAGATACTGTCCGGCCGCGCGCGGACTTGCGATGTTCGGGCCGGTCAGCAGCATCCGGTCCACGGCCTCGCGGGCCAACTGCTCGGGGTCGACGTTGACTGCAGGGGCCTGGGCCGCCCAGAAGACCTGGGGGACTATCTGCGCTCCTGCGGCGGCCGAGAGAGCGTCGCTCAGGCATATCCGTGTGTAGATCGCTCCGTCGCCGAGCTTGTGGCCGTTCCAGACCGGGTCGCTGGCGGGAGGTTGAGGATTGAGTCGCTCCACAGAGCACACTTGGGGCTTGCTGTCCTTGTCCGATCCCTTGCCGGGCTGATCGCCCGACTGGCTTTGGCCGTCCGAGTTTCCCGGCCGCTGCTCGCAGACTGTGACGTAGGAGCTCGCGCCAGCGCAGTCGCCGCCGATAACTGGGTCGTCGTCGGCGCTTGCCGGTGCCGTGGGCACAATGCAGAGCGCGGCTGCAGCTAACAACGTGGCCACCGTGGAACGCGTCAGCATGTGCGGGTTCCGTCTGGCGTGAGCTCTGTGATCATCCACTGCTTCCCCCACTTCTCTGCCTTCGCTGTCGTCACGTATCGCAAGGGCTGAGCCGACGGGAATGGCTGTACGGTGCCCGTCTTTTTCTTGATGGTCTTCCAGCCCGAGATGTCCAGACAGTCCTGCACAGTGGCCTTGGGCGTCGCGCCGGTGAGCGTCAGTGACGTGACCTTTGCGTCGTGTGTCGGCGCACCCGTGGTAGCGGTGCCAGCCTTTTCCATGACCAGCACGTCGCCCATGGCGCGGCCCAGGGCCTCCTTTGTGGCGTACTTCTTCAGGGCCGTGCCCTTGATGTCGGCCTTCGCGTACGCCTTGACCTGCTCACCCCAGAAGGCGCCGTAGGCCTTCAGGACATCGGCCTTGGCCTGAGCCTGCGGGTCCGCACTTGCTGAAGAGGCCGTCGGCGTCGACGCGCTACTGGCCGACGGCGAATTCGTGGCGGATGAGTCGGAATTACCGCCACCTCCGCAGGCGGTCAGTACTACCAGGCCACCCGTGATCAGAACGGTGGTTGCACACCCCTGGATGCGAACAGCCGTGAGCCATGGCATGCGTCGGTTTTCTCGTGTCACGTTGTCTCCCCGTACGAACGCGATGCGTGGAGACCGCAGCACCGGGCTCTGTGGTGTCCATGCCCAGCCTGCGGCCTGGTCGAGCTGTGGTGATGCGTTTGCGTGGCCGCAAGGTTACGCATATGCCAGCGGACTTCCCGGTAATCTAATCGAGTTGACTCAATTAACTCGGGTGGCATCTGGTCGCTTTCGGAACTCGTGTCCTGTGTATTCGCTCGTTCTGCCCGCAGACGGTCTGGGGTGCACTGTGCTTGGTGCTGCATTGGTCATCTTCCTGTTGGCTGGAATGAGATCTCGACTCGCCGGTTCTCTCTCCGGCCGGCCTCCGCGGTGTTCGAAGCGATCGGGTGCCGTTCGCCGAATCCCCGGGTTGCGAAGCTGACCGTTGACGGGAGCCCGTCGGCCAGGAGGGTCTGCACGGCGTGGGCCCGCTGTGTGGACAGGGCTTCGCCGTGGGCGGCGGAGCCGAGATTGTCGGTGAAACCGAAGACGCGGACCTTCGACGGCTGCTGCTGGCTGATCTCCTTGGCGATCGTGGCGATGCGGGATCGCGCCGAACTGCTCAGCCGTGCGCTGTCCTTGGCGAACAGCACCTCTGCCTGGACCTGGTACGTCACCTCCGTGTTCGTGTCGTTGCGCCGTTCGGCACCGTCCTGGTCCTCGACCACCCGGCTGAGGGCGGCGGGATCCGAACCGAGATCGAGAATCCTGGGCGGGGCGAGCGTCGCACCGCCGCGCAGCGCGAGATTGGTGCTGCTCCGGTAGGGGCCGGCGGCTGCCTGTTGGATACCGCCGACGGCCGTGCTGAGGGCCACGGTCAGGGTGGTGAGAGTGAGGAGCGGGACCGTGAGGCGGGATCGGATCGGGCGCATGCGGTCCCTCACCTCATCCGGAGATCTTGATGGTCGCGGTGTCGAACAGGGGCAGTTGGAAGCCGACTTCGGCCGTGCTCGCCGGAGGTGCGGGGAACTGCATGAAGACGCGGACGCTCTCACCGGCTTTCAGTGTGGACAGGCCGGTCGTGGTGAGGGGGTGGCCGCTCGTGTCGCGCAGCACGTAGTAGCGCTTGTGCTGGCCGAAGTCGGTGACGGTGGCCCCGGCCAGCGAGGGGCCGGTCCTGAGGACGGCGAGTTCGTCGCCGCGCAACTCGGCGGGGACGACGGCGGTTTCGGCTCCGTCGTTCTTCAGGTCGCCGCGGATGGTGAGGTAGGCGGCCGGGTCCCGCTCGGCCGACGTGATCGTCAGTGACAGGCCGTTCTGCCCCTGGAGGTCGGCCAGCGCCTCGCCCGTCTTGACCAGTTGCTCGCGCGGAGAGGCCTTGCCGGACCCTGATGCGGCCGCCAGGCGGTTCTGCTGGGGGCTGGTGTCCGAGCAGCCGGCGGCTCCGAGGCCCAGCGCGGCCGTGAGCGTCAGCGCGGCCAGGCGCCTGCCGGGTGCTGTGGTGATCCATGTGCTCATGGAAGTGCGTCCTTTCCGTGAAGCGGTCCTGGGGTGAGCTGGTTGCGGTGCCCGGTCCCGGTGAGCCGGGGCGGCCGCTGTTCGGAGGGGGAGTGGGGTCACGGGCCGGGCGTGGACGGCGGCCATACGGTGATCACGTCGCCGTCGAGGGTCACGAGCCGGTCCGGGAACCGGCGGCGTACCAGGTCCAGATCGTCCGTATCGAAGTCGCCGGTCCCCTCGATCACGCAGGCGCTCCCGATGTGCGTGACGGCCTGGGCCGAGACGGGCCACGTGCCGACGGCGCACAGTTCGTTGCTGCGAATGCCGCCAGTAGCTGATGTCATCTGGCATCCCCTAAGTTCGTTGCAGGCGCGGCCTGTTCACACCGACACCGAGCTGTGCAGTAGTAAACTATTGGTTCGCGTGAGCAAAGTTCAAGTGGTTTCTGTGGCAGTTGCCAAGCTGCGACATTCGGCCTCAGGGCGTGATGAGATCTCACAGCCCGGTCCGCGGGCGGGGCTCGCCGCCGGCCGGCGGAACCCACACGTCGCAGGTCGCGCCGCGCTCTTCCAGGTCTTCCAGTACGACCGCTCCCAGCGGGACCTTGCGGGCGAGGTCAGCTACGAGCGGGTGGTGGGCGGGGATGGCCTTGAGGCTGCTGATCCGGTTGTCGATCGCCTGGCGTCCGGCGCCGGTCAGGACGAACAGGATGCGGGGGCGACGGGGTACCGGCGCCGCCAGCCGGGCCCGGTGCTGCCGGCGCCGGCCGGCCGGCTGTAGTTCGTAGGACCACAGCCGTGCGTACTCGGTCAGCTGGGCCGTGAGGCGCGCGCTGCTCATGGTGGCCGGGTCGATCTCGATGAATGCCCGCAGTTTCCGCGGCTGTTGGCTGTGGGGGAGGGTGGAGGGCATGAACGCGTCGGCCACGGCCTTTTCGCCGTCGCCGATCGAGTGGAACACCTCAGGTGTCCAGTCGAGGTGGCCGTGTGCGTTGCCGCCCGGGCGGGCATCGGCGACGACTTCCAGGTGGGTGCCGGGCAGGGTCGGGGTGTGCGGGGTCTTCAGCGACGCGGCCGTGGCCGAGGTGATCGGATACGGCGGGCGGCCGCGCAGCGCGGGCCAGTCCCTCGTCAGGCGGGCGCCCTTCGGCGGGAGAAACCAGGCCCGGGTGCGGTTGGGCTGGGGCAGCACGACGAAGTCGGCCAGACGCTTGCCGAGCAGCTGGTTCAGCCGCTGCGAGACTGACTGCCGGGAGCGGTCGGGCCGTATCAGGACGGGGAGTTGTGGGGTGGAGGCCATGCGGTGCCGGGGGAGCGTGGCCAGGGGCTGGTGGACGAGGGGCTTCACGGGGCTGGGTGTGAAGCCCGCCGTCGTACGGTCTGAGGGCTGGGCGGTGGTTTGTTCCATGGTCAGTTCCATCCGTTGTCCTTTGTCAGGCGGACGGAGGAGCCGGCCGGGGTGTGTGTGGCGAGGAAGGCGGTGACGCGGCCGAGCTGCCCGGCCGCGTGAGCGGTGAGTTGGTCCAGGGGAAGTGCCCCGGCGTTCGCCCGGGCGGCCCGCTCCAGCGCGGGGACGTTCTTCGGGCGGGCCTGGGCGGCGAAGACGTCGTCGAGATGGGGTCCGCGCAACTGGACGGGCCCGATGCGCTGGCCGTGCACGCTCAGGGAGATGAAGTGCTCGAAGCGTTCCATGGTCGCGACCCGGTCCGGGCTGGGGTTGTCGCCCCATTCCGCGGTGATCGGGGCGATCGCGGATGCCGATCCGGCGGTGGTGGCCAGGGTGGAGGCGTTCTGCACCAGGGACAGCCGGACCGGGGTGGGCAGGCGGGACAGCAGTTGGGTCATGCCGTGAACGTGGCAGCGGTATTTGCGCAGGTCCTCGAACATCGCGGCGATGGTTTCCGGGGCCGCGCCGGTCAGGGTGATCAGCTCGTCGAAGTAGGGGCGGAACGGCACGCGCTGGTGTTCGGGGGTGTCACGCCGGGAGCGCGCGGCCCGGAGCAGGTCGCGGGCGAGCAGCGCGGTCAGCAGGCGGTCGGTGGGCCCGTTGCCGCCCGGGCACACCCACACGATCATCCTGGAGTCCATCGCGGTGCGGATGTTGTAGGCGCCGGCAGGCTGGCCGAGGAAGGCACGGGTGATCGGGTTGGCGGAGAGACGGGCGATCGGGTTGAGGACCACGGCGAACGCGTCCGGTGACAGGGTCGGGAAGACTGTCTTCCACCAGGAGCGGGTTTCGTCGTCCAGCCGGTCGGCCACCGCGGCGAGAGCAGCTGTGCGGAATGCTGCGTCGCTGAGCAGGGCCCGGACGTGGAAGATCGTGGCCTGGTCCTGGGGCCGGCCGGCCTGGCAGGCCGCTTCGTTGACGGTGACCAGGACGGTGAGTGTGGCGGTGAGGATGGTGAGTGCGCGCGGGGCGGTCGCGTCGTCCCAGGCCAGGACGGAGGCGTAGGCGTCGGTGATGGCCTCGACGGTTTCGTGTGCTGTCTGGCCGTGGTGCATGCCGAGCGGATTCCATGAACTGACCTGCGGGTTGGGGCCGAGGCCGTTGAGGTCTACCAGGGCGATCCGCGGTGCCAGGTGCTGGTGGGCCAGGAACGTGGTGGCCCTGGGCCAGGAGTCGCGGTGCGGGTCGACGAAGACCAGTCCTCCGCCGGCGTGGGCCCAGCCGATCGCCTGCGCCAGGGCCCGTTCGGTCTTGCCGCCGCCCGCTCTGCCCGTCCCGACCTCGAACAGGGTCTCCTCGGCATACGTGGCAACGAGCCGCTGCCGGCCGTCGGGACTGCGGTAGATGCCCTGTAGCAGCAACCCGGGCTGTCCGAGTACGAAGGTGGGCAGGTCGCCGGCGAGTACCGGCAGCCGGCAGTTGACGGTCGGGGGCTTGAGCAGGCCGGTGAGCTCCTCCAGCCGCACCCAGTTCGCGCGGGGCGGCTGGCAGTGCCCCAGGTTCCAGCGCCGCTCGAAACCACGGCGGGTGGGCCAGTGGTCGGCGCCGATCCGCCACGGTCCCAGCCGCCATCCGCGCATGGCCCACCGGGAGCGGCCGCCGAACACGTCGAGGGCGGCCTGGAGTTGGGCCAGCCGGGCCTGCGCGCGGCCCTCAATGTGGGAGGCGCACATCACCAGGAGCTGGACCCGGACCAGGTGGTCGTCATCGGCGAGCTTGCCCAGTGCCTCCGAAGGCTCCACGCGGCGGGGCACCGGCGGCATCACCAGCCGTCGGCCGGCGCCGCCCGGACCGGGGCGGTCGCTGAGGAGCTGCCGCAACTGCCCGCCCCAGGAGTCCTCGATGCCGCTGGCGTCCTGCCGCAGCCAGCGCGCGGCCCGCTGGGCCTCCCGGCGCTCGGAGCGGCGCGCGGCGCTCATCAGCTGCAGACGGCGTGCCCGCAGGGCCCACTTCGGGGCGCGCTGGATGTCGAGGCGGATCTCGGCGAGGTCGCCGAGTTCGGCGCGGAGGTCGGACACGGCGTCGACGAGCGGCTGGAGCGGGTCGGGGTCGAGCGGTACCTCGCGCAGCGGAGAGATGAGCTTGCCGCGCAGGATGAACTCGGCCCGTACGGTGTGCGGCCGGGGTTCGTCCACGACCGGCTTCGCCCGGTTGACGGTGATGTCCGGCCCGAACGGGGTGATGGACAGCAGCCGTTCACCGCCGACCGGGCCTTCGATGCGGTAGCGGAGCGGGCTGCTGCCGTCCGCGCGCAGCCGGATCTGTACCGTCTTCGCCCGGCGCGGTGCCCACCAGGGCATCGCCGTGGACGCGCGGGCGAGTTGGACACCGCGCCGGAAGATCTCTTCCAGGCCCGGGTCGAAGTGCCGGTTGGAGACAAGCTCCAGTGCCATCCGCTCGGCCGAGGCCCGCGCCGCGAGCCGGCGGACCACCCACTCGCCCGCGCCCCAGCAGGCGGCGAGGGCCAGGGCGGGCAGGTACCAGTGGTCATAGAGCCAGCCGACGGCGTTGATCAGGCCGGTGAGCAGGTCGAGGATCTGACCGGCAGCCGTCTCGTCGGCCCGGCTGGTCAGGTGCGGGGCTGCGGAGTCCACGTCGTGGTTGCCTTCCTGACGGTGTGGATGAAGTGCCAGTCGGTGATGCGGAGGTCGGTGAAGGTGCCGCCGCGGTCGGTGCCGGCCCACACCAGATGGACCACCGCCTTGTCGGGGCTGCCGTCGCGCCGCGCGATCGCGGCCTGGATACGGAAACGGGCGGCGGCGAACGCCGGGGCGACCGCCCCGCCCGGGTTGGGGAAGACGCCCGGCCAGTTCGCGCGGCCGATGCCGGTGGCGTCGGCGCGCAGCAGCGCCCGGCCGGTGGTGAGCAACTCCCGCTCGTCGGCGGCGGGAAGGTCGCTGGGCCAGGCCGCCTCCAGATTCCGCTGGACGGCTGGGTCGCCGGCCGTGCCCGCGCCGTGCGCCGGCAGAGCAGACTCGAGGACCGAGGGAGCTGATGCGGTGGGCGCCGTGGCGGGCGACGTGCTGGCGGTCGGCTTGCCGACAGGAGGCGCAGTGGCCGCAGGCGATGGATCCGTGGCGGCGTGAGCGGCGGTCGCTGCCGCTGCCGCCGTCGCCGTCGCCGTCGGGGCCCGGGGCTCGCGGCCATGCGGCACGCCCAGCACGGCGGCGCCGGCGGCGGCGAGGACGGCGGCGCTCAGCACCAGAAGACGCGGCGAGCGCGGAGCGGCGGTCACAGCAATCGTGCTCCCCCCGCGTAGCCGGACATCGTGCTGACGGCGTCCAGGCGCACGACGGTGCCCGGGCGGGGGGCGTTGACCATCTGTCCGCTGCCCAGGTAGATCCCGACGTGATAGATCGTGGAATCGCGTCCGGGAGCGGTGGCGAAGAAAACAAGGTCACCGGGCTTAAGGACGAGCTGGCCGAGGCCCGCGGGGATCCGCTGTCCGGCACCGGCCTGGGCGGCCGCGACACGCGGCAGACTGATGCCGGCCCTCGCGTACGCGTACTGGGTCAGCCCGGAGCAGTCGAAGCCCTTGATCGCCGCCCCGCTCTTGCCGCCCGGAGAGCAGCAGATGCCGTACGAGGTGCCGCTCGCATTGCCGCCGCCCCACGAGTACGGGACACCCCGCTGGGAGAGGGCGGCCTCGATGACGGTGCGGACTGTGCCCGTGACGTTCTTCAGGCCGGGGTCCTTGGCGGCCGCCGTGTACTGGTCGATCCACCCCAGCACGTCCGTGACGTACTCATCCGAGTGGTTGTACTGCACGATCGCGGCCTTCAGCTGCGAACTCCGGGTCAGGTCACGGCCGTTGCCGCACAGGTAGACGGCGGCGCCGAGCGCGGCGTCATCGGCGTTGTGCGGGTCGGCGGTCTTGTCGCCGTTGCCGTCCTTGCCGACGCTGTCCCAGGTGGCGGGCAGGAACTGGAACGGCCCGACCGCGCGCTCCCCGCTCGCGGTGCCGTCCCATGTGCCGCCGTCGGTGTCCGCGACCGCGGTGGTGTTGCCGCCGGCACCGGAACCGTTGAGGAGAACCCCGTAGATCTTCGGGCGGATGTCGCCGCCTGCGGCGATGTTGCGACCGATGGCGTGGTTGGACTCGACCTTGGCGATCCCGGCGAGGATGGGCCAGCGCATGCCCTGGCAGTGGGGCACGTACTGGCCGACCTGCTGAACGGCCTTCTTGTAGGCGGTGAGCATGCGCGCCGGGATGTCCGCGGCGCTGCCGCCGCCGGCGATCCCGCCGTCGTCGCTCGCGCCCGTCTTCAGCGCCGTGTAGGCGCCGATCGCGCCTGAGACCGGGGCGGCGCAGCATTCGGCGGCGAACATCAACAGCGCGATGACGCACGCCCACCGTCGGATCCGTTTCATACGGCGCGCGGGCCGGCTCACTCGTCCTCACCGCTCTCGGACTGCCGCCGTTCCCGCATGGCGCGCAGTACCTCGGCCTGCCGCATGAGCTCCCGCACCCGGTCCTGATCACCCGGCCGGCGCCAACCGCCCACACCGCCGATGCCGCTCGGGTCCGGCCGTGCTCCGCCTCCCGGCCGGGCCATGGGCCCGGGAGTGAGACGGGACGTCCATGACGGCCCGGGAGGCGGCGGCGCGGTCGGGCGAGGTGGCGTGGCCGGGCGAGGCGGGAAGGTGGGACGGGGAGGGGCCGTCGGGACCGGCGGAGTGCCTGCGGCCGCCGCAGGACGGTTGGCGGATGAGCCCGTGCCACTGCCGTCTGAGCCGTTCCTCCGGATGACTCGCGACACCTGCCGCCGAGTGTCGCCCCAGGCCCGGGCGTCCTCCCGCCCTGTGTTGGCCCACACCTTGACTTGCTGGCGTGCGTCCTGTGAATAGCGCGAGCCACCCTCGCGGGCGCGGCGGATGTTGGCCGGCAGGCCTACCGTTGCCCCGTAGGCGGCTCTGCCGCCGCGGTGGAGGATGCGGTAGCCGCGCAGGCGCACCAGCCGGTTGTGGGCCCGCGTCGAGAGCAGGGTGCGGTCGGAGTTCTGGTCGTGCAGTACCTGGCCGGTGGTGCGGTCGACGATCTGGCCCTGGTCGTTGCGGTACCGGTCGGGCGGACCCGAGGGCCTGCCCGGTCCCCCCTGGCCTCCTTGTCCTCCCGGCCCCCCGGGACCGTCACCCGGGAATCCGCCGGTTTCCGGACCGCCTGCTGCCGTGGGCTTGCGCCACTTTTCCAGCTTCTCCCGGTCCGGCCGCTTGCCGATCAGCAGCCAGTGCGCGCCCTTCACGCCGAGCCGCGCCCCCAGCCCGCCCACAGCCGCCGCCGCAGTCAAGGGGGCCAGGCCCCGGCCGGCTTCGGCGGTGGCGTCGGCGAGCATCCCGCCGGTGTCCACCGGCATGCCGGCACTGTCGACGAGGGAGGTGAGCGCGCTCAGCAGCCGGTAGCGGGTGCCGAGCAGACCGAACCGGCCGCCCCCACTACCGGCGAACATGCGTAGCCCGCCGCCGTAACCGCCCAGGGCTGCGGGGGAGTTCATGGCGAGGGCGGCGCCGAGCTCGGAGGTGTCGCCGGGCAGGTGGGTGCCGCCGACCTTGGCGTAGCGCATCCGCATCGCCGTGCGCCGGCCGAAGGAGGTGATGCCGGCCAGCAGGCGGCGGTGCCCGGCCGCGCCCGCGATCGCCAGCACGTCGATGAGCAGGATCCGTTCGACCACGAGATCGGGCCCGTTGGTGATAGTGGCATCGACGGCGATGCCGAAGAACGGGATGAACGCGCAGATCGCGACGAGCGCGAGCGTCGCGATCCCCCACAGCGACAGCCATTTCCACACGCTCTGGCGCGGTGGCCCGGGCAGCATGCTGGCGACGAAGGTGACGCCGCCGGCCGCGGCGGCCGCGGCACAGATGCCCTGGGTGCCGAGCACCACGATCGCGCTGGAGAGCAGCATGCCGCAGATGAACAGAGCGGCGACCAGCAGCAGGGCGGCGCCGCCGACCCGCCACCAGGTGGGCTTCTGAGCGTAGGCGGCGCACGCCTTGCCGACGGGACCGGCCCTCTTCATGTCGGCCAGGAACAGGGAGAACGAACGGTCCTCGTCGGTGATGAGCGCCGGGGTTGAGGTGTCCAGGAGTTCGCTGCCGGGGGTGAGCGCCGGGAGATTGTCGTCCACAGCGGTCTCCGCATGGTCGTGACCGCGCTCGCAGATGTCCTTGGCGTCGCCGAGGAGCAGCCTGCAGGCGTGCTTCGCCTCCTCGGAGGGAGTCCAGTCCGGGGTCGGCAGGTATCCGCCAGTGATCCACTTCAGGTGGATGGCGTACGCCTTGCGGTCGGAGGCCTTGCCCGGGTCGAGGATGCGCCCGTACTGCAGCAGCATGAAGGGCTTGACGATCAGCGCGTTGGTGATCGAGTACTGCAGCGGGCGGGCCACCTCCGCCGCGGAGACGGGCGCCTCGGCCTCACGTTGCAGGCACTTGAGTTCGGCGTTGCCGGCCATCCCCGCGCAGGGGTCCGTGGAGGCGATCTTGCCGCCCCAGGCGTAGGAGTTGACGCTCTGCTGGGCGACCTCGGCGGCCACCTGCTGCGTCTGGCCGAGCGGGCCGTCCTGGGCGAGGAGGTAGTCCGGGCGCACGAACGTGGAGGCGGCGAACGCGCCGATCAGCAGGGTCAGGAAGATCTCGCCCAGCCCGCGGCCTACTCTGCCGCGCACGATCATGAACCCGGCAAAGACGAACGCCCAGGCCAGAAGCAGCCCTTTCAGACCGAGCGTGTCGACGACCAGATGGTCGTAGACATCGGCGATCTTCTGCGCCGGACGGATCAGGATCTTCAGCAGCGGGAACCGCAGGGCCAACTCGACCGCCCAGCCAGCCAGTCCGGTCAGTAGACGGATCACGGTGAACAGACCGGACAGGGCGAAGGCGAGGGACTGGCCCTTGAAGTCGAGGATGGAACCGCCCTCGGAACTGAGGTCGTAGCCGTCGATCGGCACACCTTCGGACGAGGTGATGTTCAACGGGGCGAGGAGGCCTCCGCTCTCGCTGCTGCTGCTCGCCGCATACACGACCTGGGTGTTGACCATGACGAACACGCCGGTAAGCAGCAGGACGAACCCGGCCGAGCGCAGGGTGCCGCGGTCTGGACGCCCCATGTCAGCGCCGCCTCTGCCGGCCGGCGCGGCGCCACCACACGACGAGAGCGGTCAGGCCCGCGCCGGCCGGCAGCAGCCGCCACACCGCCGCAGCCCCGCCATGGTGCTCGGCCGAGGCGGCGTGCGTGGTGCCGCGCTCGCAGTACGCCTTGGCCCGTCCCACGATCAGACGGCACGGGTCATCGTGCGCCGGCGGTGAACTGGCTGCGAAGGCCTGCCCGGTGTGCGGCCACCATCCCTGCGGCACACCCGCCCCGAGGACCAGGGCGAGCACGGCGATGGTTACAGCGATCACGGTGAGGATGGCCGCAGCCGCACGGATACGCGGGGAGCGGTCCCACGTGGAAGAGATCATTGAAGGGGTTCCTTCGGAGGGGCGGCGGCCTCACCGGCGAGCGGCGTGGCCGCTGAACCCGTGGGGTGCGGGGCGTTGGCGCGGCGGTGTCCCGGTGTGGTGGTGATGGACGACCCGATCCGCGCGATGTCAGGGATCACGGCCTTGATGCGGCCGGTGTTCTGTCGTGGGCAGGCCAGCAGGAACTCGCCCTCCCTCCCTTTGCGGCCGACGGGGGACAGGCCGGTGGTCACCAGCCGCAGCAGTTGCGGGTCGTTCGGGTCGAGGCCGACGAACTCCAGGCCGCGGCGGGCGCGTTCGCGGTCGGTGGTGCGGGCGAGCGCCCGGTAGGCCATGAGGCCGCGGTCGGGGCCGAGTTCCTCGGCGTCGTGGGACGCGGCGAGCAGGCCGGCGCCGTGTTTGCGGCCGTCGTGGAGGATTTCGTGGACCAGGGCGGTGCCCTCGGCCGACGAGGTGAGCCAGTACAGCTCGTCGGCGACCACCGCGGTGAACCGCTCCGGGTCCTCGAAGGCCGTCTGGCGGGCGAGTGCGGCGATCAGGTAGAGCACCGCACGCCCGATCAGCGCCTCCAGCGGCTGCTGGAGGAGAACCTCCGGCTTGTCGAAGGCTGCTTTCGGCGGCAGCTTCAGGCCGGTCGTGGTGATCACGATCATGTCGGAGGTGCTGGAGGCGTCCAGCCGTACCGGCGGCAGCGCCGGATCGAACACCATCCGGGCCAAGGAGTTGGAGGCCACGACGCGCAGGAGGCCGGCGAGGGTGGCGGCGGCGTCCTGCCGCTTGCCCGCCTTGCTCGTGGCCATCTCCTCGAGGACCTGAAGGACGCGGTGCAGGGATGGCTGCTCGCCGGCGGCGGCCTGCTCTACGGCGTGGTGCAGGACCTCGCCGTGGGTGCTCATCGGGCCGATGCCCAGCTGCAGGGTCAGGTAGGACAGGGCGTAGTGGCGGCCCTGGGGGCCGGCGAACATCCGCAATGGGTCGATGGAGACCTCGGCGCGGGCGGCGTCGACGATCTGGACACGGCCCTTCGCGGCCGTGCGCGCGAAGCTCGCCCACTCCCGGACGGGGGTGCGGTCGATGCAGATCGCGCAGCCGCCGCGCGCCCACACCGCCTCCGCGATCAGTTTCTGCAGCACGGACTTGCCCGCGCCGAGGTCGCCGACGATGCCCATCGACGCGGACGCGTCCTGCTTCGGCGCATCCGCCACGTTGATCATGACGGGGCGGGTGGTGCCCGAGTCCAGATCGATGCCCAGAAACATGCCGGCCGGGTCGCCGACCTCCGTGGCGGTGAAGGCCCCGCCCAGCGCCCAGTCCTCGGAGATCTGGTGCTGGGTGAACTCCCGCACTGTGCCGGGCCGTACGGTGCCGGGGAGGCCGAGGGTGAAGAGGGCCTCCTGGAGGCCGGCGGGGCGTACGGCGCGGTAGTCGGCGCCGCCGAGCAGCGCGGCCAGGGCGCGTGCGCGGGTGTCGCAGACGGCGGCGGTCGGCCCCCACACCGTCAGCACGGTTACCGACTGGACCTCGACTTCGACCGTGGTGTGTGTGAGGCGGGTGTTGAGTTCGGTGAGGTCTTGTGCGGCTTCGGTCAGGGAGGTGGGTATGCCGGTGGGGTGGGTGTCGTATTGGTCGGCTTGGTCGATGAGTTC
>Ga0307511_10004728_pt1 | contig 13923 bp, 10 predicted proteins | sample 13_EM_MG_FD_200266 | JGI IMG/M metagenome (GOLD analysis project Ga0307511, IMG submission 200266) | Populus trichocarpa ectomycorrhiza microbial communities from riparian zone in the Pacific Northwest, United States - 13_EM | ecosystem: Host-associated > Plants > Roots > Unclassified | place...
ATATTTAGGAAATAACAGACCAAGTTAATACGGCTTAATTTAAATAACATATGAGATTAAAATAATTATGTAAAAAAAAAACTCAATGACTTATAATATCAAAGTATAGAATTAAAAAAAAAAAAACAATGCAGGAAAAAACACGCCCTTATCAACATAGGTTAACTTGATTAACTTGTCACCCACGACATGAGATTGAGATAAAAAAAAATTAGATTTAAAAAAAAAACCTAGTAAAAAAGACTGGAGCTAAATAAAAAAAATACAACTTAATCCGAGTTAACTTAACTAACCTGAACTACTCAGGATGATCGCATGAAAAAAAAGAAGAAAAATCACTAAGGTCAAGGGTTAATAATATAACGTAAAATTATGAAATTTAAAAAAATCAATTTTATAATAAAATATCGAGAAAAAACTTGATTCAACTCGAGTTAACTCGACTAACTCGCTATCTAAGATATAAAATTGAGATAAACTAAAAAAAAAAAAAGCAAAACAAATAACGAAGCTCATGTCTTAGTAACCCAATGTTGAATGATGAAATTGAAAAAAGCTAAAAAATAGACCTAACTTAAACCAAGATAATATTCAAAACTAGGGACATGGGTTATCAGATCGGGATTACTGTATCGAAATCATTTCCAATCATAGAAAAAATCTAAAAACAAAACAAGTAGCAATAAAAACAACGAGGACCAAATATGATATAAAAACCAAATGAAAGAAGATAATTAGGGATTAGATTGAAAAACAAAATAAATTAAAAAAATAGCAATGAAAAAAATGAGAACAACAATTGAATAAAAAACTAAAAAACTAAAATGATGAAGGATAAAATTGAAAAGGGTAAAACATAAACAAAATAGCAATAAAAAAATGAAAGTTAAATTAGATAAAAAAAAAACTAAATGAAATAAAATAATTGGGGATGAATTTGAAAATAATTTAAACTTCAAAAAACTTTAAAAGCAAAACATATAGTAATAAAAAAAATAAGGACCAAAATTAATACAAATAAACACTAGAGGACACAAAAAATTTTTGGAATGACTGACATGAATTTCTAGACTAGAAAAGAGAAAAGAGAGAGGAAAAGAAAAAAAATCACTAAAACCCAACCACTCCTATGCCGTGAATATGCAACCCACCATTATAAAGAGGACAAAGTATTACTTCAAATGTCTGGATGACTGATTTTGATAGTCGAACGATCTTGCATGCACCATTTAAATTACATGGAATCGTTAAACGTCAATAATTTTTTAATAATATTAATTTTTTTTTATAATTACCAAATAACTCCCATCTCAAACAATGCTTCTATTTTTTTTTTAATTTAAAGATAATTGCATAACTTAATTGTTCATAAAAAATAAAGAGACAAAAAGTCCTCCTATGAGAGTTTAATTTCTCTTTGCTTTTAAGATATCATCATAATTTTTTGCTTTTATTGAAGTTTTGATTTGAAAAAAAATTGAGACTATATATAATATATATATAAACGAAAATTATATGGGGTTATTTTCATTATTTTATGTAATTTGAAAATTTTTTATTGACCAAATGGTATTTTTTGTAATTTTTACAATAATTAAGATAAAGTTTAAAATAAAGTAAAGTGTAGAATACTTATATAATTTTCCTTTTATTTTAATTAGATTTACATAGCGGTAGTAATAGTAAATGAGCACTCTTTGTTTGTTCCTTTTATTTATGTGGTGCAGTGAGGGAGAGAGAGAGGGACTGAAAAAAGAAAGAGAGGTTCTTCTTTTGAGCTCTCTTGAGTGTATTAATGGAGTCTTGATGATACAAGTGTGTTTAAAAAAAGGTTCTTTAAACTGTGTATCCATTTAACGTGAAACCCTTTTTCTGTTTCTTTCTTTTGACAGTCTTGCTTGTTGTGTAGGACTGTTTTTTTTTTTTTGCAAGATTTAGGGATCTGGGTTTCGGGGTTCTAGGGTTTGACTCTCTCTTTCTTGCTTTCCTGGGTTTCTTCTAAATTTGTTTCTTTCTTGTACTCTTTACTGAAATGGGGTTTCTGACTTTAGTGAAACGAGTCATTTCAATTATGAGCTCTGGTTTTTGACCTGCAATTTGTTGAAGCCTGCATCTTTGTATAGATTCTGTTTATAGTTTTGGGTTCTTTATAAAAAAGTTGGATTCTTTGAAACAAATCTTGATCTGGTTAGGGTTTTGAAGCTGACCCTTCTTTTTTTGTGAATTCTGAGTTTTTCTTAGATGAGCTGAACCCAAACTGTTTTTGTTGAATCTCGAGCTAGATTTGCTTTCTTGGCTTTGTCTCAGTTGATTGTGAAGTTACAAGATTTGATGCATCTTTCACTGTGGAAACCTATATCTCACTGTGCTGCTCTGCTGTTGGACAAGAAGAGCAGAAGGAAAGATGGGTCTGAATCCAGTCTTGAAATCAAGAGGAACTCATCAATTCTTCGAAAACTTCAAGAACACAAGCTCAGGGAGGCACTTGAAGAAGCATCTGAAGATGGGTCACTCGTCAAATCTCAAGATATGGAGTCTGACACTCTTGCAAACCAAGATGAGAGTCTTGGGAGGTCAAGATCACTAGCAAGGCTCCATGCGCAGCGAGAATTCTTGCGTGCCACAGCGCTAGCTGCTGAACGAATATTTGAGAATGAAGATTCTATACCTGACCTTCTTGAGGCATTTTCCAAGTTCCTCACGATGTATCCAAAGTATCAGTCGTCAGAGAAGGTTGATCAGTTAAGGTTAGATGAATATGCACATTTGTCTCCAAAGGTATGCCTTGATTACTGTGGATTTGGGCTTTTTTCATATCTTCAGTCTTTGCATTATTGGGAGTCTTCAACATTTAGCTTATCGGAGATAACTGCCAATTTGAGTAACCATGCTCTGTATGGTGGTGCTGAGAAGGGCACTGTGGAACATGATATAAAGACTAGAATAATGGATTATTTGAATATCCCTGAGCATGAGTATGGTCTTGTTTTCACTGTGAGTAGAGGCTCGGCCTTTAAATTACTTGCTGAATCGTACCCTTTTCATACCAATAAGAAGCTGTTGACCATGTTTGATTACGAGAGCCAGTCTGTGAATTGGATGGCTCAAAGTGCCAAAGAGAAGGGCGCAAAAGTCTATAGTGCATGGTTTAAATGGCCAACTCTTAAACTTTGTTCCACTGATTTGAGAAAGCAAATTTTGAACAAGAAGAGGAGGAAGAAGGATTCTGCAGTTGGTTTGTTTGTATTTCCAGTGCAGTCAAGAGTTACTGGGGCAAAGTATTCGTACCAGTGGATGGCGCTGGCTCAACAGAACCGTTGGCACGTATTGCTTGATGCTGGTTCATTGGGTCCTAAAGATATGGATTCACTTGGTTTGTCCTTGTTCCGTCCTGACTTCATTATCACATCATTTTACAAAGTATTCGGACATGACCCCACTGGTTTTGGATGTCTTCTTATCAAGAAATCAGTGATGGGAAGCCTCCAAAATCAGTCTGGGAGTACAGGGTCTGGAATGGTAAAGATTACACCTGAGTATCCTATGTATTTGAGTGATTCTGTGGATGGGCTGGATGGGTTGGTTGGTGTTGAAGATGACGAGGTTGCTGGGAATGCTGAAAAAACCACAGAAATTCGCCCAGGATCACAGTTGCCTGCCTTTTCTGGTGCTTTCACATCTGCTCAGGTGAGGGATGTATTCGAGACTGAGATGGATCATGAGAACAGTTCTGACAGAGATGGAACAAGCACTATATTTGAAGAAACTGAAAGTATTTCAGTGGGGGAAGTGATGAAAAGCCCTGTCTTTAGTGAAGATGAATCGTCAGACAACTCATTCTGGATTGATTTGGGTCAGAGTCCCTTGGGATCAGACAGTGCTGGCCAATTGAACAAGCAGAAACTGGCCTCTCCGTTACCACCTTTCTGGTTTTCTGGCAAGAAGAACAACAAGCGACTCTCTCCAAAACCAACATCTAAGATATATGGCAGCCCAATGTATGATGACAAAGGGGTAAACTTGGGGTCACATGATGACCACCATATGTTGTCATTTGATGCTGCTGTTCTATCAGTTTCACAGGAACTGGACCGTGTTAAGGAGGTTCCTGAAGAAGAACAATTTTCAGAAACAGACCTCTCTTCAAGAAATAATAAGGGCTCAGATCATTTGCATGTTCATGAGATTGAGGAAGAACCGGGAATCAGCTCCTTTTCAAACTCCGCCATAAACAGATCCCATAACAATAATTCAACCTCTGGATCGCATCATAACCTAACAAATGGCTCAACTGCTGCAATTTGCTCGGAGATGAAAGAAAGTGCTATAAGACGAGAAACAGAAGGTGAATTCAGGTTGTTGGGGAGAAGGGAAGGGAGTAGATATGCTGGTAGTAGATTCTTCGGGTTGGAAGAGAATGAACATCCAAGCAGGGAAAGAAGGGTATCATTTAGCATGGAGGACAACCGCAAAGAGCGTCCAAGCCATACTCTGGAGCCAGGAGAGATATCTGCTACCAGCCTCGACGATGAAGATTACAGCACTGATGGAGAATATGTTGATGGTCAAGATTGGGATCGAAGGGAACCTGAGATAACTTGCCGACATTTGGATCATGTGAATATGTTGGGTCTGAACAAAACTACTCTCCGGCTGAGATTTTTGATCAACTGGCTAGTAACTTCTTTACTTCAACTCAGGTTACCCAGTTCAGATGGAGATGGAAGGGTAAATCTTGTACACATTTATGGCCCAAAAATAAAATATGAAAGGGGTGCAGCTGTAGCTTTCAATGTCAGAGATAGAAACCGGGGGCTAATAAATCCAGAAGTTGTTCAGAAGCTGGCTGAAAGAGAAGGTATCTCTCTTGGCATTGGTTTCCTTAGTCACATAAGGATTCTAGATAGCCCAAGACAGCAACGTGGTTCTGTGAACCTTGAAGATACGACTCTGTGCAGACCAATGGAAAACGGGCATAATAACGGAAAAGGTGGGTTCATAAGGGTTGAGGTTGTCACAGCATCTCTCGGATTTCTGACCAACTTTGAGGATGTCTACAAGTTGTGGGCTTTTGTTTCCAAGTTTCTTAATCCAACCTTTATCAGCGAGGGTGGCCTTCCAACTGTTGAAGAGGGCACGGAGGTTTGATTTCCAGGACATCTATCAATTGGGGTGCAAAATCTGAGAGTCAGAGCCGAAGATTGGGAGGTGTTAAATCTGTGTGGCCAGATCCTTTTGCTCTTCCTCGTGACTCTTTGATGCAACGGGTGAATTTGTTAATTCTTGTTTGTTTGATTTTTCCCTTTTGGGTTTTTTGTAGAGGTGGCTTTAGAATCTGTATCAACTCGGGGAGTTATGTTGACCTCAAAGCAGAATTATATGGATATAACTTTCAGCACCAAAAACTTTCTGCTTTTGCTCTATACAAAATCAAATTTCTTGCATCTGTAAAATACAAAACTCACCTTATTTTGCCTGTGTAGTCTATAATACAATTCAGTGGTCTATTCATTACTTTGAATCCCAAGTTCTGTCAGCATGGTGGTAATTTTGATTCTTGAAATTGGACCAGGAATTTTCGTTTCTTAATCTGGTTGGGATTGCATGGTTTTTCTACTAGCAAGCTTTGTTAATCAATGAGGAGAATGTCGCTTTGTTTACCAGTCCTTGGAAATTCATAGCTTAATGTATCTGATCTGTTAGGAGATGATGCAGGGTCTTGACTGGAATTTCGATGAAAAGAGTTGACTGAATAGCCTTGCTGATCATGACCATAGTCCTGCCTAAGTAGCCTTAGCTGAGGAAGCAAGTTGTTTGGTCTTTAAACTGCCTGTATTGTCCCTACATGTTCTTGTCTTGAGCAGTAATGTTTGTTATATCTTCTCACCCAAAGTAGTCGTCTTTTTCTTGACATTGAAATAAACATTTTTCTGTTAGTGTCAAATTTCAATTCAACAAAGACTTAATCTGCTTTTAGTATGGAAAAGAAATGGCCAAAACCATTAGTATGGGCAAAATCATGCACCGAGGAGCAGTGACTTGATGTTAACAGGAAACGGATATCTCCTTGCATAATGCAAAGCTCGCCATCAAGTTCCCATTTAGTAATTATCATCATTGGGCCATACCCATTTAAGTTTGTTTCCCACGGAAATAATGGGGGGCGCATGTATGATTCTGCTTCCTTTTCTTTTGGTGCCTGTGGATTCTCACTTCTCAGTGTTCTAGGAGAGCCTGAGCGGGTCTTTTTCATAAAGTTGGTGTGGACATGGCACTGCAAGTTTCATTTTGAAACCATATCATGATGATCATCACCACATGCTTTTCTTAGAAATAAACAAAAAAAAAGAAACCTCAACCGGTCACCACCAGATACTCTTACCATTTCAAATAGGAAACCTTCTGTACAATCCAAAAGATTGCATAATAAAGTATAACAAGAATGGTGCCATGTTTGACAAAGCTTCTTTGAGTGCTCCTATGGGGAAGTTGCTTCTAAAAGGAACTTTGGCGCGGTGGTTGGTGACAGTGAATCGTTGACAAACTTCAGCTGATTAAGCTAGTTGGCTACTAAACTAAAAGATTTGAAAGATATTGCATGTCATAGTCATAATCAAGAAATTGTTTGCATAACAAAGATATGTAGAAGTTCATCCTAATGCTTCCTGAATTATTGTGTTATATTATAAAGAGAAAAGGTAAGAGTACCTTCCAAACCAAAATAAAATTTTGGTCTACAAAATTTCTTAGGAATAACATTGATATGGACACTTAACAAACTTGCAATCTCAGTAAGAGAAAGCTAACATCTCACCAGAAATTGAAGATCTGGTCTCTGCACTATATAAAGTTCTCCGTTCCAACTGTATTGGCCACTACGCAATTAAAAATTTAAAACCACTTCAACTTCAGCAGGCCAGATCAACCATTCCCTATGCTCCGAAATATTAAACCAAGTGTGACTTAAATATTAACAAACAAACGAAAGTAAAGAAAAGAATTCCTTCAGCTCGTGAGTGGTTCCTGGTTGGCAACTTAAGTTAGATCCAAATCTTAGATCTTCACAAAGATGATATCCCACTTCACCAGCTTATGGAAAAGATCAACAGATTCAGAGATGAGGTGGCACTAGTGAACACCTACTTATGATTCCATCATCTTTATAAGAAATGCAGTTTCTAATGCTGATTCCTTGCATTGCAGGTATCTGTTTTCCTCCACTATATCCGTAGTTAAGTTAAGTAGTATCGGGCGTTTGGGATCATAAATAGTATGTTCACGAACTCGTGCAGCCCATTTTGCTGCTTCCCAAACCCCAAATCTGAAACATATCAAGGATAAATAACATGATCATCCCACTCAAGACAAAAGCAAAAGAAGAGCAATCATTGTTTCTAAAAATTGAAAAAGCAGAACCACTTTGACATAATAAACATATAATAACAATTTCGAAGGACAATAATTAAAAAAAAAAGTCTTGAACCAGTCATTGCTTTAGGAATCAAAGCCATTAAGTTTTATGCAGAAGCAAGTAGATAAATTATTTCAAACAAGAAACATGAACCACTCTAATAAACATCATGTATGCATAATAATATGTCTGTGTGTACAATTGTGAGATATCTCTGATTTGACAAAATGCATACACTTTATTTAATACCAGAATGGTGGCGTCCCTCTATTCCTCATTAATGAACTTCACTAAATAAGCTCAAAGCGTGCAAGAGTACGAATACATACACCATTCCATTTATTATGTGCCTTTTGACATCTATGATATATGCTTGAAGTTAGAGCAATTTATCCACCTAACATTTTGAGAGCACATTATTTGCAGCAAACATCAGCTCAAGTTTGTAGCTCTCAATATGAATTAGATGTATTTTGAAAAAAATTGGCTACCATTCAAAATTGAAAAATTTATCTGAATTCAATTCCAAATATTGTTAGTTAGAGTCGATGAACACCACCATTCAGAGAGATAGGCTCAAATTTTTGACACAACAGTAGTGACTTAACTTCAAATTCAAAGGAATAACATGACTTGAAATGAACATGCAGTTCAGCAATGAGTATAACTTTTGAGATGAACTTCATTTATATCTATCACTATCTAAACGAATTTGGGAGTTTGACAATTCAATTATTATTCATAGAACATAAAACCATTTTGTTTTATATAGAAAAAGAGACTACTCAATAAATGTAAGCCAATAACCTGAGTAGCAGAGAGCAATTTCATCTAAAATCATGTAAGACAAATGAGAATCAACTAAAGAGAATTATCTATCAAGCATCAAATGGGAAACAAGGGACAAGAGTAAATTAAAAGCAAAAACTTAAGGGCCAATAATCATCAAACCAAGAGCATATCAAGTCACACGAAGAAAAGAAAGTCACAAAGGACAACTAAAGAGTTTCCAACATGAAGAAAATTCTCAAACAGCCAGTTCAGGGTCCTAATGTTTGAAATTCATAAATGCATTTCAAGATAAATTCTCTGAGGAAAAAAAAATGGATGACAGAGTTCCTGTCATTATTTGCTCACTCCCAGTGGTTTTGGTCTTGCCACTATCAGATAAGTTCACCAACTTTACATGTGTCAAGAAAAAAATTTGCATTTGTGTTTTGAGTATCTGTCTGATCACAGCCTATACAAAGAAAACCTGACAACATGTTAGCAAATTACCGTGTATTAAAGGACGAGGTTATCAACACAGCAGGATAAAGGACATCTTTCTGAATATTGGCATAAGGACAATATTTCATTATGGCATGAAAATCATCAATGTCCCCTGGACACCCAAACTCTTCATAGTCAGCTGCTGTGAGTGGTAAAATGGGATGGAGAAGAGTGCTGGTTGCATCTAAAAAGGGAACCTGAACAAAAGGAATATATAATTATTGGAATACAATAATGAAGAACTGATAAAAGATATTGACAAACAGCCATATAATTGCAAATGCTAAATAAATCTACAAAACTTTTTAATTACAGTGTCCCGACCAAATTGCAGAAAATCGTCTAGCACAAGCAATACCTTCATACGATCAAGGGAGAACAATGACAATGATATTTTTATATTGTATAAGGTAACCATGAAGTTGATTGCTCAAGTCATTTTACTTGATAACGATGACAGCTTTGTATATTATAATACATGGTTTTGCAATGAGTGAAACATGTATACCTTCAAAATGGCAGCACGAAATAAATCTGGGCAACTATTAATGGCAGCAGCCACCAAAAGTCCTCCAGCACTATATCCCCAACCAGCAAGCTTGTTTTCTTGCACAAACTCATTTTCAACGAGGAACTTGGCACAGGAGACAAAATCTTTGATTGAATTAAGTTTCTTCTGTTGTCTACCATTATGATGCCATGCCTTACCATGACCACCTCCACCTCTGCAAACACAATGTGCTGTAGATAATTAAACTTTAAACAAGCCCAAACTTTAAACAAGCCCAGACAAACGGTAACCATTTCAAACAAGGATTTAACTGTATTCACACTGAAATAAGCTGAGCCAAAAAACTTCTGAATAGTTGCAGTACAGGTGAAAAACATACCTAACATCAGCATATGCAATAACCCAACCACGATCAAGAAGGCTTTTCAAATCATTGCGCCACCGCTTGTCAAGTAACTCACCATAAGCTCCATGCCCATGAAGCAAACCAGGATTTTGATTATTATTTTTGTTTTTGCGTGAGTACAGAATTGTTAAAGGAACCATAACTCCATCATAAGAGGAGACATCATATTGTTCGCAAGCATAAAACTCTGAGAGGCAATTCCACAAGTTATCATCTTCAGATTTGATTTCATTTAGAAAATCAGAATTCAAATTATTCGAGGATCCATTGGCAATGCCTCCTGAGGAAGTTGTCCCATACAAAATTCTTGTTCTTTCATAGAGCAAATTTTGCTGTTGGACAATATTCCAATTGCCACTTGACAGCTCATAATCAACTACAGCGTCAGGCATCTGCAAAAATTTGGAGATGTTCAAGTGGAGATGCACACTTTTGCAAAATATATAAGAGGAAGATAACATTCACATGGAGAAAAGAAGTTGGAAGAAATCTTCATTGTTATTACAATCAGAAAGGATGTGCGAGCAAAGGATATAAAAAGAGAGCAAAGCATGCATTGTATGCTAACTGGATATAAACTCTAACCCTCAGACACTAAAACCTCATAAAACCGTACGACAAAAAAGAAAACCCTCAGAATTCCCAATTGATCAAACAACAAAATCACTCTAACTGGTTGAATGTCTGGTCTTACAGATACTAGTTTTCATTCATATCTTCCCATTATCTCTGAATCAGAATCCAAGTATAATATAATTTAAATGCCTATTATATATTAAATTTGGTATGAACATACGCAGCTAGAAAAGCATGAGGAAACCATCTGCTAACATTAATGACTTTTACGGGTCATACCACAGGTGATGATATTGTAAAGCGCATGGTTGATGAGTAGTAGTCATAATTTGGTCCAGGCCAAATTTGAGAAACATGATTTGGAAGAGGAAGGAATGTAGGGTTAAGTTCTTTCAGTCTAACTGCATCCTGCCAGAACAAGAGAAGAAAAGATGAGAATAGCAGAACAGTAATACCATAAATGCATTCTTAGTGAAACCACTATGTTACCTTCCTAGCAGGCATAGGTAGAGGAACTGAACAAAGTCTAAAGCTGCAGTTTTCCCGTATGATTAGTGTCAAGTGTGTATTACAGAAATCAACATCTTCAATAACCATATCTCGGTCATCATCAAATACTCTCTGCAATAAATGCAGTGATTGAGAAAAGAATTTATGAAGTAAATGTGTTCGCCAAAACAGAAAAGATTTATGAAAATATAGGTGAGTTTTAACCACGAGGAAAAATTACTAAGAAAAATGCTGAAAGAAAAAGGTATAAAGTAGTGAAAATAAGAACAGAAAAGAGATATGCAGAAAAATTATATCAAGCTGTCAAGCACCATACTATCCAACCAATGGTATCAATTGGGTCACCAGACAACAATCAGGGAATAATAGACAAAGTGATTGCACATAGCTAACCCACCAACCTCCCAGATCCTTGGACCAGAAGAAGCATTAACTGGACATCGAAGAAGATAGTGATGATCAACCAATTGGCCCCCTCTGGCAGCATCAGTAAACAAGTAAAGGTATCCTTGATGATGTTCAACTATGCAGTGGGCTTGAGCTTCACATTCCCAAACTAAAGTAATGCCAGATAATGGATCGGCTGCATTTATCAGAAAGACCTAAAACATGGTCATGATTATTATTCCATTTCAAATGTCAGGATCTCGAGTTGAGAAAAAGCATTTTGAAAGTGATACCTTTGAGAATGTTGTAGAGAAAGTATTTACAGTCACAAAGCGGAAATCCTTCGTGTGTCGTACGTTAACATAAACATTTTCTGCTGGCTCATCTAGAAGCAAAACATCTTCCTCGGTTGATCCGATCATGCTACAATATATTCTGATGACAAAAGAACAAAAATTCAACTTCATGCTGTTGAATTCAACAAGGAAGAAAAAAAGCACAAATTGATGAGATAAATCACACTAAAATGTTATAAAGTCCATGTAATACCAACCGACAAGGCCTCTTATGTTGATCAGTAACAACATACAGCAATGCTTGTCCATCCTTGGCCCAAGCCAAATTCGACACTCGATCTGCTTGGGGCTTACTACACAATGCACCAGAATTCAAATTCCGTACAGACAATCTAAAGGAATCATTGTCCTTATCATACATAGTATATGCAAGAAACTTATGATCAGGTGACACTTCTGATAATTCTTCATAAGCATAACCTATAAACACAAATAAACAAACGAACGAACGAACAATAAACAAACAAACATTGTCCCAAATAGCTTTAAAACAATAAAACTTCATTCTTCAGTAAAAAATGTTACTTTATCAGCACCTCCAAATCTCTCAGCTTCTAGATTGTAATCAACCATCTTCTGCTCAATTTTTCTCCCAGAAACAAAATCAAACCCGCCCGAAGGATCTTTATTCGAAATGAATTGTTCGTTTAAGCTTGCCAATCTCCTACAAAGCACAGGATACTGCTTTCCCGCTTCAACTCTTTTATAATACAACCTACAGTGAGTAACATCCACCTTGAAACAGTAGCAAAAAGAAAAAGAAAACGATCCATTTTGAGATTCTCAAACAAAATTAACAACTTTGAACAAATTATCCAATACCCTTTTAAAAAACTATCAAATTACAAGCAGCAGGGACAACTTGAGAGAGTAGGCAATCACATACCATGGACCCCAGCGAATGGGAGAGGTAGAGAGGTCAAAATGCAGTCTTGAAGCCATTTCAGACTGGAGTTTACTTTGAAGTTTCTCGGTATCAGACATGACAGCTTCTGTGTACTTCTCTTCTTGTTCCATGTAAATATCCATGTGTCTCATAGCTACTTTGTCATTTAAGTGCGACATCCAGCTATATGGGTCTTCCCAGGTAGCATCATGGAATGTGAAAGATTGAGGTTTTTGCGGTGGTTTTGGATGTTTTGGAGGGGCTGGTGGGGTTGGTGGTTTGGGTGGTCTATAGTGGCGGATGAGTAGGTGGTGGAGAATGGTGGGCAGACGGTGGTTGTGGCGGTGGAAAGTCGTGGTTAAGAGGTGACGCATGGTTGGTGGGGGTTTAGGGAGAAAATGAGGAATTCTTGGGGTTTAAGAGTTTTGATTTTTGAAGAGATGCCCATTTGTTTATTTTTAGACATTTTTGGTATTGTCACGGTGCTTTTTTTATTTTAATATTTTTAAATTATTTTGATATATAATTTCAAAAATAATTTTTAATAAATAAAAAAAATATTATTTTAATATATTTCAAAATAAAAAATAATTATTAATATAATATCAAACATTACTTTAGTATTATAACATGGTCCGATTCTCTTAATTTTTAACTTATAATCAACAATTTTTTTTTAAAAAATAAATAAATATAACAACAAAAATTATATTTTTCTGTTCAGGTCAACTTGACGATCAATAAACCTAATTGTATATATGAAGATTTTTTTTTATCAAACTATATTATTTTTCTTTTTTCTTAAAAAAAATAAAAACAGTGCTAAATTTAAAAAATAAAATAAAATTAGGGGCAATCGGTTCTCATTGCCTATCAGCTAGCAGGCTAGGCATTGGGCTCCGTTTCTCCTGCTAGTGAGATTGTTTTTTAATGCTGGGAAGAAAAGTTAATCCCAATATGTAAAATTATATTATTATAGAAAACACTAAAGGAAGCAATCTCGAGTGAAAACCCTATTTTGCTTTTATTTACATAAAATAAAACGTAAGGGATGCAGGTATTATCTTTTTTTTTTAGAGAGTATAATTACCACAGTAATCTTATCGGGGAAAAAAAATTATGTTCAAGGGTTTTATGGTAATTTTATTTTTTTATAGTACAAAGAAAATGATGAAAATACTCTCGAATTAAAAAAAAAAAAACTATCTTGCAAGGGTAATTCAATCTTCCTATTATGTTTTTTTTAAGAGCAATGAAGGGTATTTTTATATTTTAATAATATAAAATATAAAAAAAGATGTTGGTTTTTACTACAAACGTTCTAGCATGTGGACTCTATTCATGCTTTTTAGACGACACGTGTGATTGTGTCTATCATTAAAATACTACTTTCTATAGTGGTGTTAGAAATATCTTTGCGTTTATTTTTAGTGTGTACAATGCATGTAGGCAACTTATAATCATACCATCACCTATGACTACACACACACACACAAATCACACTTGATTTTCTTTGTTTTTGATATTAAAATTTTAATTGTTATTCTTTTGATTTTTTTTCTCTTAACCTTTTATGGATTTTTTTTCCTTTCAATTTAGTTCTTTAAT
>Ga0307511_10004729_pt1 | contig 13923 bp, 12 predicted proteins | sample 13_EM_MG_FD_200266 | JGI IMG/M metagenome (GOLD analysis project Ga0307511, IMG submission 200266) | Populus trichocarpa ectomycorrhiza microbial communities from riparian zone in the Pacific Northwest, United States - 13_EM | ecosystem: Host-associated > Plants > Roots > Unclassified | place...
GCCCGAGCCCCATATCGAAAACTACTAGTACATACAGCCCCACCATACCCTCTGAAGAACCCAATACATACAATATGCAATCTACTCATAGAAGATCCGCAGGAGAAACGCAGGAGAAACGCAAGGGAAAATGCAGGCAGGAGGTACCAAATGGATATCTAGTGTTAAGTTTTTTGCGAACCTGCGCGCCCCATTGGGCGGGTTTAAAAACTTGGAGTGAGCTACGGCAGGTTTTTGTACGGAATTGCCTTGGATTTTAAGTACCGGGGTTATAGAATATGTATATATATATATATATATATATATCAAGCATTCAACTGCAATACCCAATGTCGTAAGGTGATTTGCCCATGTGAAGCACTCATCAGTGGCCGGGAACCATCCGAGCCAGTGGTGGTTTGGGGTAGGCTACAGAACGCTACTATTGTAGGTAATTGGAGATAGGGGGTATCGGGGTTGATGTGGCCAGGGGAGGAGGACTGAATGTTGACTCTAAGTTGCTCATGTAGCGTATCTGCTTGTTCGCAGAGAGACAATTGTCTCTAACCACGTGCTAAAATGATAGAAAATCCACTCATTTGAAATCGTAGTAAAAGAACATGTGCATGGGGCTGTTGCCCTGGGATTCAAAAGGCTTTTACATATCTTTTACGTACATATTTAGTACGCAGCATGAGTATGGCACCAACACCAGAGCTTAAGCAAGCAGGGAGTGATCAGGAAAGGTCTGTATCATGCTACCAAGGTTTACTTATACTTAGTTATCTATATTAAGTACTTAAGTACTCCGTACATGGCTACAAAACTATGTAATCAGCTCCACCGCTATATTGGGTATACTAGCAGTTACCTATCGCTATGTATATGTTTGTCTGACTAAATTATATTGCGAATATAGAAAGCAGTTATGCACTCTGTCTTGCGTGATAGAGCAGCGATCCTAGAGTTTTTCGTCGGGCCGGCAGGTTCTGCGAAGTCACGCGTTACCTAACCGGGCACTCCCGTATCTCTCGTCACCGCCTCACTTCCCGGAGTAGCTATAGCGCCGCCGCCCCCGCTGCGGGGGCCCCAAAGCTTTCGCTCTTTTCACGGGGACTTCGGATTTGTCGTTCGCGGGAAGAAAAAAGGGCCGTGCCAAGCTGGCATGTTGCAGAATTACATCTTTAGCAATTAATAAGCACGATAGAAAAATATCAAGCCGGAGCCTTATACCGGGCACTGTAAGAAATGCTGCTGAGGAGTTGTGTGTTGCTGTGCTGTTCTGCGCTGCTCTGGTAGAAGTAGGTGGAGGCGTACTATCCATGCAGTGTCATATTCGTTTATATTCAAATAACGTGGTGCAAAATGGAAACGAAAGATATGATGAAGCCTCAATTCATTGTCGAAGACCAACAAACTAATGCGGTGTGCAAGAGACGCCCTGCTTGAGAGTCATGTTGATGATGCCCAGCTAGCCACGTCTTAACCACTTCTGCCGCTAGTGCAGGCATCAGGATGGGACAGAGGACGACTTTTTAGGCTTTGGGAGCTACAGACCCACAGGGTATAAGCTCCTACTTTAGACCAATACACAACCTTTGATACGTTAAGTTGGAGTGACATCGGTGATGTATCCACAAGTACATGTCCATGATCAATGCATGGTTATGAGCAGCTGTCAGGTCGGAATGTGAATAGACTTTGGAGTGTCTCAACAGAAGTAAGTGTCCCTACTCATGTTAGGTCCCTAAACCCGTTAGTATTGACATGTGGCTAAAAGTCCGGGTGTGTCTGAATTCAGGCACTGTGATGTATGTATGTTTGAAATGAATTTATCTATTTGCTGTAGAAATGATGGTTAATTGAGAAAAAAAAACTTGTCGGGGAAACGGAGTGGGGGCTCAAACTTTAGGAGTATTGTCTGGGCATTGGGTTGGACCTGGAAAGTAGGTAGGTACCATCCTCGCTTCACTTTTCTTTCCACTACACCCTTCCTAGGTATGGGCAATAAGGTGGTTAGGGCTGAGGCCGACTAGCCCCCACCCCTTGGTCGCGGTTCGCTCGAAGATATTTGTACGTCCAATCACAAACTGCAGTATTGCTGCTTTTACGATGACCACTTGATGTTGGTGATGATGAAACTAGAGTAGTGGCAGACTAACAACGTTTCACATCACATCTCTGTTACATTTCCTTTTTTTTCTCCTTCTTGGTGATGCACGTGCGAGTGCATATGCGTGAGGTATGTATTTCCAAGGCTCTTCTGAATTCCAGCTCCAATCAAAGGATTGGCACAAGCCACCAATTGCAAAGGTAGATAACCCCCCCACAATTTCCGAGTACGTCCAACTCTAATCAGCTAAAATAGATGGACGAACACTCCAAAAACAATTCCTAAAAGTCATCGCCTTCTGGGCTGGCAAAAGAAAATATTGACTAGGTTGTGTTGATATGAGTGGCCGTTGGTCATGCAGACGATAGGGAAGGTGATGGTGATTGCATAGCCATCTCTCAATTGGGTAGACATGCCTGATATCTTATGCAATCGCCCTTCTTTTTTTTTCATAAAATGTTTTCAATATTGAGTTGTGGGTCTTGCAGTCTGTGGGTTGATTTGCCATTCATGCTGCAAGGAGATGATAGGCGTATTTACTAGGCATGTCTAGTACGTTTGTCTTCGGTACTTTCTGAAATTCCTTGGGAAGAGCTGCCAATGTGGTGCTGCACATGTGCGACATGTATGTGGTGGTGATCTTCTGCAGTCTGCTGCAATCTTCTGCATGTATAATGTCTCCGTGTCTGATTTGCTTGATACCATTTGTTTCGCTGTCTCCCAACCCACGCTGCTTCCCTGCTTTAGCTTTGTCACTGAGCCTTTCCCTTGCTAAACAGGTGGATTGATAGGAATGCTCCGCCGTTTTAGTGTGGAAGAGCAGAACCCGATATATACCCAATGTAGACCGCTAGATTCACATTCAGTGTAAGGAGGTTCGTATTGTAGAGTGAATGTTCGGTAGGACAAGCATTTCATCTTTGGTTTCTGGAGAATTGAAGATGGTAGTGGCAAGGGGTTCTGCAAATCCTAGAGTCGAGTTGACAAGGCAGCTGGATATACGTTTACCGGTAGCCCATTTGTCGACAGACTAAGTAGTAGCAAACTGATCCGTGGCCAGGAGACACGCAATCATGATATTTTGTATAGGCGAAGTTACCGGAGCTGTCGAATATAGTCGCATGCGCCTGAGTCCGTTTAGGTTGCGGGTTGCGTCCCTTCAGTGAAACCCCTGTATATATTGCTCCGCCTGTACTTTTCTAGCTTGCGGCAGTCAAAGTTGACCCTATCGTTCCATTTCATTGCCAGGGTATATATCCTTTCTGTTATCACACCATCAGCGTACGAATTATCTGGACCCTTTGCATTCAACCCCCCCAATCCAATGTCTACAGCGACCACCTGCTCTCCCTCCAGGTATATCAGCTCTCCAAATTATGACAGTTCAACGAGCTTCGCTTAGACAAGAACCAAGTTCCATTGTCCAGTGAATAGCACGTGTAGCAAGACCAATAGCCTGAACTCAGATGATTGACATCGTCTTCTCATATTGGCCAGGCATCTCGAAGCTCTACTTGCCATCCGAATTGCTCATCGCGTTCCCCATCCTCAAGTGATACGAGGAATCGACTTGTGGACACCTGCCACGTCGATGTAAAGCGACGGATTATGATGCGATGGCAGTTTGGCAAAGGTTAAAAGATGGGCAATGCAAGTTGACAAAGCACAATTGAAAAAGTCTGTGGTGGGGGAAAGGATGTACCGGTATCGGAAAATTGCTTGAGCAGGCACTGCAAAAGCAGAAAACGATGTATGGTCAGAATTGTATTCACACGGCAAGGCCGTAAATCGCTAGCCATCATGTCCGACTTCCTCCTGATTGATCCAAATCCTTGAAAAGCCTGTGTAAATCAAAACAATTAAATCAAACAATTTTCGCCAATCCGAGACATAGAAAATCCGAAAGGAAATCAAAAAAAAAAAAGTTACATGACATCAAATACTGCGTCCATCCCCAAGATCCACCTTCTGTGCCCATACGGCCATTGCCATAACCCCCTGCTTCAATAACATTGCCCCCCGCAACCCTGCTCCCGATTCCTTCCTATTCCACCTTGACCTGGTCTATCTCTATACTAGACAATCGGTATCCTTATCCAGTCCTTAAAACCCACATAAATAGATAGAATTCAAAATTGAAACCCAATTCAAAAAGAAAAAAGAAAAAGAACAGCCGTTAAGACACTAGAAATAGAAAGTTTTTCACCACGAGGAAAGCAAATTGCTCACCAGTCTGGTATTCAAAGAGCACAAAAAATACAACAAGTAATCCGATGAATACAGTCTACAGTAATGATTCCAAAGAAAAGAACGCCCACGAGGGGTCGAATAAAACAAATTTCAACGTTATCGGGGCGACTGTGACTGTGACTGTGTGTGCCAACCCTGGTCCAGAGTCGACTGATAGGTGGAAGCATTTGAGAATTTCCTCATCCAGACCATGCCCTCATCTTCAGGTGACAATGGTGTCGACATATTCAAAAGCAAGCCATTATCTGCTGGGGATTGGATATTGGAGGATGCGAGGAGGTCTAGAGTGTCTGTTGAGCTATGTAGGGGTTGATTGATGTAAGAACTCGCGAAGAAACTTGAGTTGTCCTCGTAACCGGAGTCACCAGTAAGTGAAAGGTTGAGGCCGGTATCCCCATAGCCAGGCTGCTGGGGACTGCCATCCGAAAGGTATCGTTCTAGATTGAGTTTTGTAGTCTCCATCGGTGTAGCCGTCTGAAGGAAATCTACCAGATATCTCTCCATGTTATATTCATCCAACCGGCCTCCCCCTGCCAGCTGAGGCAATCCAATGTACGATGAAGCTGCGCTCAGGCGGTAAGTTTCGTCCCCCAAATCAGATGCCTCTGAAGGCAACGGCCCAGTGCCAATCTGTGATTGTGCGATTTCAGTAGTTTGGATGCTCAATTCATCATTTTCATCCCCCGATGATGAGCTCGTCAGTCCAGGATAAGTCCAATCAGGATCAAAATGCAGGAAAGAGGGCCAACCAGCAGAAGGCTGCAACCCAGCGGAGAATCGCGCAGCATCCGAGCTAGCAGATTGAAGGAAGTCCTGGTTAAAATTTTCGTGGAGAGTAAATTGGGCTTGATTCGTGTTGACACTGAGACCTGGATGAATGCGAGAGGGGGCCTGTCGCACAGCTGAGGACTGTCGGGGGGTCAGCTCCAAAGTGCTGTTATCCAAGCCCAATAACTGATCTCCTGTGGCGTAGCCCCTTGAAAGCGCTAGAAGGTCTAAAGACGATTTATCCGACACGGATTTCATTCGGCGGTGTCTAGAGGCAACTTGTGGATGTACATCCTCGTCATCCAAAAATGAATGACGATGATGATCTGCATGACCTGCAATAGTATACGGAGAGACTCCATGCGCTCCGTGATGGCTCTTGTGTGTGGGTTTGTGGTGACCATTAGCAAAAGTTGTCAGTGAACTTTCCGACTGGGTGGCCTGGAGTCGGGGTCTCCCGATACTACTCTTCCGCTCACGGGGATGTGGGAACTCTGGCACAGTGTCAAGAGAAGGTGATTCCTTTTTTAAGGCGCATGTGCATCGGCCTCCGTGGCAGCATGAGCATTGAGGTGTTGCTATATCTCCGCAGTAAGCACTTAGCCAATGATTGGAGAAATGTAAGAGTGGTATCTTACATTTGTTTTCACTCTTGTCAACATTGTTGGTGCCGCAACAGCCACCAGATCCCGCCTTCTTTGCAGCTTGTTCTTTTCCATGTGCATGTCTCTCTCCACAGTCACACTTCACATGGGCTGACCTGGACTTCCTCAGATGCCGACAATGGGGACATTGTGAAACCGGACGGCCTTTCTTCGCAATCTGTTTGAGCTCTCGATCTACAAGCAGTCGTCAGCCGGGTCAAAGGGGAGCCGCATCTAGACAGTCATGCTCACCAGAGTGCGTGCACCCGCTGACTCTATGGCCTCTGATGCATGCATCGCAAGCCCACTTAACCCCATCAATGATCATGGTTGAATGTAAGGAAGGTGTGTGTTGAGTGTGTAGTCCTTGAATAAAGTGGTGACAGTTGGGGACTGTTGAGGCAGGGTGAGCCGGTGTATAAATACAAATGATCGACCGGTGCAAGGTAATTGTGGGTGTGCCGGGGTGGAGACTGGAGAAGCCGTGTTGTGTTATTGGGGGGTATCGGAGGAGCTTTATTGTCGCCGGACGCCGTCAACTGGCACCCACCAAATAACGCCGCGCTCAAATCAAAAACTGGCCGTGCCTTGCACCGAGGGGTTCGGCGCCGGCCTTTAAGCGGGACACTCGAGAGCTCGAGTGAAACACCAAAATGCCTTTGAGACTTGCTGTCAGGACTGCGGGGTTGACTGGAAATGGGAAAAGAGGAAAGGAGGAGGTCAGAGGAGGCAGAAACGAGGATTTAACGGGATGGTCAAAGTCATGAAAATTACAAGGTTGGGTGGTGTAGGGAGCAGGGCCTTAGTAGCCTACTACGCGGATTGGCGGGGCGGAGAAGTTTGTGTGCGGCCCTGTGAGTGGTGGGCGGGTTAACTTGCATGCTGCCAAAAAGCAAATAATCCTCCACAGTACTGGAGCTTTCAACCCTGCCCGGCCGTGCCCACTGCTATTCCCTTTTTTCTCCTCTTTGCAGCACCGTCTGCCTCACGTGTAGCTGGCAGCTCCTCACCCCTTGGCCAAGTGCAAGCAGAAACTACGTATGTACTGCACAAGGGCGTGCGTGGACCCTGAAGCTTTTCGGATGAGTTTCCAGGAGGCTGTGTGCGAGTCGTAGGAGGTCACCCAGCGGCCTTGGTTTCGACGCCGTGGGGGCCGGGGTTAGTTGCTAAGCTTGCTCTGCAGATCTGGCCTGGTTGTTCTCGACGGTTTAACCCACTGCCCAAGGATCATCTCGAGCCACCTGTTGATGATCAGGCGCTACAGCGGGCTACGGTAAACTTGAAGGTGCCCATGTGGAGATCATGGGGTTTGTGTAGGTACTTGCCTGCCCATGCCTGTCAACCTCCAGCACACTATATATTAGTCGAGGGTGCCGATGTCGTTCAGCTGCAGGAGTATGTCCACCCGGAGCAAGAGCATAGAATATCGTTCGCCTGGCCCCTCAATGCCAGAATGGAGTCCTGCCGGCACTTGATTTGTATGCTCCCCTACCTATATATCGTATGTCGCGGCCTGCAACACATTAAGCTAGTAGTCCTGGTACCGGTACGTACCACTTAGGCGGCCTTCTGTGGCACATACATATATATGTAAGTTTCAAATTATCCCCAGGCTTTTGTTGTCGCCTCCGGTAACTATCTTATACCTGTGTACTAATACTTAGCAATAAGTAATTAGTCTGGTTGGCCCAGGGGAAATATATGGAGTAACTAGATTATCAGTAGTTGAACCATCTTAAATCAAGCTCGTGTTCATCGAGTCTGGATAGAACAGACTACGCCTACTTAAGTATCGGTAGAAATAGAGCAAACTAGATTGGAGCTGGGGTAATTCTTGTAAGAGCAGCATAGGCACAAAAATATGTATGTACTCCCCCCTCCCCAAGACGACACATGGCAGGAGGTAACTTGGGCTTCTTTACTGACTGCCTGGTCGTAGCATAGATACCTATCCCTAGCCCCATGGATTTAACACAGGTATTTAGGTACATGGGGCCAGTATGCATATAAGCATGCATAAGTATACGTAAGTATACGCCGTGCAGCCTCGGATATGTACTACGTCGGGGCTGGAAGGGCTCAAGGCAGTCTGACTTGTGCAGACGCTTTGTTCCACGATCACCGTGCTATATGTTGGTCCCCCCTCACATAACGAGCCATCCGTTACCTCAAGTTGCTAGGCACACATGCATGGACCGTCGATATCATTGAGGTGCAAGTAATGTTCGACCTAGATCTGGGTATTGTAGAGCCGACCGGGAGGGTATTTACAACTAAACTCACCTCGTTAGATAAGTTGCAAGCAATCGAAGCCATTTGCACATGTAAGAGGTAGCGGGATCTAGCCCGCAGGCTCTTTGTGTATATACAGCGGCCCAACAAGATGCCTGTAATCATATGGAATCAAGATTATGAACACTACTTCCCAAGAAACCTTTGTATGGGCATTATATTACAATATACCCCTCCTCAGCACTAGTCCTAAGCTGTAACCTCCTAGACATGAAACAAAACCAGAATACCAGAACACGCAGCAATTGCAAAAAGCGAATAGGGAATCCAGCTGGCCTCTACTTTATAGTTGTATTATTAGCACATATACATGGATAGTCCTTGCTATATCTACTTAATTATAAATAAGCTATCTGAGATCACTAGTTAAAAATGCCTATATCATCCCTCTATATATATACATACAAACGAGGGTCGGGAGAGTCCACGACTGTGTTCACGAGTTAGCCCTCACCTGAACTAGTGGGGTAGGGGCTTTCTATAGACAATTAATTCTTATTTACCTCTGTTATTCTTTCTCTAGATGCACCGTGCCAACCAGACTAAGATGCACCCGCATTCACGATCAATGACGGGCGTAGATAGCCTCGAGTTGTAATTATTACATCCACATAAGCTATCTATTGCATTCCCTGGCTCATGATTATACGTGCTTGATGAATTTGTGCAAATCCCAAGCCCTTCCGTATAAGCTCTCTCCGCCCTCGTGAAGCTTTTTCTGTATGTAAGTATAGCAAGGCCTCTTGCCATTGGCCTTCTGTTTATATATATACCTAGGTAGGTATTCTAGTGATCCTGCCTCATTACCGCCCTAGTTGTAGATGATATCTTTGTTGATAATTCAACAATCTGGAGCTTTCTAATAAGGTTCAAGGCTTCACCGAGAATATTATGCTCTTGACTATTTAAGTACTATTTGTATATGGTATCTTGAAGTACCCAAGTAAAGATGGCTCACTAGCTGATATACTAAAGTATACATATATATTAATGCCTGAAGCACTATGGTGCTGTGCAAATTTTACTAACTAAACACTTAACAGTATCGCCTTCTAAAGTGCTGTGGAGCACGAGGATAGTCTAGCTTATATTACCGTATGAGGTCATGGGACTTGGCACTGGGGATTATAGCTTGAGCTAGATAGCCTTCACAAGATAACTTTGTCAAGAGAATAGATACCTGCTCTCTCTCCCATAGTACCAGGTTTAGTCTACGAGAGCTTGGGCCAACCAGATTATACCAGGCTACCTTGGAGTTACGACAGCAGCTCGATAGTCTGGTTGGATAATTATATAAGACTGAGACTACCAAACTGGGATGACTACCGGCGTGGCTTTGTAAGATCTTCGTCAGCTAGCTTTACCAAAATGCGGACATACCGTGGCATCGCGAGCAAGACGACAGTACCCCCCTGAATGCACGAGTTTATGGCCGGGGCCATGCTTCTGCATGAAGTACCGGTAGACTTGAATACCGTCAATGATTGATAAGGGTTTAAACCTTCTCGCTTTCCAATGCATTTTAATCAGCTTCATAGATTCCCAGCCTCATTACCAGCGTGGTGTCTTGTTGCCCTCGACATGGCAATGGAGCGACTCTAGAACTAGATGCGCATTTATGCTCAAAGTGTTGTCATAATGAGACAAGTGCTAGAATCTATGGCGTGCCCACGAGCTGGATACACCCAGAGTATCAAACCCCCCATAGTCAAAGCCCAAGACCAACCTGCTAACTATCAACACTCCAGAGTAGTTTGGTTGACACGCCTGGCTTGTGCCGTTCGAGTACCTACTCCCTAGCCAGGTTGACAGGGTGCTGGGCATGCCACCCAACAACAGGCTATGTATGGAGTCTATTTTAACTCGTAGTTGCAACTCGCACGTAGCTATTCGATAGTATATTAATAACTGCATAAACCAGAGGACTCCTACAAAGGAAATACAGGACTTGGCCGAGCAGTTCCCTTGACAGATCCGGATGATGCAATTGGATATGCATAGTCTAGTTAGGAATGCAAAGGGTTGGCAAAGCCGACTAATCTATGGATAAACTTCTGTCCGGGTTGCACTAACGGAGGCCCGCGGCTTGAGAGCTGTCAACAACAGTTCAGGTGGAAAGCAGTGACAAAACCCACTGAGCAAGTTTACAGACTACTGGAGATTCCGTATTATTTATCCTGGATGCTATGTACCTCTAGGGCGTATAGGTAGAGTGGTTTTTCCGGTACGGTTGCAGACTCGGGAAATTTGCAGCGGCTAAAGCATGATCTTGTGTCCAGGCAGAAGTAGGTGAAAGGTGCGCGGCAGAGAATTGGCTAAATTACAAAAGCTGATAGGTAAGCACAGACCTAGGTACAGTTCGTACCATAGACATAGACACTTGAACCTTTTTCAACCTTAGTCCCTACCTACTTTAACCTATGTTTCATAGATTTGCTCATGGAATAAAATAGGACCCCTAAGAAAATCCTGTCCTCAGATTAGGTCTTGAGCTTAAGCCACCGAGTATACCACTAGCTCATGTTGGGCTACATGTCAAAAGTCTGAGACTCTTGATTGGGCTTGGTTAAATACCTATGTAGTATATATACATATATATAGTGTTGGGATCATAGAAGTTGACGGTGACATACATATCTTGTCATACTTTTCTCCTTAGCACCGATTACCGCGCTGCTTAGCATGTTAAAATGTAATAGTTTCACTAATTCAAATGAGCGATATGGCCCTCTTACTACTTCTGAAGGATTGTTGAAACATTGTGCTATCCTGAGAGTTGGAGTAGCAGGTTTGATGGAAGGTATTGGTGTTGCAATGGGGGATTCGACATCTACTTAACATTTGTCCACCAGTGCCCAAATAGTTTGCCCAGGATAATCATAGGCCTATGGCAAGACACCACAATCTCCTTTTTTTCTTTTCCCACGATTCTTCTCTCCAGGCGCCAGGAAAAAAGATAGCGGGCACGGACTTAAGATGGGCCTAGGTAGATTTCTACTAAATAGGGAGGCGCGGGGAAAACGGCTTCCTTAACTTTTATTTTTGGACTGAGAACAACAGACCCCACTCTTTGGGAAAAGGAGAACGGATAAATTCTCAACTAGACTTAATTCCTGCTTCATAGGCAAAATACCCTGGCGGGCTCCTCAGGTGGGGATAGTACGCAAGGATTTTCGCTTGAAGGCTGATGATCTCATCAATACCGGACTTAATAAGAATGGAACGGAAATGCAGCCCCAGGAACATACTACCGGTGACGTGAGATAATAGAATATCACTGGCGGCGAATATAGGAGGCCAGGTGCCAGTGGACTTCATCCCTTGTCAATTAAAATCGAGTGTTTTGGGAGCATCATGTAATTTGCGATCAGCTATAAACGAATATTGGAGTGTATCTGAAGCACATACAATGCTTCCAGAAGGATTTGATGTTCGTTAGCTACTTGTGAGGAAAAGTATCCATAATGGGTAGGCATGCTAGACCCGGAAATGCTTTGGTGGGAGGAGGTTCATGTCATATCTGGGCTAGGTACCGGTATGCGGTATCATCATCCCACCCAATAGGTAGGTATTCCACCCTCTGTGGGGTACCGCTGAGCGCCAACCTGTCCTGCAACCGCCGCATGACATTAAGTCGAATCGGCATACGGAGTACAGACTCCTCAAAAACAAAAAACAAAACCTGTCCTGCAATGGGCGGCGGTTATGCATATGCATATGTGAAAAAAAAAGCAAATCTGACACGAGGTACCCACAGCTACTCAGACTTCTCTACACCAAACTGTAACAATCCTACCGGCTTTCAGTATTCCTCCTTTTCCAGTAACTTTTTACCGGTGTGGGGTGGGTCTATTGCAAAGATACGTCTCCAATCTCGATACGTGTTGGAGAAATCAATTTGGGTATACCAGCCTGAAAATATGTATCTAATTATGTGTTGCACTAAATACCACACACATCCCGGCTTATTCGCCGTCATGTATACCCTGGCATCTGTGCCCGTGATATGCAATTTCAGTTTTGTAAGATGTGATTTCCCTCCTCCAGGTCTAGACACCACGAGACTCCGCGTTCATATTCGGCACAAGCTTTTGTTGTGGTGGGCTGGTTAATGCGGAGCTACCAAAACAATATGGGCTAAATTTCGGACCGAGCATAATGGCATATGTTTGAACCTTGCTGTCGGAACCCCCATCACGATCTTCCTCAGATTCCCCACTCAATGAACAACAGAATGCATCCGTGTTCATGAGAGAGGTAATCAAACTCCATCGTAACAAGGGCGTACCCTTGGTCGCCATGGACCTATAGGCCCTCGTGTGGCAGTGGCAGCCAAGGGTACGTGGATTGGACGTCCGTTGGAAGCTTCGAATTCTTACGGGAACAAGACACGCCCTTCGATCTTGATCGGTCAAGGGCATTCGGGGTCGGTTACGTGGGTGAAATTAAAAAATCCCCTGCAGATTGTATTTTACACCACCATTAGGTACAGTACCTCGTACTCCGTACTCCGATTACAACCCGGACTCGGGTGTGCTGCCCCTTGTCCGCCCCCCGGTTTGGCCCCCGAGACACATCTACGCTTGCCCTCCTCCGGCGTAGCATGGGAGGGCAGGTGGGACCTATTGCCCCAGATATTCGCCATTGCCCTGTTTCCCCGCCTGTTCAGTCGTCTGCGAGCTAAGCGTCACGCATCTGACCATTTCCTCGGTCTGCCCGGCAAACCCTGCTGTTGGTACTGGCCCCCTCGTTTTTTGACGCTCGTCATGGCCGTGAAGGGGCCCACTCTGGTGAACCAGAGTCCGTCGGCATGTATGTGTATGTGTGTATGTGTGTCCGCAGCTGTGCGGAGCATAAGCAGTGTCCCCACATTGCGACTGCCCTTTCCTCTCCATAAGCTTCTCCTGCGTCAGAGATACCCCGAAGCCGCTTGGGAGAAAAGTGAGGAAGGGCCTTGCAGGGCACGCAGCCCACGCGGGGACACGGAGGAGGGGAGGGCCGGGACAGCAACACAAGAGGCACGAATAAGGCACAAATGGCAAAATGGCTAGGGTGCACGCTGCCCGGATCCACATTCGCTCTGGGTCACGAGAAGCGTGGCCGCAGCCCAGCCCCAGGCCGGGCAGCGGTTGGGTACTTGCAGTTAGCGAATGTTCCATTTGTTTATGTGTGGAGCGAAGCGAAAGCACACGAGTTTGTCATGTATCTGCTGCATGCAAGGTTCGATCATCCCAACCACGCCGGTCAGCACGCTGCCCCGGCAGGCCTCCCCCTACCTGGCCCCATATTCCATCTTGATCCACGCCGTGCGATGTTTCGATCGACTGCTTTGTGTGCGTACCACGGGCTGGGGAGGCATGCCCTGGCCTGGCCGCGCTCGTTAGGGACAGAAGCATTGCGGCCTGTCTAAGTACTGTAACCCGCCTGCCTCGCCTCGTCCCCAATTTCGCGGAGCAGTGCAGCTCAAGCAGTCGTGCGAGTCGAGTGCGTGACGGAGTCGGGCGAGCATGGTCGGTACTTTATGCACACATACAGACGGCCAGACACAGCCCGCACACACATCCTCGCCCCGACGTTTTTCCCCCTCCGACGCCCCCATCCCCCATCTTCTCACGCACGCACTTATCCCACGTTTTCTTCCACTCCCGAGACCCCAGAGAGGCCCCCCCGCACGCTTTAGCGCACGCATCTACATATCACCGTCCTGCTGGCTCTGGCCTGTCGTGTTCCCGCCCTCAGCAACCGAGCCTGAGCGAGCCCACCGGGCACCCAGAGTCCGCGAAGGGGAAGAGCCTGAGACAAGCAACCGCGAAACTCCGCCTGTCAACTCACCCCCCCCCCAATCCCCTCCCACCCAATTCCTACAATTTTCTTCTG
>Ga0307511_10004730_pt1 | contig 13921 bp, 12 predicted proteins | sample 13_EM_MG_FD_200266 | JGI IMG/M metagenome (GOLD analysis project Ga0307511, IMG submission 200266) | Populus trichocarpa ectomycorrhiza microbial communities from riparian zone in the Pacific Northwest, United States - 13_EM | ecosystem: Host-associated > Plants > Roots > Unclassified | place...
ACAGTTTCATCGAAGATTCTGATACTAAAACTGCAAATTCACACTTTCAAGTTTGCTTGAAGATGATTGTTATGTTTTAAGATTGGATGCAAGACCAAGGAATGGCGGAAATCAAAATGACTACCCCCTCTGGACCATAAAAATGTTCCGCCTTTTTAGTTTTTCTTGACCCAAAATGTTAGTCCATACCAAAAAGTCAACGAACTATTGGATCTTAGTAGCTCATCATATCCCTCAACATGTCAACTATTACATCCCATTAAAGGGTGTACATCTTTTACAGTTAGTTGCAAACTTGACATTGTGGAACACTTGACCACATGTTAAATGATTGCCTAAAACAATGTGCAAACCTCAAGATGGACTATTATTATCAGCCAGAGGGAGCACGAGAATAAAAAAAAGTTGGAGCATATTTAGGAACAAGAAAAAGGCAGAATCATTCTGTGTTCATGGGAAAATAATGCTTACAGATGCGAGTCGACATTCAACAACTCTGTTATTGTAATTTGTAGCAGCAGTGACTGCCTTCTGAGATTCTGCCAAAGAATGCGCAAGCACAAATGTTCCACCAGCAGGAAGTTGCACATCAGTTGCCTGAATGGGGTTGAAATCAATAAGCTCTGCAAATCCAGTTTTGGCCATGACAGAGATTGCCTGCCAAGTAAAACAAGAGATCTTATGCTCAGTGTCCCTTAAAGTCAGTTTCCTAGCTTTGTTTGGACCCGCTTCACTCTCAATTGATTCAAGCATGTTCTGTTCTAAAGCAATAATAGATTAAATGTTCTGATATCATAATGTGGTTGCATCCCAAACAGCAAAATAACAAACAAAACAATGCAAGAACTGATACACTGGGTTTGTCCATGACTGGAAGCAACAATAGTCTCAGACTCAGTAGGAGGCATTTCCAATATTCTTTCGAGTGCATTTTTACACAAATTAATCAAGTTCATGATATGGAGTATAACCTGGTCCATTCCCCCAGATTGTGTTCCAATGTGCCTTTCACACTCACATGTCAGTTGGGCAATTTCTTTCTGTTAAAGAGAGAAACATAGTTAGAATTACAATAGATAAAAGAAAGAAACAGGGAGGACAGGAAAGTAAGTGGATAGATATAATTATATATCAACATGAAACCCATTATGTTAGTTTTCCATCAAGTAGAGCATACGTTTAAAAAACAGATATGAAATAGCTTGGGTATAATTGAAGAGTGAAATTTGAGCTCTTATGAACCAAAGGTGAAAGGCCCACCCAATCCTCAACACACAGAAACAATTACAATCCAGAAGCACATCAAGGCCAGAATTTTCAGGATAATTTCATTTTACCTGGCACAGACTGGTTGGCAAGAAAAATAACACACGGAGATTTCATAAGAAACTTGTGTAATTAATGAGTGGAATTTGTGTTCTCATGAACCAACAGCGTACCCATTTTCAACACAAAAAACAACAGTATATAAACAATCCACATGGACAGTAAGGCCAGAATTGTTAGTCTAATTTGATTTGCCAGGCATGACCTGGTTGGCAAGAAAAAATAACAATGAAGATTCATAATAGACATGCATAAACAATTAAACAACATGTTGATATCCCATGACCAAAAAGACCTAAGATGTCAAGGAAATATATAAAAGTAAATGATATGAAGCACATTGTAACCAGAATCAGAGTGCTATGAGCACAGTGGCAGAGAAGTTATTCAATCTCATAGCAGCAGTCTATGTTCCAATGCACATATCAGAAATACAAGCATGTTAGTTTTTTTCAATAACATTAGGCTATGTAGTAGGGTAGAAACGTATCCATCTCTTCTATGAAAAAAGAGTATAAATAATACAGGAGAAGTCTAAAAGAGCGACAGAATTCAAAACTTTGACAGCATAGCAAGGTGTTTTGAATGCCTAAAACTGCAGAAGAGCTTTCTAGCTGTAGTTGTAAGATTAAACCATGCCCTCACAACAACTTAGAGATGCTGAGGTATTATATTCTTCATAATTTTGGTGAAAGAAATGTAGTATCACCTTTGGAAAGTTCACATCAAAAGCAGCCATAATAGCAATGGTAGCAGAACAAACAAAGGCAGCAGAGCTTGACAAACCAGAACCTGTTTTAAGAAACTCAACTTAGCCTTCTCTTATAATGAGCAACCAATGTTACATCATTAGCAATAGCTAACGAAAACTAACTTTAAATTAATTTACCTGTTGGAACAGTTCCATCAACAATAACATCAAGTCCAACCGGCTCACCCACATTCACTCCTTTTGATTTTGCAAATTCATAATAACCCTTATACCTGGAAACCCACAAAAAGATAAAAAGGGGGAAAAGATTTACAAATCACAGTACTAAGCAATTAAAATAGTTGTTCCATTTCTTACCCGCAAATGAAATAATGACCCCATCTATGATTCTTCAAGTCAATTGCCTGCAAATTATTGTAGAATCCAACAATAAATCCAACGAGAAAAACAATCAATACATTACTATTAAAGAATTTGTACGTTGGTTCTGACCTGGTTAGGATCAGCAGGATAATCACACTGCGTATATTTGTCATTAACATTGGCGATTCGAAGGACTTTTTCTGCATTATTTTTACGGATTGCTATAATAGTATCTTGCCTTATTGCCATTGGCAACACTGAGTAGCCTTCATAATCAATATGTTCTCCAATCAAATTCACTCTCCCTGCAAAAATACGATAAAAAAATTAAAATAATACTGACAAATTTTTTTAAAAAGCGAGTACGTTATTTTATTTCTGTCATTCCTGTATATATATATTTTTAAAAAAACAGAACCAAAAAATCTTCTTAAATTAATAAAATAAACCCGATTTTTCAAATTTAACTTTCTTTCTTTCCTGTTCATTCGTTTTCTAGCGAATCAAACAGATGATAAATTATGTCGAGAGAACGTGTGAGATGTTTGAGCTGAAGAAACTGGTTCAATTCAGTAAAATACGTGCACGTATTATTAACGAAACCCTATCAATATCAACCTTTTTTCTTAAAAACAAAAATTTGAATTTCTTTCGTTTTCTCGGGAACCAAACAGAGGACTGATGAGAGAGAGAGGGAGGGATTTTTGGAACCTGGAGAACGAGCAAAGACATCAGGGGGGTGACCAAAAACTTGAAGAAACTTGGATTTCAAGTGATCAAAACGAAGTTTAGCTTCTTCAAGCTGAGATCCGTCGCCGTAAACAGCCTCTAACGATGAGTAACATGGAACCGGCGTTTCTTCATGTTTCGCCATTTAACTGATAGCTTTTAATTTGATTATCAAGTCAAATAGTGGCTTCTTTTATATAGTTGATGATATCAGATCAGATGATAATGATGATGGTTTCTTTTTTCCGGTCGTGTCTTATCTAGTCCCGACTGTCCCGTGCAATTTTAATTTTATCAAATCAAACGGAATCTAATTTTAATTAAAAAAAAAGATATTAGGATTTTTTTTTAATTAGTTAGTCGCGTTAGTGTCTTGTCCACTTCCATTCAATTCCCTGACAAAATTACTCTTATCATTGTCGAAAAATTATATATTGCTCAATTAATAACCGATAAGTTAAACATAAAAAGAAGAGGAAAATAAAAAATAAAATTGAGAATTTTAATATTTTTCATGGGACTGCATATGATTTTTATTTTCTTTTTACTATCTCCCTTCTATGTCTAAGTAGTTATAACTTGAGCATATAAGATTTTCTATTAACTAATTACAGAGTAATATAACATATATTAAGAATTTTTTACTATCGTATTAAGATAGAGATTATTGTTTCTTTTTTCCTTAGCTTATAAATTTGATATTCTTCCTACTCTTACATTTAGATTTATGTGTTGTTTGAAAGTGTGATTGCGGTTGTTTTTTAAAGTGCTTTTCGTGTTGAAATACATTAAAATGATATTTTTTTATTTTTTAAAAATTATTTTTGAGATCGGCACATCAAAACGATCTAAAACATATAAAAAAAATTAATTTTTAACAAAAAAATAATTTGAAAATATAGATACAACCGCATTTCCAAACGTAGTTACGTGTTGATTTAATTTGAATATTTTTTTTTTATTTTCATGTAAGACTCAACTACAAAAATTTATATATCGATACAAAATCATTTTTGAATCAAAATCTAAATAAATTATTTATATCCAAGTTATTCAAAATCGAATTAAAGCATTTATAAGAAATTAGAGAGAAAACCCGTTAAATAACCGGTCTAACCTCCAAGGATGAGAGCTTGTTTTTAACTCGTTATCCAGATATTTCTTTTCTTTCTGATTTTTAATTTGATGCGATTAAGATTTGTTTTTGATTTGGTGAAATTAATGTTGACAGAGTGAGTGAGCACTCATTGATATATTAATTAATTAATGGCTGGTTATTATGACAGCTAATCGACAAAAAGATTAAGATGGGAGAATCTGATTTAACGGTGTTTGATATTGGTTTTTTAGCTGTTTTTTAAGGTGTGTTTTTATTGAAAAAAAATATTTTTTATTTTTAAAAAATATTTTTTATATTATAATATTAAAATAACCTGAAAATATTAATTTAAAATAATTTTTTAAAATTTTTTATCTTTTTAAAACGTAAAAAAAAACAGGCCTTAAACATTTTGAGGAGAGAAATAATAACTATACAAGTCTACATCACCACGTTATCCATTTGTCATTTTCTTCTCTCGAGGGAATGATATGCTAAGAAGTAAAATTTTGATAATCACATTTGAAGAAAAAAGGTGGACATCAATCAATCAACGAGTTTCTTTTCTTCAGATTCTCTCTCCGCCATTAATTGCTACGTGGAATGAAACTCGTGAGGAGGCATATTTCGAGGTGACGTGATTCTTTAATGATTGTCTTTTAAAATGATTGTTTTTTAAATATATTAAAAAATATTTTTAATATTAGTATATTAAAATTATTTAAAAATATAAAATAAAATTTATTTTTTAAAAAAAAAATTATAGTTTCAACTAGATTCCAGATCACGACTACCACTTCTATGCTGCCAACATAACTCAAAACCCATCATTATTCTCCTCCATGAAATCAAAGATAGCAATCAAATGGCAAGGCAGGTATGCAGCCTGCAAGTTCAATGTATGATTGAAAGGTTTAGTGGGTCTTTTGGAGTATGGTTTGAACTTTAAAGTGTCCTTCAAAGTTCAAACCATTGCTCAAAGCAACAGATTTCCCATGTCCTATCTCAAGTTCCCCGTGTTCTGCTTCCTGGGCTCTCCCTCCAGAGTCCAGACTTGCTTTTCTGCCCGTCTCTTCTTATCAAGATCGGCCCTTGTTAAACCATCAAGATTCCCAGATGAGGTTAGACAGCCAAAAGCAATAGCAAAACTATGGTATATTGTTGACCCAGAAATGATTATGATAACAAAAACATTTATCGAGTTTAGGACTCAAGGCAACACTATTAGTTTTCCATGTACTCCTCGGCACTGGCACATATGTATATAGCCTTAAAAAAGCATCCCTTCCAGCTCCAAATTACAACAGCAGAGACCCCAGCTGATCTTAAATAATTTTCAAGGGAGGGGCTTTGAGCCAAAGCAGACGACGTGTATGAATAACCTGAACTCGGTCGCTGTGCATTACACATTAGCTTTGATTTGCAGGAAGTCACGTAGTGCTACCTGCCCAGCATATATACCAGCCCTGAAACTTATCCGTCATTTCTCCCGCTGTACGTAACACATGCAATATCCTTTGAATTAAGCACAATGCACGCATCACTGTCATCACAATAAGGAGTGCGAGTTGGCTGTCCTTGCCTTGAAGATTCTGCTGATCATATTTGAGTCCTTTCCTTGAAGATTCTGTTGGTCATATTCGAGATGCTAATCTTCAAATAACCTACAATAAATGTGGGTCACTGTACCATTTCAAACTGAAAGAACTAAGAAAAAGGCTGTATAAAGTATGGAAACCAGTAAAAATTCACCAAGGTAATACGTCTTAAAAAAAGAAAGAAAGAAACAAGGACCATCCTTTACTAAATTCTACAAAATTCCCCTCTGTCAATCTTGTTTTACAAAGAACTAACTGATTTCCTCTGTTTTTTTCCCCAAACGAGGGTAGTATTCGTGAAAAAATGGTAATCCCACACCTGGCCCTTGGCATTAGAAGATAACAACACGCGCTGGTGGCACGCTCATACACAATCATAGTACATGACAAATAAACTAGAGGCATCTTTTAAAGTGTCTCCTGATGTTGAGCAGCTTTCCCGCGCCAAGAGAATGGATGAGGGGATTTTCTTTCCACCTCCAATATGAGGAAGCATAGCTTCATTTTGTCTCTAGCGGTCATGGCAACAAGAGTTTGCAGAGTTCTTTTTATGAATCGTATCCTTCCCTTCATTAGTGGATATTGGCCATTGTGTCTTTATTTCTATTAGTTATGAATTTCCAAATGCGCTCAGAATTTGGACTTAGTCCTCAGGTATATAGCGACATCAACAGCCAAATCATACATGGTTTTTAATCTGGAGAATTCTTTTTGGTAGATCTTCTTAATTAAACCAAGGCCCGTCCTTCTTTTCTTCCCTTTGTCTTTCAGATAAAAAGTTCACTTTTCCAACCATGACTTCAGCAGGATGAGGTGTAAGCCCTACAGATTAAGGGCGCCGATCTGAGTTTCTCCGGAAGTCGGTGGAATTAACTCTTGAAGGAGACATCTTACCTTATGGCCATCAATTCTTTGCTGCCAACACACCACAATGGGAAAAAAACCCCACCGCTTATTATCCATGTTTTTTGTCTTCTTGCCATCCAGTAACCGAATCTAGAACATCTTTATTTCTTAAACGAAGGCACTTTTAATCTTAAATTCCTAAACAAATTAATAGTTAATGTCAAATAAGCTGATGGTAAGACGAAGAGTAAATAAAAAAAATATATACTACGAAATAAATTCTTCTATGTCTAGTTTGCACTTTGCTGTCGCACACAACTCGAAAACAGCGAAAACACAATTCAGCTAATGCCCGTGTAGCTATAATTTTAGAAATTATATCAATTTTATGTCATCTGAATCAATGTAAATTAATCAATACATGTTCTTTGATCTAGCTGTTGGATGGGTTGCCAAATTATATAAAACCATAAGGTACCAATCAAATTGGCCCACCTCTATCCTTCGGGACTGTCTTCAAAAAAAAAAAAAAAAACTCAAATGCAATAGCTTCAAAGAATTTGCCGGAATGGCAATGGTGAAATTACAAGGCATGGTTGCAGTTCATCCCTCCTTTCAATAAGTTTCCCTTCCTCTTCAAGCTCGAATGATAACAAATTCTTAACTTTTTAATTTTGTTTTTGATTGTTAAAGCAGTTACTCTGAGTCTTTGCTATAAGCAATTTTCTTTTTAGAGCTTTTATCTTGGCACATATTTTTAATGTCATGATATCCTTCAAAATTCAAGTACTTTTTTTTTCAAATCAATTTTTTTTTTTTAAAAAAGATTGCAAATCTGAGAAGACTTGGGATTTTGCAAATAAGAAAAGAATGAGCGCGATGAGAAAAGGAAATGATTTTTTCTATGAAATCTCTATATAAATTGATGTGTCAACTTCATAAAATATGGATCTTATGAATGAAATATATTTGTATAACATTACTCCATAAGATACACATACATTTCTTTCATTTCTTAACTAAATAGTACATAATATGCTGACATGTGCAAATAAGTTCTAGTAAATAATACTAGAACTACTCTACTGTGGGGGAAAACCATGGTGGTAGTTTATATATAGGTTTATTATAACGAAGGATCTGGTGCAAATTCTTCCCGTGAACAATCAGGCAAGGGAAAAGGAGTTTATGAATTTCTTTTGTAGTCAGATTACTAGGCCCTATGATTCATAAAGGTTTACACAATCAAACTGCGAGCAGAATCTTTATGTAACAATAGCGCAAAAACATGCACAGGAGCACAGGAGATCCGCATAGGTAACCAGATGCCTGGCGCTTAGGACAAGAAGCATCCTGATTCCTGAGTACACAACTAAAGCCAGCTAGGATATCAAACAAATAACTTGGTGGGCAGTCCATGTAGGTTCCTATAAATCCAAGGAAGAGATCTGTACATGCTAACCATCCATGCATTTGACATTATATAGAAGGCATAACGAGTTCAAATGCTACAGAATTACAAAATCGGCCGTATGGCAACAGCCCATCTCCTGCGTACAAGGATCAATGAGAGCACAGGACTGAGAAAAACGATGGTGGGGTTGGACAGAAGTACCGTTCACCATTTCTTAAACCTGTCAAAACAAGTTTGCAGTCAACGATGCAGATGGCTGATTCGAAACACATGCGCATACGTGAAGTCAACTTTAGGGAAGAATACCCGTGGAAAACACAAGAGATGTCATCTAACATAAGTCCATTTGGGAAAGCCGGGGCAGTGGATGTGGCTTTTGAAAAGCTACAAATTGTAGCTTCCGAAAATAACAGTGGATGTGACTTTTGAAAAGCTACAAATTGTAGCTTCTGAAAATAACACATGAAAGGGGTTGTGATATTAGCTTTTAAACCATTACCAAACACTTATAAGCCACAGCCACAACCAAATTGGTGATTCTCAAACGAGTACTTGGCATCCAATTCCTAGAAGTCCTGTAAAAAGTCCTACCCATAAACCAACTTGTGCTAGCAAAACCTTAGCACTAGAAGGAGAAACTGCCCACCTCTTCATCTTCATCCTCGTCTATAACATCTTCCTTGTCAGTAAACGTCTCAAAATCATCATCTTCAATGTCCTCATCCTCCTCAACCATGTTATCATTCTGACCTTTATCCTTCAAATCAGTGCTCAAAACAACAGACTGTCCCCCTGATTGTTCCATGTCCCTCCTCAGCTTTTCCATGTTGTGTTTTCGCTGCTCTTCCTCCATTTGTTGCTTCTCTGCCCGTCTCTTATCAAGATCAGACCTAAAACCATCAAGATCCATGGGTTAGACAAGCAAAAGCAAAACAATGGTAGTTGAGAGTAAAGAATTGATCAAAACAACAATATTTATCGAGTTGAGGGCTTAAGGAAATACTTGTAGGTTTCCATATACTCCTCAGCACTGGCTTCGATAGCCTTAAAGAAGGCATCCATTCCAGCTCCAGAAACAGCAGAGACCCCAACTGATCTCAAATTTTTGTAGAATTCATCGAGCACAAGGGAAAGGCTTTGAGAAAAAGTAGACATGTATGAATCATCTGACCTCATTGCTGCTTGAAAGGCTTCAAAATCTTCCATCCACTGCACAAGTTATAACGCTCAGAACAAGAATCTTGTGAAAATAAGTGGCAAAGATCATAACCTAACATTACATATGAAAACTCAAGAGCAACACTCCTAAATAGAGAACACTGAAGAAAAATGAAACATCTAGAGAAATTGACTTCTGAAAGCAATGCTACAAAAAATTGCAAATACAGCATTCTAATGTCAAAAAACAGTCCCTTAAAAGCTAGGGATCTGATTGAAAACCTTGAAATTTTCAGTACACTTCTTGTTTAGTCATGTTTCAGATCCCTTGACAACACTGTTTTCATTGATCCTTAATTCTGAAACCAATCCTACATGGTTATCAAACTTCAATCATAATTGGACTGGAAAATATTGGGAGAGTCTGGCATGATGAAAATTTCCCTACAAACATTATTTCGGCTATTTAATTGATAAAATTGTTGAACATGTTATGCATCCCACGGGCTTAAGCCCAAAATCACTTGAGCATTATTGCATCCTAGCTAGGCCTCCAACTCCCTCCAACAGTTTTTAAGCACTTTTTTTCCAAATAAGAAAAACGCCAGTAATGATGCATCAAGAGAAAAGGAAAAAAGTTATACCTCTAAAGCAAATTGGTGTTGAGCCACATCAGTTTTGTTGAACGCTAACACAAGAGGCAACCGTGTCTTGTAGAGTATGCTGCAAGCATAAAGCATATTGCTCATGAAAGTTACTGGACTTGAGGAACGAGGCGTGTCAACTACATAAGCAACCACAGTTGGAAAGGTTGAAGCAAAAGCTTCTGTGATGATAGCTCCAGAAGCAGACCAAGTGAATATTTCAATTTGACCAGGCGTATCCACAAGAACATAATCAAGCTGATCTGCTCGGTTCTCAATGACTTGAATGACCTGAAAATGTGAATACAAAAGCGAGGAAGTATTGGAATTACGAGAATGGCCTGAAACTCGCAGTGAAAAGGTCTGCATGCAGAAAAATAGAATTGCAAGACAGGTTTCCACCGTCCAATACCCTTGCCCAAAATTGCTACCCACTAGTTAACACTTAGACTGCTGTCTATCAGGATGAAAATAGCTGTGCAACGGACTACTCAATTGCCAACTGAAATTTTCATTAGAGTTAATAGTGGTAAGGTTTCAGTAACGATGGTAAGAATAAATCACACACAATATGTAATGGAGGATAAGAATGAGCCCTTCCAAGGAAGAAAAGCTGCAGGTAAATTTTACCTCGTCAAATTTTGTTGCAAACAAGTTGAGAGATGTCAGGATTCCGCCATTTGGTCCAAGATTAAACTGCTTCATCACTTCCTTGTACTTAACGGTGTCCCTTATATCAATATTTGCACCATAGGGGAGAGTCATCACAGCAGGATCAAGGTTGAGCACATAACCACGAATCCTTGAAGCTTGTGTGTGGCAAACCAACCTGTGAAGAAAAGTTGTTTTTCCACTCCCTGTCCAAATACAGTAACAATGTTATGAATATGAGTTGACAAAAGCGCAGGCAGCAGGGATTATTGAAACGCGATAACATTAATAATAGATCTGCTAAAGAACCAAACCATAGAGTACTTGTTACATATGCTACGGATAGATATGCTTTTAGATCTCGCATGTAAAGTTCTCCTGTATTATTTATTGTAATACAAAACTGCAATGCATATATGATCAGATGTTATGTATGGTAAAATTAAAGGACACTTGCATTTATTTTGTACACAGAATAACACTTCTTCAACAAACTTGCTAGATTACCTGCCATTCCAACAACGATGATGATAACTGGTTTTCTTCTGAATGAATGTCCCGCCTGCCCAGATGACGATGCTTCCACATTCAATTTATTCATTGAGTCAGTTAATTCATCCTTTTCTTCAGCAGTTCCCTTCACATCAAAAAATCAAACAATGAGAAACCAATGACACAAACAATTTTTCAAGAAACAAAAACTGAGCTTATTTTCTCACTTCACAGCCAAAACAATCCAAGTAAGCTTCAATTAACAAATACAGGTTGTGCACAGTTTGGTAATTGGATAAAAATATCCAGGCTCTGCAGCACCATTACCAAACAGAAAAATGACAACTATGTTCTTATATGTACGATGACTCGGTTTGTATTATTATATTAAATATATATAAGAATTTTGAAGCCAAAATCATATACCTTGGAATCCACTTGCATTGATGATGAGCCCTCATCCCCAGACTTAACATCAAATTTATCGAGCTTAGAGTCAATATCCATTTTCACTGTGTTAAAAAAAAAAATCAAGTCAAACCGATTGATGTTATACAGTGAGACCTATAAACTCTAAAAACAATTTCCTCGGTCACGATCACTGACTCTCCTAGAAACCATAAAATCATCCGGAAAAGAAAAACAAAAACAAAAACAAGTTAGATAAATCAAAGCCGAACGAAATTTGAGCATAACTAGACCTTAATAATATGTTCTCCACTGAAATAAAGGGTTTCGAGAAAAATAAAAAAGGGTTGATGATGAATTAAGTATACCTGAGTTGATTGATGAGATAGAGTAGAGTAGAGTCGGTTTGATTTTTATGGGAAATGCGCGGGAGCTCGGAGTTGTGAGAGGAGAGGGATTGTCAGGGACGAGAGAGGGGGGGAAAATAGAAAGCGAAGTGGACCGAAAGCCTAGAGGAAAAATATAAGGGCTCTCTAGCTTATAACTGTATCACGAGTAGCACCGCCATTTCGTTGGAATGCTTTTTATTGACCGCTGATTTGTAATACAATTTGATTAATTTGATGAAGATAATATTTATTTTTGCGGTAAAAGATTATTTTAATTTTAATTTTTTTTCATATTACTTTAATGTCTTCATATAAAAAAATTAAAGGATAAAAATATTATTTTAATATGTTTTTAAATAAAAACAACATTTCATATTATTTTGATATATTTATATCAAAAATAAATTTTAAAAAATAAAAAAAACATTACTTTAATACATTTTTAAATTAAAAATATTTTAAAAAATAACTTCCACCACAATCAAGACACTCTAATTATATATTAATCATCATCGTTTTTAATCCTTTGAAAAATAGTAATGATATAATTGATACCTAAGAAAATCAACTTAACTAATTATTAATTAATATTTAATGGTGATCATTGTTTCCCCACACACAAAACACTGTGGATTACAACATTACTGTTGTAATCCACAATGCATTCTTTTTTCTTCTTTTTTTTTGCATTTTGTCATTTTTTCCCAACTTACTCCTGTTTTTTTTCTTTTTTTTTTCAAAATTACTTTTTTTTCTCTCAACTTTCCTTTGTTTTTTTTCATTTATTTTTTTAAAAAAATTATTTTTGTTGATTTTTCTTTTTAAATATTGACCTGATTAAAATTTTCACTTTGTAATTTTTTCTCTTTGAAATACTGTGGATTCCTGCGGTTTTTTTTCACATAGTTTTTCTTTTTTATTTTTTTATTTTTCAAAATTATATTTGCCGATTTTTTTTTTAATATTGAGCTGATTGAAAATTTAGTTTGGTAATATTTTTTCTTTAAAACATTGTCGATTGCTACAGTGTTTCTCCGCATGGTTGTTTTTTTTTTGTTTTTTTATAATTTTCTCCTAAATTATCTTTTTTTATTTTATTTTTTAATATTTAGTTGGTTAAAAATTACGGTTACAATATGTGAGGAAATCACTGTAACTTTCCTCGCAGATTACTATGGATTGCTACAATGTTTTTTCCCACATGGTTTTTTTCTGTTTTGTTATGCTTTTTTCTAAAATTGTCTTTGTCAATTTTATTTTTTAAATATTAAGTTTGTTAAGGATTGCAATTACAAGTAAATACAAGTTTTTCCTCACAAAACACTATGGATTGATACAGTTTTTGCTCACATGATTTTTTTCTAGTTTCTTTTGTGTTTTCATTTTTTGTAATATTTTTTTTCAAAATTATCTCCATCGATTTTATTTTTTTAATATTGAGTTTGTTAGAATTTAACTTTGTAATAAAGCTTAATCATGTGGGGAAAGCATTGTAGCTTTCCTTACAAAACATTGTGGATTGCTACAGTGGCTCTCCACATGGTTTTTTTTTCTTATAATTTTTTCTAAAATTATCTTTGTCAATTTTATTTTTTTAATATTGAGCTGTTTGAGAATTACAATTACAAATAAGGCTAAATCACATGGGGAAGCATTGTAACTTTTATCACAAAACACTGTGAATTGCTATAGTGTTTCCAATATGATTTCTCCCTCTTTTTTTTTGTTATTTTTTTGAAAAAATTATCTCTGTCGATTTTTTTTTAATACTTAGCTGATTAAAAATTTAGTTTTGTAATTTTTTTCTTTAAAACACTGTCAATTGTTGCAGTGTTTTCCCATATGATTTTTTTGTAATTTTTTTTTAAAATTATCTTTGTCGATTTTTTTTTTAATATTGAGCTGGTTAATAATTATAATTACAATAAAGCTAAATCATATGGAGAAAACGTTGTAGTTTTTCTCACAAAACACTATGGATTGCTACAGTATTTCTTTAAATGGTTTTTTATTTTATTTTATTGGGAAAAACACTGTAGTTTTCCTCACAAAATATTGTCAATTGCTACAACGTTTTTTCTCATGGGTTTTT
>Ga0307511_10004731_pt1 | contig 13921 bp, 8 predicted proteins | sample 13_EM_MG_FD_200266 | JGI IMG/M metagenome (GOLD analysis project Ga0307511, IMG submission 200266) | Populus trichocarpa ectomycorrhiza microbial communities from riparian zone in the Pacific Northwest, United States - 13_EM | ecosystem: Host-associated > Plants > Roots > Unclassified | place...
ACTACCATGATATCTGAGTGTGACCAATGTATTTCACCTGAAAAGGCAGAAACTAGTTGATTATATAGGCAATAAAAATGAAAAAGAAAAGGTACTGAATTGTTCAAGAGTAAAAGACAAACCAATAATGAGTAGCACAACTGATAGATAATGGAGGTTCATTCCAGCCTCTTCTGCTCTCCATAAAGCGGCTTAAATCTTTGTTTCCCAGCCCAATTACATTACTACTCCACTAGATTTTTGCATCATTTCCTTCTGTTGTGCCTCAAGGACTTCAAATTCTTCATGGCAGTTATCAAACCCTCATCTGTGCTTCCATTAAAATTCCAAGATATCATTCCCCTCTCCTGCAAATCCTTCAAAAGAATTCCACTCTTTACGAGACTAACCTCATTGGTGGAAATAGCATCAATGAGAGTGCAATAGGTTGTGGTGTTGGGCCAAAGGCCCCTTTCTTTCATCTCTTCATACAGATTAAATGCAGCCAAAGCATCACCATCAGCACAAAGGCCTGATATGAGAACATTGTATGCAACAACATCGAGTTTCACCCCATAAAGCGCCATTTTACCCCTCAACTTTAAAGCCTCAGACAGTTTAGCTTTCTTGCAGAGCATGTGCATTAGAGTTGTAAAAGTAGCGACGGTTGGAATGAGCCGCTTCTGAAGCATGCAATCAAGAACCAGCATGGCTTCTTCAACCTTCCCACACTGGGCAAGCCCTCTTACCATAGCACTCTCAGCAACATCCCAGGAACTGACACCAATTGCTTCCATTTCATCTTTTAGCCTGAATGCTCCTTGTATATCCCCCATTCTACACATACCATTAATTAATGAAATATACTGTGTGCTTGTAGGAGTAATACCCCTCTCCAACATGTCATGCAAAAGAAGATGAGATTCTCGGAGAGCAGAGGCTCTGTTGAGTCCAGTAAAGATGGCATTGTAAGTATTTACATCAGGAATAATTCCAAGTAAATTCTTAATATTCAACAGATCAAATGCCTTTCCCATTTTATCAGTTTCACATGAATTCGTGATGAGCATGTTAAGTGTAAGTTGATCAACTAAAGTATCTTCCATGATCATCTTCTTTAACATTTTAAAACCAACGTCCAGCATACCAGACTTGCAAAGCCCAAGAATGATAGAATGGCAAGTTAGTTTATCAGGTGAAATACCCATCCTTGTCATGATATTGTAGAATTTAGAGCATTTCAACAAATCCTTTTTCTTTGAATACCCATGCAAGAGAATATTATATGTAGCCAAGCTAGGGGTCAGACTACCACTCTGCATCTTTATGAAGAGCTTTTCAACCTTTTCCATTTTCCCCATCCTTGAGTATCCATCTAGTACTGCATTAATTGCAATAGTATCTGGGTTTATGCCTTTGTGCTCCATCTCTTCATAAATATATGAAGCAGCATTTGATTGACCAACCTTGAACAAACCATCAAACAAGCTAGTGTACATGACCTTATTTGGGGACAGAGTTCCTCTTGCCAGTGCTTTTTCAAAGAAAAGAAGAGCAGGCACCATTTTGCCTTTCCTACTTAACCCAGCAAGAATGATAGCATATGTGTGACTATCAGGCAGCACATTAAACTGGACCATTTCACCAAAAAGGGCCACTGCATCTGACAACTTCCCCCGTTTACATGTCTCAGTGAGAATTGTATTGTAGATATTAGTGTCAACAGCAGCAGGAATATGGTGAAGTTTATACAGTAATTTCTTTGCCTCCCTCAAATTTCCACCCTTGCATAGCCCTTTAAGCAGACTACCATATGTGAAATGACTAGGGCAATGACCTAATTTAATCATCTCATCAAACATTGAGAATGCTTTCAGGGCATCACCCAAAATTCCATATCCATTTATAATACAATCAAAAGTAATGGAGTTAGGGGCAAGATCAATTGTGCTCATATGACGCATAAAATCCTCTGCCTCTGCTACCCTTCCAGCTCTACAAAGAGAAGAAATCAGCACATTACAGATGAAATAGTCCACATCATGGCCAGTGCGAGTCATTGTTGCATAGTTCCTGAATGCTTCTGTGATATCACCCTTCTTGCAGGAATTGTAAATTAAAGTAGCGTATATGACATAGTTTGGTGCAAGTCCAGCTTTAAACATTTTACATATCACTTCCTTTGCATTTTTAATTTTTCCTGCTTTGCAAAATCCATTTATGAGCACAGAAAATGTAATAATATCTGGACTTGCACCATCCTTGAACATCATATCAAGCAATTGCAAAGACTCATCAAGCAATCCATGTTTGCATAACCCATCAATCATGGCTGTGTATGCTCTGTAGCCAACAACCATCCCACTCATTCTTATTCTCTCCATAAGGCTTTTGGCTATGTCAAATTTCGCAAGCTTGGACAACCCACTTAAAAGAGCCCCATAATTAACTTCATCAGGCCTTAGTCCCTTTGCTTCCATCACATCCAAAAGCCTCAAAGCTTGTTCAAAATTACCACAATCACAATGCCCATCAATCAAAATATTGTAAGTAACACGGTTTGGTGAAAGGTTAAGCATCAACATCTCATTAAAAACTCGAGTAGCACCTCCAATCTTTCCTTCTTTCATAAGTCCATTAATTAGAGTATTATAAGTGAATTCATTAGGAGCTATCATCCTCTTTCTCATCTTTTTCAACAGTAAATACCCTTTTGCACTTCTGTTGTTTTTACACAAATCATCAATGAGCATATTATATGTGCAGACATCTGCTTCAATACCCTTAGATTCCATTCTATCAATCAAATCAGAGGCTGCTTTATATCGCCCCTTCTTGCAACACCAATTAAGAATAGTATTATAAGTAACTATAGTTGGAACATAACCACTCCCTTCCATCTTTCTTAAAAGATAACCAGCTTCCTTAAGCTTCCCTTCGACACACAAAACATTAATCAATATATTAAAAGTAGCAACATTTGGACAAATCCTCCTAGCTAGCATTTCCATAAAAAAAGACCAAACCGACCCAACCCTCCGTTCCTTTACCACTGAACTAAGCAGCATATTACATGTATAAACAGAAGGGTTAAACCTTCTAGAACCCATCAAATAAAAAGTCTCTAAAGCATCAATAACCATTCCTTCTCTCAAATAAACCCTAATCAAAAGGTCAAAAACTGAAGGGTTGGACTTGCAAAGTGGGTAAGTGTTCATTAAAGCATCAAAAACAGATTTTGAACCAACACCCAATTTAGAAAGATGCCTTAAAATTGACTTAGCAGCTTCATACATTCTAGCTCTCACAAGTATATGAGTAGAGATGGAGAGTATATGAGTAAGGTGATTGAGTTCCAAACCAGGTTGCTTAATGACCCAGTTGAGAAATTTCAAAGTTAGCCTCCCATGGACTGGCCTCAGTGAAGCTAACCTGTATTCCATGTGGTTTAGTGAGTCCCAGCGGTCTAGAGTCAGCATTATGTATATGCTCTTTTCCATTTCTGCTGTTCCAAAAATTCTAACTTTGAATGAGAAAATGTTTCAAAAAAACAAACTTTGAACGAGAAAATACCACCACCACACACACAGAAAGAGAAGAAGGGAGAGAGGAAAGGAGGGTACCTGGGGATTGTTGGTGGGTGAAAGCAGAGTTTTTGTGATCATATGTGAAACTTTGTTTGGTATAATCAGAGAAGGGTATGTGGGAAAAGGGTCTAAATCTTGATAACTGAAGTGGGATTTTAGAGATTGTTTTGGCCGTTGAAGAAGATATAAAACAGGGCATCATCGTTTGCAGAACAAGGCTCTGTTTCTGTTTCAACTCAAGACTCAATATTGAAGGGAAGAACTATCTAAAGCAAATTATTTACATATTAGTTCTTTAGTTTATCTAAATTAATAACTTAATCCTTGTAGTTTCAAGAACAACATATTTAATCCTAATGTCTTAAGATTTGCTAATAATCAATAGTTGTTTCTTATTTCCCAATTATTATTTCAATTGTTGGGTCACTTTGTACGGTTAATTTTTTTTTAATATAAATTTTTTAATATAAAATATTAATTTAATTAAAATAATTGATGAACAAATAAAAAATTGATCTCAAATGATCTTGCAGTGGGGGTTAAGGTTCACTTTGTACAATTAATTTTTTTTTTAATTTTTATTCTTCAATATAAACTTTTTAACATAAAATATTAATTTGATTAAAATAATTAATGAATAAATGAGAAATTGATCTAAGTGATTTTGATTGGCATGATTTTAATAAACTCAAAAATCCAATAAAACTTTTATTCCATATAAAAAATAAACAAGTTTAATAGAAAATGCATGGGATATCCAAGCTTTTAAAGATGAGATGTCAAAAGCAAAGTGAGTTTGAGCTTAAACTCACATGTACCGCTTAAGTCTAGGTTTGAGTTTGATTTGATGTAAAATAATTTTTTATTCTACAAAAGATTATTTATTTTTTGTCAACATAATTTGAGTTTGGGTATGGTCCATGAAAAATTATTTTTTTATCAACCCATTATTTTGTCCAGTTCATGAATAAAGTCTGATAAGCTTCATTGATTTTTTCAGAATTGTTTCTTCATAATGTGGACAGTTTTTTTAGCCTAATCAATGTAATATTTAACTATGAAATTTATTTCAATTTTATGGCAAGTAATTAAGCTGATGATGGCTAGAATTACCCGAATTAACTCTTTATCAGTTTTGGCTCCGAATGCACTATAAAAAGACTGAATGAATAGTTTTTTACACAATTTTTTTTTTTATATATAGATTCTACAACTCTTCTTCACCTCTATTTTAGCCTATCCCTCCTATTTTAAACAAAATTTTTTTCTTTGTTTTCCTCTTAATCTAGAACTTAAGTGCAATTCTTATAGAGAGACATTTGAGTTGTATTTTATTTGTTCATAGATATTATTTAGAAGTGCATCTAAATAAGAAAGTGGTGTTAAGATCGTGGTGGGCTTGTGTATACATCTCTTTTGCAGCAAGTCATGAACAATAAAACCTTAAAAATAAAGGATTAATATCCTTAATAACAACAGAACTTCATTATATTAAAAACTGCTTCAACAAGTAAATATTCTACTTTATTTTAGTTTAAACACATATGTTATATGATTAGTATGCATGCTAAGATAGTGTTTCAATTTCTTATGGAACTTTGGATATATGCTCAAGTATGTATACTAAATCTTTATATGTTTTTAGTTTTGATTGCAAGTTTGTCATGATATATAAAATTTACAAGCTTTTATCTAAACTTGCAAGATCTCTAGTTTATATTTGGACATATAATTTAATCCATATGCTCTTGTTGTATTGATACACTAAACAATTCATGCTCAACAATAGTAATTTGGACAACAATCTTAAAGCTTTATTTTGCTTACAATTTGTTTAGTTTACAATTCTTTGTGAATATTTGATTAATTATGAAGAAGGATTTTAACCACTTTAATTGTAATTTTAATTTTAATTTTAACTTTAACTTTTAAACTTGTTGTCATATTCATGCAATTTGTATGAATATTTTTTTTATATTTGATACATGTCATAAATTCTTTGAAATAAAACATTTAATCTATTTTTAAATCTACTTTCTAATCTTTGTTTAATTCATAAAAGTAATTTTGCTATCTTAAATAACATGTTCATGCTGATTATGTAATTTGTTTATATAATTTTATACTGATATAATGCATGTTAAAATTAGAACAAAAAAACATCTAAGCTTTTAAAGGAGAGAGGTTCTAAGTAAAGTGAGTTTTGAATTTAATCACACATGCATGCTCAACTCATAAGTCTGAGCTTGGGCTTGCTGTGAAATTTTTTTAGACTATAAAAGGTTTTTTTTATTTTATACCAAATTAATTCGGGCTTGGGTCCATGCAAAATTATTTTTTGTTAGCCCATTGTTTTATAAAGTTCATGAATAAAGTTTGATCAATTTCATCAGTTTTTCTAAAATTGTTTCTTCATCACATAAACAATTTTTTTAGCCTAAAAAATGTATGATTTAAAGTCAAAACTGTCAAGTCTATTTTATTTTTATGGCGGGTAGTTAAAGTTGATAATGGAAGGAATTACCATAATCAATTCTTTATCAATTTTGATTCTAAAATCCAGTATAAAAGGAATGGGGGATTTAAGGAAGAGTTGTCTACATAGTTTCTTTTTTCTTTTTTTACAAATTTTATAACTCTTATTCACCTTTGTTTTTGCTCTATATTTTAACATATACTCTCCTATTTTAAACTTAATTTCCTTCTTCATTTTTTTTTCTCAATCTAGAGCTTAAGTTTAGTTCTTGTAGAGAGACATTATGAAATAATTGGTGAAGTCTCATAATAATAATATATATAAAAAATTTGTTGTGAAGGGGAAAAGAATTGCTAAGAAATTCAATGGTAAATATTTTATCTATAATAAGATTGTACATTTGAACTATGATTGCAAAAATAAGGCTCATTAAGGGAACCCTAAAAAACAAAAGGACTACTCAAGTGAATATTATCGAGGTTAATTACCTCATTATGTTTGTTATTGTTTCAAAAGTCAACCTAATCAATAATTCTAAGTTGTAGAAGGTTGATATTTGTGTCATAAGACATGTATGTACTGAGAAGATGATGTTTTTGACTTACAAAAAAGTGGATGAAGAACACCTATATATGGGGAACTCATCAATATCCAAGGTACTAGTTGTTAGAAAGGTCATACTAAAAATAACTTCTAGAAAGCTTCTTACCCTAAAAAATATACTTCATGTTACTAACATTAAAAAAAACTTAGTGTCTGACTCATTGTTGATAAAAAAAGATTTCAAGATAGTCTTTGAGAGTGATAAGTTTATACTCTCTAAAAGTGGTATATTTGTAGGGGAAAATGTATTTTAGTAATACCATCTTCAAAATAAATGTAATGATTGTGGTAACCAATAATGATGATGACAATGATTCCTTTTTTTTTTTTCTTATTTGCTCGAGTCTTATGATTATGGCATGACAAATTAGATAATGTGAGTTATAATTCTATATAAAGGTTAATTAATATTGAATTATTACCAAGTATGATTTTTGAGAAAAATCATAAGTGTGAGGTTTGTATAGAATCAAAATTCATAAAACCTTTTTTTAAAACAATTAAAAAAAGTAGTGAACCTCTAGATTTAATTCACTCGGATATCAATAATTTAAATTTTATACATATTAGAAGTAGAAAAAAACATTATATTACTTTTATATATAATTACAAAAGTATTGTTATACATATTTATTTAGAAGCAAAGATAGGACTCTTGAATAGTTTAAACATTACAACAATAAAATTAAAATGAACTCAATAAAAAAGTAAAGGCAATAAGAAGTGATAGAGTTAGGGAATATAAAATACTTTTTGGTGAATTTTATTCTCAAAATGGTATTATTCACCAAACTATTACTTTTTATTCACCACAATAAAATAACATTGTGGATTATAAAAACCGGACTTTAAAAGAAACAATATATGTCATATTGATAAGTTTAAGAGCACCAAAGGACTTATAAGAGATCTCAATTCTAACAACCAACTATATAAGAAAAGACATTCATATGAATTATGGAAGTGCAGAGGACTTTTCTATAAATACTTCAAAGTGTGGAAGTGTCTTGCAAATGTGGCAGTACTTGATCTAAAAAAGGTCAGGATATGACCTAAAATTATGGAGTATGTTTTTATCAGATATGGTTACAATAGTAGTGTATATTTTTCTTTTACACAAGTTAAATTTCAAGGACATTCATCCTAATGCTATAATAGAATCAAAGAATGCTATATTTTTAAAAGATGTGTTTTCATTTGAGAAAGCACAAGAAGATTATTCATTTAATAGAACGATTGAAGCTGGCTCATATAGTTATCATCATTTAAAGGATGATGAAGTTGATCCTAAAGAAGTAAAAGGGAAAACACAACCAAAATATTTGGTCATGATTTTCTAACATATTTGTTAGGGAATGAACCTTGGAATTCTCAAAGGTAATGTCTTGTCCTGAAGCTTTCTATTGAAATGAGGCATTCAATAGTGAAATTGAATCCATAATGAATAATCATACATAAAAACTAGTGAAACTTCTACCCAAAACTAAACCATTAGGATATAAATGTTAACTATTGACAAATACAAAGCAAGACTTGTTGTTAAAAGATTCAAACAACAAGAAAGTGTGAATTATTTTGACACATATTCACTTGTTTTAAGAATAACTTCTATATGAGTGTTTATAGTCTTTGTAACTATTAAAAAACTTAAAATGTATCAAATAGATGTAAAAGTAACTTTCTTAAATGCTGACTTTGATAATGACGTTTATATAGAACACCCTGAAGGGTTCATGATTAAAGGGAAAGAAAATAAAGTTTGTAAGCTTGTCAGGTCATTATATGATTTAAAACAAACACTTAATAATGGTATGAAAATTTTGATAAATTTATGTTGTTAAACGAGTTTAAAATCAATGAAATTGATAAATGTATTTATGTAAAACACAAATATAAAGATTTTGTTATTGTATGTCTATGTAGACAATATGTTTATTTTGGACAACAATGGGTACATAATTAAGTATACTAAGAAAATGCTAACTAACAAGTGTCGTAGTTGGCACGACATTAGGATCTCCTAAATTAATAGGAAACTTGGAAAAAATAAAGTCGCACCTAGAAGTTAAAGGCAACCATGAATTCAAAATTATGCACTGGTTTCAGATATTCATGTAAGGGAGTAGTTATGCTTAAGGGAAGATAAACATCACTCTTACTACCCTTTCAAACAAAATGTTACCTTAGCTATGCGTTTTCTTCTAAATTTATCTCATCCATGCCATTATCTGTTTAAATTATTTCTTAAGCTTATTCACAATTTATTTTAATTTATTTATAATGATTTGTGAAAAATTTGACATCGGTCTCTAAAAATAAAAGTCTTATTGATTAGGCCATTCGTGAAAATTTTAATGTCCATCCATAAAAATAGGAGACCTGTTGTCTTCGCCATTCATGAAAAATCAAACGTTCATCCTTAAAAAATAGAAAACTCCTCAATTAGACAATTCAAAAAAAATTGATGTTTTTCCTAAAAAAATAGGAGACTTATTGACTTGGCCATTCATAGAAAACTAAACGTTCATCCCTATAAATAAAAGACTTGTCGACTTAGCCATTCATGAAAAATTGAACATTCATTTCTAAAACTAAGAGAGTTATCAATTAGGTCATTCAAAAAAGTCAACATCCATCCCTAAAAATAGAAAACTCGTCGACTTAGCTATTCGTGAAAAATTGAATATCCATCTCTAAAATGTAGGATACTCATCAATTAAACCATTCAAATAATTCAACATCCATCTCTAAAAATATGAGACTCATCAATTAGGCCATTCAAAAAATTCAACGTTCATCTGTAAAAGTAGGAGACTCATTGACTTAGCCATTCAAGAAAAATCTAAATGTCTATTCTTAAAAATATGAGACTCATTAAATTGATCATTTCTAAAAAGGGTAATGAATTTGTATGGATGGTAAAACTAAGGTTTTGGCTCCACTTTTTAAAAATATCCAAAATAGACCCTATGTATGGGTGCTCGCAAGAATAAGGAATAATATGTCGTAACACATAAAAGTTATCAAAAACATATTTACAAATAAAGACAACAAAAAGAAGTTTTTTTAAAATCATATGTTATCACTTTGAGAGTGACCTCGTTGATAGGATAAAAAATTAGTGTATGATGAAAAAAATAAATCTATGGGTGCCACTTATACTCATTGGGCCAATATGGAATCATGTTGACCTAGCCCGGGTATACTCGCAAGAACAAGGAATAATATGTCGTAACACATAAAAGTTATCAAAAACATATTTACAAATAAAGATAACAAAAAGGAAGTTTTTTTTTAAATCATATGTTATCACTTTGAGAGTGACCCCGTTGATAGGATAAAAAATTAGTGTATGATGAAAAAATAAATCTAGAGGGTATTGTTATCTGATTCATGTTCATGCTTAACAAAATAAAACTGTAATTTATCAAAATAATATGTAATTATTTTTATATTTTTATGTTTTTTTATATGAAAATGCTCCTACCATCCTTTTAAAAAAAAACACAATGAACACATTCACAATGTACATTTATACGCAAAAACACATTATATTGAAAAATTAAACACAAAAAAAATCAAACATGTACACACAAATCACATCCATGCATAAAATTATCGGCACATATACACAATATCAAACAAGTAAAATCATAAAAAAAAATAACAAATCCAATATTCAACAACATGTTAAAATTATTCAAAAGCCAATTTAGGGTTCGATATTGACCTTTTAGAGTGCATGGAGTCAATGAGAGCAGCTGGACTCAGGAAAAGAATTTCCCGGAATAGAGAGGGCAATATTGGTGCATGGACCCACTTACCACCATTTATAGGTCACATAACCTAGTTTATCATAAATTCTGCCCTTTCAGCATCCTTTTTATATCGATAATGTTGACTATTGCCACTTAAAGTGAGAGAACAAGCCATAGAAATTTCATCAGTTTATCCCTTTTCTTCTCTTTATCGTGACTTCTTCTTTCTCTTTTTTAGATGGATATTATTGTTGCTATAGGGGCCGACATTGATGGTTGTGGTGGTCTGTGTTGCCATGGACAACATCCAGTGCTAAAAAGAGGGGCAAGACCTTGAGGGAGAGAAAGATGAGAGTGGATGACATGAATTTTAAGGAGATAGTGATACGAACTAAGTCAAGTCCGAATTTGGCCTTCAAATGTCTGCTGACCAGTTTTGCAAGATCAGACATATCTCTCAAATTGTACATCAGAACGAGCTGATATTTACAAGGAGATACTAGATACATAGAAATATGTTCAGGTCAAATGGAGTTCGGAAACATATTATTTCAGAGGGTTGAAGTTACTAGACAAATCTGTTAAAATTAAACCTTTTATGTACTATTTAGGACATATTTGGAGCTAAATGTCGAAATTTGATGTGATTCAAATTGTTCTAGAAACTAGACATCTTAAGCTTTTCAACCATATATGGTAGGCCCATTAATTCATCCAAACGAGAGAGAATGACGTGTTGAAGTCAAGAATGGAAATTAAAGATTCAGACTAAATGGAAGAATTTTAGCATGAAGAATTTATTTTTATTATCCTATTTTATTTATTTATTTATTTAATGTTGAATAATTATTTTTAATTTGAGTTTGTTCTGGCCCATTAGATATTTTTTAGGGATTTATTTCATTATTGGACTTATGTTAGTTGATTACTAGCTTAAGCGCATTAACTTGCAATCCAAACATGGTCTATTAGGGTTAATTAATGGAGATTATATTATGTTTTTTTTAGTTGCAAATCTCATTAGCAAGTTGAAGAATAAACGTGAGTTTTCCTTTTGTTTTTTTTTTTTATTATGGCAAAACAACCTTTCATTATAGGGAAAAATATCGTACACTGACTTATTGAAGATTATCTGTGGTGTCATTCGCATATTTACGGTTCTTAGATACAATGTTATCTCTGGGTCCAAGTTTTTTTCCAATACCTTTGGTTCTTGGGTATATAGTTACCTCTAGATCAAAGTTCTATCAAATCTGATTTTCAGCTTTCCGAGTTGTTATTTACTTCGTTAGGGGTTGCTTGACCATGTGATCAAGAGGTCTATATTAGTTGGTATCAAAGCTAGGCTCTAAAAATCAGGTTATATCCTTCTTTTTTTCTTGTTAGTTTTAGCTTTCTTAGCTTTAGTTGTCTTTGATTCAATTTTTAATTATTTCATGTCTAGAGCTTAGTAGTTTGCACCTAGGGTTCCTTAAAAAAAGATATTATTTTAGTTTGTTGTTGTCTCAGAATATATCCAAAGAATAAAGAGTAAAAAAATAAGAAAAGAACGTCTAAAAGTCACTTTCATCGAATCTTCCACAATACACAAACAAGGGAGAATTTAGACTAAAACAACTCAAACAATGCTTAAATTTTGTATACTGGTTCTAAGAGTCCTAATAGCACCCCGTATAATATTCAAACTCATTTAGAGATCGTTTGCTATAGCAACCAAGGTTGGGATTAAACTTGTCATAACATGTCAGATTTATATCAGAAGGGAGTTTTGTGTCAAATAAATTCAAAAACTCTCAAATTTTATATAATTAGTTTTAATATTCTAATAGCACCCCAAATAAAACTTTAGATCATTTTAAGTTTGTTTGCTATAGGAACTAAATTCAGGATTGAAACTTGTCGTAACGGGTCTAATTCATGTCAGTAATTCAAACTTGTTTTGCTGCTATTATTTTTCAATTATGACAGTATAATAACATCATAATTGATATATTTAGGTGTTATTTAATTTTTTTTATATAACCTTGGCATCTTTTTTCTTTCTTTCGCGTCTTCAAAAACATCTATTTTTTGTACAACTTTGTTTGTTACTCATGAAATTATAATCATAGTTTTGTCTTTGCTTCTTTTCATATTTTTATTTCTTCTTGAGTTATATACAAATATTTGGATATGCTACCAAGGCTATTATATTTGAGTGAAGAGTCTATATTTGAGTGAAACATGAGAGGAGTGTAAACACGTGAGGGAGTGAGTGAGAAATATATATATTTCTTGTCAACTAACTAATTTTTAGATTCAAAGATGTCAAAGGCAAGTAACAACATAGCACCATAGTGAGGAGATAATGAAATTGTAACTTAGTTACGCATTATAAATTAGCAATGGGTCGACTGACCAATTAATTTAGAGATAGGTTGAATATATTGGAGAGACAACATTTTAATGATCATAGTGGGGTTCAAATTAGGCTTGAGCGAAGATAATTTAATGTTAGAAGGGCTGTTAGGCGAGTTAACACTAATGTAGATGAGTTTGTGGCTGATAATACAGACATACGTGATGTTTATTTTGAAAATGTGTCTGTGAGAAATGGGGAACATTTTGGATAATAGCAGAATTGTTAGTTTGTAAGGGAAATATATGGTGATAATTTTGGCCAGATAGGTAATTATAGGTACCAAGACCATATTGCTAAGTTAGGTGGAGATTTTGGTAAAATTAAGTTGAAAATATTAGCTTCTCAAGAGAAGAATGATCCAAAAGTTTAATTAGAATGAGAGAAGAATGTTGAGTGGATTTTTAGTGTCATAATTATCTAGAGCCCAAGAAAGTCAAGCTTGATGTGATTGCTCTTACTGACTATGTCATTGTGTGGTGGGATTAATTCGTGACAAATTGCGGGAGGAATTATGAGAGGCAAGTTGATATTTGGGATGAGATGAAATCCTTTACAAGAAGGAGATTTGTGCCAAACCACTATTATAGAGAATTGTATCAAAGGTTGCAAAGTTTGAGTCAAGAAACAAAGAGTGTTGACGAGTACTTCAACGAGATGAAACTTGTTATGATTCAAGCTAATATTGGGGAGGATACTATAGCTAGATTCAAGCTAATGTTGGGTAGGATACTATAGTTAGATTCATGAACGACCTTAATCATGATATAACTCATATTATAAAGTTGTATCATTATGTAGAGTTAGAGGAGATGGTGCATATGACCGTGAAAGTGAAGAAATAACATAAATGAAAGGGCACCATTTGGCAAACACAACCATTAAGCCCTTTGAAACCTTGGAAACCTAATTGGAAGGCTAATACTAGGGGTGATCCATCACAGCAGAATGAGAACGGCAAGGTCGAATACTCTAGAGAGAAGAAAGACACCTCGATCACTGTTAAAGTTAGCAATATTACTCTTACTTTTTATAACCGTGACATTAAATGCTTTCATTGTCTAGGTTTTGGTCATGTTGCTTTATAATATCGAAACAAAAGGGTCATATTTATGAAAGC
>Ga0307511_10004732_pt1 | contig 13919 bp, 7 predicted proteins | sample 13_EM_MG_FD_200266 | JGI IMG/M metagenome (GOLD analysis project Ga0307511, IMG submission 200266) | Populus trichocarpa ectomycorrhiza microbial communities from riparian zone in the Pacific Northwest, United States - 13_EM | ecosystem: Host-associated > Plants > Roots > Unclassified | place...
ACAGAGAGTCGCGGATAGTGTGATGATCCTCCTCGATATTGCGAAGGAGTCCTCAGATTGGTTCGCTCCCCTCAAGTCTGTCCTTGGCGGGGTGTGCGCGCTCGTCAAACATTATGAGGTGAGTGTCTCGTAAATGGTTGTCGTGTCAAACTGATGTGGACGATCGCAGCAATTCGAGGACGTCAAGGAGAAGATTGATGATCTTATCCCGCGTTTAAACAGGTTCAAGCAGAATGCAAACACAGCATCTATCGATGGAGACCAAGCGGAGAAGAAGCGACTCTCAGAAGTATCTAGGTGCGCTCACCAGCTACTTATACCGCCATCCATATCAACGGCCTCATAGCGCATTGGAGGAGATCGAGAAGCGATCACGGGCAATGTTGGCAAAAAGTGCCGCCACTCGGTTTATCGATAAGGGCGAGGATTCCAAAGAGGTGGCGAGACTCATTGAGGAACTTCGGGACGTTCTTAGCCACTATCAAGTGAGTGGTAATCTGGATATCCTGTCGAGTAGTGCTGACATACGAGGGAAGATATCGCAACAGCAAGCGATCTACAACCAAATCACCGATCTCACTGTAAGCATCCTCCGGATCGTCTCAGCCTGTCGTTCTGACAATCAGTTCTTTTGTCAAGTCATCTTTCGACGCGCTCTTGAAACTCCACGAGGTAACAGAACGCCGCGAGCTCGTCACGGTACAGGCTGACACTTGAACAGAGGTCTCCACTGGTGAAGAACAAGATAGAATCCATCGTGGCACGACTGGGCAGGTTTTGCTCAGAGGACAGCGACGGCGTGCTCCAGGGTGACGACGAGCGCGAACAATGGGCGAAGCTGCTCCAGTAGGTGGTCGTAATCGACTCTAACCAATTATTGTGCTCATTCTGTCCTAGAACTCTCAAGGTGGTCAGGGATGACGCCGTCGTGCTCTACAATTGTGTCAGCGCCCAGGGGCACGAGGAGTGTCAAGGTGACATTCTGGCTGTTTCAGAAATGGCGGAAGATATCCGAGACGCGCTCCTCGAGTACCAAGTGGGTAACGAAGGATCCCGCGCGGCCACTATCGCTAAATTGTCCAACAGACGCTCCAGCAACGGGAGATATATGACCAGAATTGCAGACTGATTGTGAGCCATCGAATTGAATCTGTGCGTCGGGAACATATCTAATGTTGGGTGTGCCTTCTAGGACGCTGGTTCGGCTCTTTTGTCTTTCTCCCCTGAAATAAGCTCACCCGTGCGTCAACGCAGCGGACACATCGGTGCTCAACACCTGCCGTCGCGCTCGTCGCGCCACGCACCTACATGACAACCGTCGAGGCTGCCTCCGAGGCACGCGGGAGGACGTCCTGAATGAGATCGAGTCGTGGACTAAAGACTTCAAGAAGTCTCCTGTCTTCTGGCTGAACGGCCTCGCCGGGACGGGGAAGTCGACTATCGCTCAGACAGTTGCTGAGCGTGTGTTCGCCGATGGCCTCCTGGGAGCGTCCTTCTTCTGTTCGCGAGACTTCGAGGACCGCAGCGACTTGCACTCCATCTTCCCCACCCTTGCGTTCCAACTGGCGCACAAATACCACGATTTTCGATCCCACCTTGTCCCCCTCCTCCGGTCCAATCCGGACATCGTGGATGAGTCACTGTACAATCAGATGGAAAGGTTGATCGTTGAACCGCTTCAGTCCGCTGACGTCCCAACGGTCATCCTGGTCGACGCCATCGACGAGTGCAAAGACGACGAACCAGAATCCGCAATCCTCTCCGTGTTGGGACGGCTCGCCGAGCGGATTCCCAAGGTCAAACTCTTCATCACCGGCAGACCAGAGCCCCGGATCAAGACCGGATTCCGTCTCCCCCTCCTCGTGGACGCAACCAGCGTTTTCGTGTTACATGATGTCCACCCCTCCCTGATCAACAACGATATCAAGTTGTTCCTCAAACACGAGCTCTCCGAACTCGCACGACGGCACCGGCTCGACGGGTGGCCGACCGACGAAAGTATAATTCTCTTGTGTCAACGGGCGGCGGGGCTCTTCGTGTATGCTGTCGCAACTGTCAAATACCTTGACAAGAAGTTTTATCTCCCTGACAAGCAACTCGAAACAATCATTAACTTTCCGGACCGCACGGGATACGAGGGGAAGACATCTCTCGATCCGCTATACCTCTGGATTCTTGGGGAAAGCTTTTGTGTGGACGACCCTGTCATTTGTTCCAGGATTCGAACCGTCATTGGTGCCGTCGTCCTACTCGTAAACCCTCTCCCACCATCGGGGATCGCCGACCTCATGGGTCTGGAGACGAGGGAGGTCTTGCTCTTCCTCACAGCACTCCAGTCACTACTTCTACTCGACGAAGACCCGACCCAACCTGTGAAACCATTCCACAAGTCGTTCCCCGACTTCATCACCGATCCATCCCGCTGCGCCGACCCAAGGTTTTACATCTCCCCTGAACACCTGCACTCTGAACTCCTCACGAACTGCCTGAGAGTGATGAACGACAGGTTGGAACAGAACCTCCTATCACTCCCCAGCTATGCCTTGAACTCGGAGGTTGGGGATCTGGAGAGAAGACTCAACGATCGCACCGACGCCGCACTGCGGTACGCCTGCCAATCGTGGTATAGACACCTCCCAAGGACCGAGGGAGATGTTAGTGATATCGTTTCCCGTCTATGTATTTTCCTGGAGGAGAAATTCTTGGCTTGGCTGGAGATTGTCAGCGCCCTTGGAGCCACGAGGGGGGCTGTTTCTGCGTTAGAGCAGCTGAATTCCTGGCTACAGGAGGTTTGTTTTGGCCTCCCTTCAGTGTAATATGGCGCTAATGCTTGCGACTAATCAGGTTTCCAAGGATGGAGAGCTCCTCGACACCGCGAGGGACTGTTTCCGTTTCGTGACCACGTTTTTCGAACCCATCAATGTCTCGGCCACCCACATATATCACTCCGCGCTGGAGTTATCCCCTATGTTATCGATTGTCCGACGGTTGTACTATCACCGGCGGCACACCCCATTTCCGAGAGTGGTAGCTGGAACCATGTTTTCATGGTACGATGATATAAATATTCCCACCGCGAGGGGCGTGCCCTTCACTTGGTCACCATGTAGTCAGTTTGTGGCTACGGGTTCTCCAGGGGGCGTGGAGATCCGGGATTCGCTCACCTCTGAACTGCTCTCCACCCTCGTATCTCCTGATCGCATCTATGCACTTGGCTATTCACCGGATGGGCGCACCCTCGCTACTCTCTCGGGCACTTCACTCACAATCTGGGATATCCAGACAGGCGGGGTGGTAAAAGAAGTTGAGTGTGGTGACACTGACAGGGCCTGGTTGGTTTGGTCGTTGGATGGACGGGCAATTAGCGCCATCCTTCCGTGCAGTGGTGATATGCAGGTGTATGATGTTGACTTGGGGATGATGCAGTCCCTTGGCACGCTCCAGTCACGCAACGAACCGCACCTTTGGGCCCACAACAAAGCCTTTCGGGTCACGATGACGCGGTGGAATGGTCAGGCCCATACCGTCGACATTTACGAGGCCAGGTCAGCTCTGACCAAGGTCGAGTCCTTCCGTGTCGGGTCATCCGAAGAAGATTACTCGATTGGATCATTTTCCCCGGCCACTTATCGAATATCTGTCACAGTTCGCAAACGGATTCGCGATCGGCTTCGCATCTTGGACATCCGGAACTCGGAGATCTTATTAGAGGACAATCATCGTTGTCGTGACCTCCACTCCTTCTCTTCCGATGGGAGCCTCTTTGTAGGTTTTGACAATTCATCTCTCTGGATCTGGAAATATGGTTCCGGTCGTTATACCCTGTGGAAGATGTTATCATGTCGGAGCGTCAGTGCCCCCCGCTGTCTCCAATTCTCGCCGTCTTCGTCGTCGATCATGTGTAACTTCCCGGGTGTTCTCCGAGTATGGCGTTTGGATGGTCCATCTGGTGTTTCTCACCCCGATCATGACAAACAACTCAGCGCTCTTTCTGACTGCGGCACCTACGTAGCAACTGGCCACCGGGGTCGCACCACCATCACTATCACCAACCTCCTTTCACAAGCCCCCTCCCAGTTCATTGATACGGATATGGAGGTATGTGGGTTGGCCATCATTGGTAATGTTCTCCTTGTGGTGGGTCACAATATGGAGACAATCACAGCTTGGCGGCTCACGGAAGAGGGAGCAGTGGATGGTCACTCTGGAGACAGAAGGGCAGACCCCCGCAGCAGCATCTGGACTATACCAGTATCCGGAGACCCGGAAGTCTTCATTGAAGGACGAACGGTAGTCATAAAGCAGGGTGAAGATGTCATTCACTTTTATCATACAGGAACCGGAGAGGCACTCGGGCCAGCCCAAGCACCTCCAACCTCTTCTGATAGAGGGCTTTCCATCCGGCAATTGACAAGCAATCACCACAGCTTCAGCCGACTGGGAGAACACGATGATCACTCCAAAGAGGGTCAGCTGGTTCCAGTGGTTACCTTGGAGGGGAGGTGGTTGAAGGATGCTGAAGGGAGGCATCGGCTGTGGACCCTACCCGTGTGGAGGCCACTTTGTTCCAATGTGTACTGGCTCCATAACAGTACAATCGTGTGGTTCACCCATCAAGGAATAACCGTTTTCGTGAGGTTATACAGTGTGGAGGTAGAATTGGTAAACTATCCGAGGGTTTCTGGTAAGTTTTATTTCCTAATAGTTACGAGAGCTTATCCAACTGTTGGATAAGTTCGTCCAGACCCCAATTATTTAACCTATTTTCGTATAGGTATAGGGAATCGACGTTTACTGTATTGGTAAAGAGTTATCCAACACGTCCCAAGAAATCTAACCTTTGCCAAAAAACCCCAAATCTTTTACCTATTTTTCTTCCCCAGTGATAGTTGGGATCTCCTCTGGGTCCGGTTCGGGTATGGCTTCGGCACGTATCGACTCGCGATCACTTTCTATTGCAGTTTCACTGCGCCACACTCCCACCACCTTTGTCGTCTTAGACTTGTATTGTAGTACAGTTTTGTGGCATTTTCTGTTTAGTTCTTAATGTGCATGGGGATTGTGGTGGAATCCCATTGCGTGGTTGACTCTCCTCGTGTATAGCTGCCAGAGGGACATCAGCGTCGACCCAACCACGCAATCCCTGCTTCGAACCAGGAACGCCTGCGCGTCATCAGCCGTGGATTCCTGTTCAATTCTATCTGTTCAAATCGCGTTCTGAACCTCCTTGTGCAGGTACGGTGCCATAAATCGGTTCTACAAGCACGCGCCAGGCGTTAGTCGGATTAATGTTGTATCGAGTAAAGCTCTGCGTCAAAATTCGGACAGTATTGGGGAGCAGGTGAGGCCGCGAGCAGAACGCCGACCTCCGGGAAACAAGACTGAACTCGGCCCAAACACAACCCCCAAGGAAACCTACCGATGGTGTTTGAAAACGGCTGGGATAGCGTAGGGCCACTGGGGCTTGTGGCTGCGTGCAAAACAGTCACGACCTCCCTGGATGAGCGCATCTAATATCTCGGATAGAAAGTTAGTTCACGACGGTGTCGTCGCGGGGTGGCAACTTAATTTCAAGTACGATGGAACGATAGCTTCACGAGAGGAGTACAATATTTGTTGTCGTCGCATGCACCTTCTTGGCGCAGGGATCCTCACGGATCCAGTCTCAGAGGTGGGTACCGGGTACATATTGGTAAGAGTCAAGCGGCGGCGCCGTGAGGCACATGTATCTCCATTCTCCGTGTTCCTCCATGTCCTGTCTCCTTAATCGCAGAACCGCGTCATCCCAAATAGATATTGAATGGCCTTCGTACAGTGTGAGGTATGGCCCTCATCGGTTTCCATATCGTTTCGACCGTTATTTTAGGACTCGGAGCAAGGGACGTCATGGTCGATTGGTCGCCTCGCATACATACCGAATGGATATCGATACCAACGGGGTTTTAATAAATTCATGTAAATGCACAAGCTTCTGGGTTGGGGTACAAATGCAAGAACAAGGCGTCGGGGTGTTGTAAGAATCCTTCCCATCCTTTCCTGCGGCGTCGTCACCCCCTAATCGGGGGCAAACCACGGAGTCCGAATTCTTCACAAGATAAAGGAATCCCAACAGAATGCAGTGTAATTCAACGAACGCGATGAAAACACCACTAACGCGAAAGGACGATCAACGCCGTTGCGGATACAACAAAACTGATCCCTTGGTTTGCCCCAAGAGTGGAGGGTTGTGTGGCTGTGGTTGAAGCACGGATACACGCCCATCCATGGTAGGTCAGATCGAGGGTGGCTAGAAACCGGGGACACCGACGATGGAATGTGCCTCACGAGACTGTTTTGGTTCCCATAGGATAGCCACATGGAGCTTCATGAAACTCTGGAGAATATCCCACGATCGCCTTTGGAATGAACAGAGACGTAAAGGCACGAGAAGGTTTTAATACTGGGATGCTCTATCACTGCAGGGAAATTGCTGGTCAAGAAGTGAGAGAGTCGGACGACGGTCGTTTCGTAGTCCCCAGTCCGTCCAGGGTCCGTTTTATTGACTCGACATTATCTCCGCGCCAGAGGCTGCCCCGTTGTAACTTGACCCAAAACGCGTACTGTCTGTTTTAGAAGGCGCGGCGAGGACAATCGCAGAAGTGGGAGGTGCTGCGTATGAAATTTCCATCGGATAGTCACCGGACGAGGGGCGAGACACCGTACGCAAACCAGACCTCCCTCTCGAAGCTGGGGAACGCGTTGGGTGGGGCGCCTGAGACGCGTCTGGGTATACTCCCTGCTTCAAATTGCCTCTGGTACAACAGATTTCTGGATAGTGGAGGTTCTGTGTAGCGAGAAGCTACGCGTCTCAGCCGACGCTAAAAAACGACGAGCGGATTGTAGATGGTGGGTCGTTGGGGAAAGCCATCGCTATCTGCAAACTTTGTGAGCGGGAAAGTAAACATGACGCAGATGATGTCGTATAGCGGGAGGCGGTTTTGCCTACCAGTTGTCGGGCGGGAGGGGATCGTTTCGTTTGATCTTCGGCCGCATTTCTCTCCCCGACTCAAACGCAAGGGCCTCCCTAATATCAAAACCTCACCCAGAGTCGACTCGGGTGGGTGAACCAAGGTCGACAACCCGTCTACCACGTCTAGTAAAAAAATACCTGTTCACTACCCATTGTCCCCTCGCCATTTAACGTGGAGCTGGGTTCGGCCTGCCAAGTGGAATCAGGCCGAGTGTTCAACAACGTTCAAGTCACTCAAGGGAGATCTCGAGGGAGGGAGAGAAGAGTGCTCGTGTGATCGGTGGATGGAACCAAGTGAGCCATCAGAGAGACCGAGTTCGCATTTATTCCCACGTTTGGCACCACACAACTGCTTATACCCAGCTGTAGACTGACGTCTGCGGGTACGCGTGCCGGAAGATCGACCGCTCGCAGGTTCTGGCCCAGACCAAGGTCCCGCGTCGAGGGATGCGGTTGGAACGACTTGCAATTTGACGTCCTGCTCTGGCCTTCTTCGGATTGGTAACCCATCTCTCCGTCTGTCGAGCCAGAGCCTTGCCAACTGCGATGCCGTTTCGTTTGCACTCAGACGGAAATGAATTGGTTAGTGGGTCGGCGCCAGCTGTCATGAGACCGTGGCTTTGCCCGGCCTCGTGGCCTTTACACCGGAATCTTCCACCAACCCTTCTAACGGCTACACCCATCGGTCACCAAGACATGTTTCGAAATCGGAAGCCGGTGGGATCCGTAACCTCCGGGGAGAAGTCGGATCGAAGTCGATGTGAGTGGATTCGATGCCTTGCGTTGGGTCAGCCCCCTGATTACTCGAACTCTCCCAGCAAAGAAGAATATAGAAAGAGTTGCGGATGGCACAAAGATACTCCTCGACATTGCGAAGGAGTCCTCCGATTGGTTTCCCCCCCTCAAGTCTGCCCTCGGCGGGGTGTGTGCACTCGTCAAACATTATGAGGTAATTGGCGAGTGGGTTGTTATCGTACACGACTTACGCGGGCGGTCACAGCAATTTGAAGATGTCAAGGAGAAGATCGAAGAACTTATCCCGCGTTTAAATGCGTTCAAGCAGAACGCCAACGCAGAGTCTATTGATGGAGACCAGGCGGAGGAGAAGAGACGCTCGGATTTGGCTGGGTGCGCTCACCGATTGCTTACCCCACCCGCCCCCGTTGACAGTCTCTCAGTGCGTTGAAAGAGATCGAGAGGCGATCCAAGTCACTAGGGGAAAAAGGCGTTGTGGCCCGATTCATAGATAAGGGCAGGGATTCCCAAGAGGTGACGGGACTCTTCGAGCAACTTCGAGAGGCTGTTAGCCACTACCAAGTGAGTGGGTATCAGGATATCGTGTCCCGCGTCGTTGACATGCGTGGCAGATCTCGCAACAGCAAGCGATCTACGACCAGATAACCAATCTCACTGTAAGGGTCCGACTTGTCTCAGCCTGTTGTGAATTTCAATTCTTTTTGTCAAGTCATCCTTCGATGTGCTCTTGAAACTCCACGAGGTAACGCAACACCATGAGCTCATCACAGTGTCGGCTGACACTTGAGCAGAGGTCCCCGTCAGTGAAGAACAAGCTAGATTCCATCATGGCACGGCTGGCACTGCTGTGTCTGGAGGACAATGACCGAACACTCCAGGGTAGCAACGAGTGCGAACCATGGGCGAAGTTGTCCCGGTAGGTGGTCACGATCGAGTCCAACCCACGGTAGCTCTAATTCTCCCCTAGCACTCTCAGGGCTGTCAGGGATAACGGCGTCGTGCTCCGCACTCGCGTCAGCGCCCAGGGGTACGAGGAGTGTCAAGATGACATTCTGACTGTCTCGGGAATGGCGGAGGATATCCGGGACGCGCTCCTTGAGTATCAAGTCAGTAGCGGAAGATCCCATGCTGCCAGTGTGTTACTGATATTGCAATGCTCCGACAGGCGATCCAGCAACGGGCGATGTACGACCAGAATTGCAGACTGATTGTGAGTTATTTAGTAGATTCTACGTGCTAAGAACGTATCTGACATTGGTGGGGTTTCCAGGATGCTGGTTCGGTCCTTTCGTCCTTCCCCCCTGAAATAAACTTACCCGTGGACCAATGCAGCGGACGCATCAGTGCTCAGCGACTGCCGTCGCGCCCGCCGGGCCACGTACCTACAAAACAACCGCCGAGGCTGCCTTCGGGGTACGCGGGAGGATGTCCTGAACGAGATCGAGTCGTGGACCAAAGACTTCAAGAAGTCTTCCGTCTTTTGGCTGAATGGCCTCGCCGGGACAGGGAAGTCGACTATCGCGCAGACCATCGCCGAGCGTCTGTTCGCCGATGGTCTCCTGGGAGCGTCCTTCTTTTGTTCGCGAGACTTCGAGGATCGTAGCGACTTGCGCTCCATCTTCCCCACCCTTGCTTTCCAGCTGGCACACAAATACCCCAACTTTCGATCCCACCTCGTGCCCCTCCTCCGGTCCAATCCGGACATAATAGATTGTTCGCTGTACGGTCAGATGGAAAGATTGATCGTCGAGCCGCTCCAGTCAGTCAACACCCCAACGGTCATCCTCATTGACGCCCTCGACGAGTGCAAGGATGACGAGCCATCATCCGCGATCCTATCCGTGTTGGGGCGGCTCGCCAAGCGAATTCCCAAGGTCAAGTTTTTCATCACTGGCCGACCAGAGCCCCGGATCAAGACCGGATTCCGTCTCCCCCTCATCGTGGACGCAACCAGCATTTTCGTGTTACATGATGTCCACCCCTCCCTGATCAACGACGATATCCGGCTGTTCCTCAAACACGAGCTCTCCGAACTTGCACGACGACATCTGCTCGACGGGTGGCCAACCGACGAAAGTATAAATCTGTTGTGTCAACGGGCGGCGGGGCTCTTCGTGTATGCTGTCGCAACGGTCAAATACCTCGACAAAAAGTTCTTCTTCCCCGACAAGCAGCTTGAGACGATCGTCAACTGTCCGGACCGCACAGGATACGAGGGGAAGACATCGCTCGATCCGCTATACCTCTGGATTCTCCGGGAAAGCTTTTGTGTGGACGACACTGTCGTTTATTCCAAGATTCGAACCATTGTTGGCACCGTCGTTTTGGTTGTAAACCCGCTCCCACCATCGGGGATCGCTGAACTCATGGGTCTGGAGACCAGGGAGGTCTTAGCCTTCCTCACAGCACTCCAGTCACTACTTCTACTCGACGAAGACCCGACCCAACCTGTGAAACCATTCCACAAGTCGTTCCCCGACTTCATCACCGATTCTTCGCGCTGTGCCGACACAAGGTTTTACATCTCCCCTGAATACCTCCACTTGGAACTCGTCACGAACTGCCTGAGAGTGATGAACGACAGGTTGGAACAGGACCTCCTATCACTCCCCATTTATACCTTGAACTCGGAGGTCGTGGATCTGGAGACAAGACTCAACGACCGCACCGACGCCGCACTGCGTTACGCCTGCAAATCGTGGTATAAACACCTCCCCAAGACCGAGGGAGATGTTAGTGATATCGTTTCCCGTCTACGTGTTTTCCTGGAGGAGAAATTCCTGGCTTGGCTGGAGGTTGTCAGCGCCCTTGGAGCCATGAGGGGAGCTGTTACTGCGCTAGGACAACTGATTCCCTGGCTACAGGAGGTGTGTCTTGACCTTTCCCGGCATAGTCTGACACTAACACGTGTAAATCAGGTTAACGGGAACGATGAGCTTCTCGACACCGCTAGGGATTGTTTCAGCTTCGTGACCACATTTTTCGAGCCCATCAATGTCTCGGCCACCCACATCTATCACTCCGCGCTGGAGTTATCCCCTCTGTCATCGATTGTCCGACGGTTGTACTATCATCGGCGGCACACATCCTTTCCGAGAGTAGTAGCTGGAACGATGGTTTCATGGCACGAGGATATAAATATTCGCAGCACAGGTAGCGTGCTTTATGACGAACCCTTCGCTTGGTCACCATGTGGTCAGTTTGTGGCTACGGGTTATCCGAAGGCCGTGGAGATCCGGGATTCGCTCACCTCTGAACTGCTCTCCACCCTCATATCTCCTGATTGCATCTATGCACTTGCCTATTCACCAGATGGGCGCACCCTCGCTACTCTCTCGGGCACTTCACTCACAATCTGGGATGTCCAGACAGGCGGGGTGGTAAAAGAAGTTGAGTGTGGTGACACCAACAGGGCCCCGTTGGTTTGGTCGTCGGATGGACGGGCAATTGGCATCATCCCTCGGAGAAGTGGCGATGTGCAGGTGTACGATGTTGACCTGGGGACAATGCAGTCCCTTGGCACGCTCCAGTTATGTGGCGAACCGTACCTTTGGGCCCACAACGGAGCCTTTCGGGTCGTGGCGATGGGATTTGATGGTCAGTGTTGGACCGTCCATATCTACGAGGCCAGGTCAGCTCTGACCAAGATTGAATCCTTCCGTTTTGGGACATTCGACGAATATTACCGGGTTTTGTCCTTCTCCCCAGCAACTTATCGAATTTCTGCTTCTGTCACGGTTCACAATAAGCTTCACGATCAGCTTCGCATCTTGGACATCCGGAACTCGGAAATCTTATTAGAGGACGATCGCCAGTTCTTCTCTCACTCCTTCTCTTCCGATGGGAGCCTTTTCGCAGGTTTCGCCCACCCATCTGTCCGGATCTGGAAATATGGTTCTGATCATTATACCCTGTGGAGGACGTTTTCAGGACAGACTATCTATACCCCCCGCTATCTCCAATTCTCGCCATCTTCGTCATCGATCATGGGTTTTTTCCCGGACGTTCTCAAAGTGTGGCGTTTGGATGGTCCATCTAGTGTTGCTCACCCCGATCGTGACAGAACAGTCAGTGCTCTTTCCGATTGCGGCACCTACGTGGCAACCAGCCACCGGGGTCGCACCACCGTCACTATCACCAACCTCCTTTCGGAAGCCCCTTCCCAGTTCGTCGATACGGGTATGAAGGTATCAGGGTTGGCCCTCACCGGCAATGTTCTCCTTGTGACGAACTACGAAACGGAAACGGTCACAGCTTGGCGGCTCACGGGAGAGGGAGTATTGGATGGTCCCCCAGGAGACGGAAGGGCAGACCCCTGCAGCAGCATCTGGACTATATCAGTGCCCAAATTTAAATGCTCAGATATCTTCATTGAAGGACCAACGGCGGTCATAAAGCAGGATGAAGATGTCATCCACTCTTATCATACAGGAACTGGAGAGGCACTCGGGCCAGCCCAAGCACCTCCAACCTCTTCCGACAACAAGTATTCCCTCTGGGTATTGATGAGCGATCAGCACAACATCCTCCGGCTGGGATACCAAAATTCTCGCTCCAAAGAGGGTCGGCCGGTTCCAGTGTCTACCTTGGAGGAGAGGTGGATGAAGGATGCTGAAGGGAGGCATCGGCTGTGGATCCCCCCCGCGTGGAGGCTACGCACTTGCGATTGTTGGCTCCATAACAGTACAGTCCTGTGGTTCAACTATCAGGAAACAAGCGCTTTCGTGAGGTTATAGTTGGGATCTCCTCTGGGTTCAGGTGTGGCTTCAGCACGTATTGACTCACGGTCGCTTTCTATCACGACTTCACTGCATCACAAACCTGTATTGTAATACAGTTTCGTGGCATATTCCGTTTAGTTATCAATATACATGGGAATTGTGGTGGAATCCCATTGTGTGTTTGACCCTCCTCGTGTATAAGTGTCAGCGCGATGCTATGCTGCCCGGAGTGGACAAAAAATAAATAGCGTTTAAACGGTCAATTATTGGCCATTCATCGCTGGATTGGTCAGACGGTTGTGATAGTGATCGGTATTGCCACCAGCTGCAACCGGCATCAAAGGAGTTGCAACATGGTTATAACCTACACAGCCAGGATAGCAAAGGGAGGGATGTCTTACGAAGTGTTGAACGGGCGTGAAGCGCCTGGTCGACGGCGTCAACCGGTCCGATAGTGACCGTCCGGATCACGCTTATTAGCGACCCGGATACCCGGATTGATGGTGCCTTAATGGCTGCCTCCATTATGTCACATGTGCCCTTAAGGCACCAAGCACGACCAAACATGGTCTGTGCGCATTATGTAGTATGTATAAATATGTGGTCCCCCACTCTATGCAATACATCACTTCTCTCCTCTCTTCCACCATCTCCTCCCCTCTTAAGCCTCCCTCTCCTCTCACCCCAAGGTAAGACTTAGAGTATCCTCGTAGTATATCTTGTACTAGTATAGATATACTGGTGCATGCTCAACAGGTTATGAGCCCGGGCAATGCCCCTCCCCTACTGCGCTTCTTAGCTGTGATGGGGAGTTGCTCTAATCTTACCTAGTGCCCTTTGTGGCTGCTTGCGCTATCCATGATGATGCGCAGGGGTGAACTGTTGAACGGGAAGTTCGACTCCCGGACGTGTCACATTATCCGGCTACCGCTTATAGCGAGCCGATGATCCGGTGGCGCTTCTCAGCAGCTGCTGATGTCCAAAGGGCGCTCTTTAGCAGCCCATCAGTAGATAGACCGATGTGTGCCAAACAGCACCACACAAAAACACAGCATGGTCTGTGCGCACATCAATTATGTATAAATATGTGTCCCCACCTATGCAATACATCACTTCGCTTCTCTCTTCTCTTCTCCCACCATCCTCTACTCTCAAACTCTCCCTAAGGTAAGTGTAAGGCAGTATGGCAGTATAATTAGAATAGATCTGCCTGCTCAACATGAACAACCCTGTCTCCCAGGGTAACCACCTAGAGACATCATTGTCCAACATGTTCATGTTCGTAGAGCCCAATGACGCCGTTGTCCCCATGCAGTGTACGCCTCTGACGGGAAGGTCTGTAGTGTGCCCCCATACACACCAGGCGACGGCAAAAGCTAGGCAATCATAAATTGATCCTAGTGAGAACCTCTGTAACAATGACTACCCTCTCA
>Ga0307511_10004733_pt1 | contig 13919 bp, 13 predicted proteins | sample 13_EM_MG_FD_200266 | JGI IMG/M metagenome (GOLD analysis project Ga0307511, IMG submission 200266) | Populus trichocarpa ectomycorrhiza microbial communities from riparian zone in the Pacific Northwest, United States - 13_EM | ecosystem: Host-associated > Plants > Roots > Unclassified | place...
TAGTGATCCACTATGGCAGAGTTCAAGGGTCATGTAGACGTTGTCGTCATCCTCAAAACAGTCGTGGAACCTGACAATGTTGGGATGCGCCAGTGAACGATGGATTTTGATCTCAGCATAGAGCTATTGCGAATAAGTAAACATGATGTAGCAGGTTATGAGCAACGAACCTTGGTCTTGGCCTTCTTCGTCTTGAGCGAGGTCTTCGTAACCACCTTGCAGGCGAGTCGGGTGCCCCGAATATCCCTGACCTCGTACACACGTGCAAAACCACCCTGCACATCGAGAAATCGAGAAATACTAGGTAAGCAGTGGACGTAAGATTGAATGGCAACCGACCTCGCCCAAAAATCCCACACGATGGTACTCGAGCACACGGTTCTTGTCAGTGATTACCTTTGGTGGTGACGGTGGAGTTGTCTTGCTGTTCTGCCTTGGAAGAGGCGGGTCTGGCGGAGTGGCCTTTGCCCTTTCTTGTTGTTTGGGCGACGGTGCTGGTTGACCCTGGGGTTGGTTGATGGCATTGGTGAACGGGTGGCGGCGAGACGCCTGCGTCTGTACTTGAGCTTGTGCTGGTGGCATGCGGGTGTATGTTGTATATGCGGACATTCCAAAGGCCTAACACCTTGAAAGTCCCGAAAGTTTGTAGGTTGGACTCGATGGGCGAGTTTTCTGAACGCGGCTTGGGGGAGGCGTGTCGATTACATAATCGATCACGTGGAAAGTCAACCTATATTAAGTCACGTGGCGAGCTTTCCCAATATATCCACCCCCCTCTGAGGGTCAAAGCGTACCAGAACAATGCAACGGGCGATGGCCGCCAACAAAACGTCTAAGCACATCCGCTTTGACTGGAGCTGTGGACTTATAATGGACATCCAAAATGTCTCATTCGCACACCTTTCACACCGTGCATCTCCGACCTATTTACTAAACAACCACTACTATACGACGCCGACGACCATATTTCTGTGGCTTCTTCTGATATGATATCACAAAGGATGGCAGATCCAAACACCACGCCGCAACATCGACTTCGGCACGCATTCTCCAGGAAATTCGGGTTCTCGAGGTTTATATCACTCTTGCCTCTCGTACGTTATGTCTCTGAGTGGTTTTGATCCAGAAAGCAAAACCTTGAGCTCCACGAGGAGCAGCAAGTACCTCGCCACACATATGTAGGTCGATCTAAAGAAGATCTTTCCGACCACAGTGGCTTCGGGACAACGAAGCCCCAGTCTGCCATCCGAAAGCTTGTGTCTTTGGTTGTAGGTCGTCCATCCAAAATGGCAAACGCCGTTGCCACAGTGGCTATAACACCATCTGTTGGCCAATCGACGAGACGCAATTGGAGCTTCACCACAAGATTCACGCCCAAGGGTCCAGACAGGTTCTACCTGTATGCTCGACCAGAGCAGCATACGGAGGATCCTAGCTTTATCTATTCAAGTTTCAAAACCGAGGACATAACAGATGATGTTGAAATGGTGTCATTGGACACCACAGATTTTGACGTTAAGATGATGCAGTATGTCACCCACCTTCTTATACATCTCGACTCGGTTGAGCATTTGATAGGGAGTCACCCTTACCTGAGATGCACAATTTCACCATCATGCATGATGGGTTGAGCCTTCAGCTCCCGCGTCCTGGATTTTTTCCTACTGGCATCGACTACAACTACCCACGGCAAGTCGTGCTCCCCAGTTGCACCCCATTCATTGGACACGAATGGTACTCTCCTACTTTGTTCAAGGGCGAGGACCACGACATGGAGGATGCGACGTTGTGCTCAGCTGTTGGCCTTGAACATCATGAGACAAAGTCCGATGAGAATTCCTTCGAGCGAGCACGATCTTCAGGTAGTATCAAGTCTGTTGTCGACATGGGTAGCATTGGGGATGGTGCCATATCCAACAGAGGGGTCGCCACAAGCGAGGTGTTATCCTCGTCTCTCTGTGGTTCGGGAGCCACACACGAAAGTCACCATCTCTCCGCTATCTTGTCCACTTTATCGCTTGCACAGACTTTGGATAATCCTCTGTCGGGACAAGAGTCGCTACCTTCTGAAAGTTGCAAAAAAGCCATACCATGCACTTCGCCCTTCGTTTCTGCGGTAGAAAGTGGAATAGGTTGGCACGGGGCGTCACTGTCCGGCTTTTCTAATCACGGGGAAGAGGACGACGCTGACACTGACACTGACGACGACGATGTTTCCGTCATTCTGGACAACTCTTTCTACCCACCACACGTGAAGAATGATCAAGGCAAGGGATCAGGTGTGGTCCAAAGTACCAGTTCATTTTCCCCAGTTGTTGCACACAAGGACACCTGTGGTGCCGTTCTCCTTGCGGAGCAATTTCTGCCTACATTGCCTGTCGACGGGAGTCGTAATGATACGGATAATGAGGACGGGCCTCGAAAACCATTAGAGCGTGAGGTGACTGAGCCACTCGAGGATGAACAAGACCAGACGCTAGCTGTCTTTCTTCGCCCTGACCAGGGAGTTTCCACAGGATCGTTTGAAGAATCATTTCATTCGCCAGCCCTAATTCCGAAGCAAGTCTTGCCCTCCGTCTGCGATGACAAGACAGCGCTCCAATTTTTCGAGCGTGAGCCAACGAAGCTGCTGGGGGAAGAGGAAGACAAGCTATCATCTGCATTCCTCCTCGCAGAAGCAGGAAATTTCCTTCGGCATCTGGAAGACGATCTCTGCGCGCAATTCCAGGTTCCAGAACAAGTTCTGCCATCAGCTGTCGCCGAGCCTTCGGCATCATTCTTCCGCGCGGAAGCTGGGGATTTCCTTCGGAGCACGGAAGTCACTTTTCCCTCCAAGCCTCAGGTTCCTCGACAGGTTATGCCTTCAGCTGCGAAGCCCCATAGGGCACCCGACCGTGAAACCACGGAACCACTCGAGGAAGGCGAAGTCCAGACGCCTACTGCATTCTTAAGCTATGAACCACCCATCTCTTCTAATCCTATAGACACCGACGCTCGTACACTCAGTCGAATTCCTCAGCAGGTCCAGCCATCTGCGAACAGTGGCGAAAGCCCACAGCCCTTCGAACGTGAGGCGACAGAACCGCTGGAGGAAGAACAGGACAGGCTACCTCCCGTATTCCATAACTATGACCAATGCATGCCTGCTGACTTGCTTCCCTCGTACGCCGACCGCATTCAGGATCCACAGCAGGTAATGCCATCCTCTAGCAGTGGTGACGATCCACGGAAACCATTTGCAAGGAAATTGCCAGATCTACTGGATGAGGCGCAGGATAAACCACCTGCTGCATTCATGTATGCCCAATCTATTGTTGATCTCGATGAACGCTTCATGGCACAACCCACTCCCGCCCCGCTTATCGAACAGGGCTACCCATCTGGCATAATGGCTAACACAGCCTCCCCTCCATCTTTCCCCCCCTTCCATAATCAATCTCAGCCTGCCACCGCCTTGCGATCTCCTCATACTGGCCGCCGCGTGGTTCTCAATAAACTTGGTCGCCCTGTTCGTCAGTTGACACGCGAGCAGCTCAAACGAGCGCTGGGTGGTGCCCCTTGCGACCCTCCCCCCGTGACAACATCCACATCCACCGAAAATCAAGGAAACGATGACGAAGACGAGCGTGAAGAGCGTAAAGACCCTGCAAAGAGGTCACGACGTGACGTGCGCAAGGAGCCGCCACATAGCAGTTTGGCTCACCCTGAGAAACGAGTCCGATTTGGGGGCGGACGCCGTGCACACTTTGAAAACGCCATTACACGCTTTTCCACGCGGTCCCAATACTCAACGATACGCCCAATTCTGCGGCGCACAGCTGAAGGACCGACGCAGGTAGCCCCATCGTCCAGCGGTATCGTTTTCAACCTCCCAGCTGCATCCACATCTAGGTCGAGCAAGGTCATTAACCCCGTCCCACCGCTTCGTTCTCCATCACCCATACCGAGAGGGCGGCAGTCGAGGAGGGGTGCGAATGTGTCCTCCGATCCGGACATGAGTGTTCAGTCGGATTCTGAAGCTGACCGAGCGCGCCTGTCTTCTTCCCTACTCGTAGACGAACTCGACCGCAAGAACGCATGTCGCAGACGGAATACACAATGCCGTCAGCGGCGTGCAGCTGAGGCCGCTGGGAGCGTAGTTCGCAATGCGAGACGGAACCATCGAGAGGATTGGACACGGGTCTGTCGTCGAAGGGGCTTTACTGAGGACAATTTAGTTTCATCGTTTTTGGTTGGTGTTCAGACACTATCTGGTCTGTTCTATATCTGACATAGTTGACTTGGCAGACGGAACCTGAGAGAAAAAGTCCACTACTAAGGAGGTTTGGGGCCCGGTTTAGGCGGCCAAAGACTGATCCTGTGGGTGCATAACAGAGGATACATCTTTCGATGGTATGAAGGCCTGGCAATGGATCTGAGGGGCATGCCATGTGATGACATCGACCGAGAGGTCCAGTTACGTCAGGGGGATTCCTGGAAGAATGATCACCTTCTGTGCGATTGATAGCTCGCCATATCGTGTGTTCCGATCAGTGGTGGGCATAGGGTAATGTCACGGTCCGAGGTGCGGAAGGGAATGGTGAATATATCTTGATTGATTTGATTCCGGCCATCTTGTGTAATTAAAACCAAGCCCACTTGATTTGACAGCGACAAAGTGGTACACGATGACTAGGCTAGGGTTTGGCAAAGGTTGTGTATGGAAGTAGTCCCTTCCACAGGGGATAGAGGCAAAAGAATGGTATTAAAGAATGAACTGAAACTTCACACAAACGTGAAGAGTAGTCGAACGCTCACAAGATTTTGGAAATGAAATGAAAAATTCGAAGAAAAGAGTGTCTGTCCCTATAGCACATGGAAGTGACAACGGTTTCATAAGCGCATGGGCTTTTCCTACCCAGTCTGATTCCTAGCCCGCCAGGATACCAAACAGATTTTCGTGGCATCTAATTAGGAAAGACAGATAATAAGTATCTATTATGACAGACAAGAGCCGTGTTGCTTACGCGTGGCCTTGGTCTTCGCTTTCAAGAGTAACTGCCCCCTCCTTTCAATAGATAGAAATGCCCCCCATGTCCATGCCGCTTCCACATCTCATCTGAGTCATTTCTTATTACCAGTTTGTCTCAGCACGCGGTAGGAGCAGATGGCCGCTGCCGCGGTGTTCCCAGACGAGGGGCATCGGCATAACGTGGCTTCGCATCACGGGCAGAAATTGCATCCTCTGGAAACTCTCTACCGATACGCATAGCTGGAGCATCTCCTGGAGACATCGAAATCGGCACAAGGGACACAACCGACCCAGATGCAGAAACGAAGCCACTCATTGTACTGGGCGTGAGGGGGCCTGGGGGGCTCACCGTCCCACTGTCACTTGCACTGTCATCTTCGTCGACATTATTATCGGTAGTTTCATGTTCATCTCCGCCTCCATAACCGAAATCATCCTCCAAAAGGTTCACAGGCGTGAGGGCCCGTGTATGTGGGGCTTCCGAAGACGGGGCATCGTTATTCGGGATGTCCTCAAAAGATACTGAGTTGACGGACTGTAACGGTTCTTCATCGCCAAAATCAAGGAGATCCATGCACTTTGGTGCAGGTGCAGGAGGCGGCTGGAGAAGTTCGAGTAGATCAGGGGACGTGGGCACATCGGCTGGGCTCTCCGAATCTGGACTATTCTCATCGTCGCTGAGATCGATAAGTAAGCCTTCTGGGACGGGCGGAGTACTGAGCAATGAAAGGGGCATAGGCGGGGAATACAGTGCGCTTTCAGAAATAGGTGGGGTATGAGACATGCTTTCAGGAATCGGCGGCGTGCGCGAGAATGCTCCTGGCATAGGTGGAGTACATGGAGTTGTCACTGGTATGGTAGGAGTATCAGGTGCACTCCCCGGCATAGGTGGTGTGCGAGGTGCCTTCTCAGGTAACTGTGTATACTGTGGGGCGGGCTCCGGTATAGTTGGAGTGTGTGCCATGTATGGCAGCCCCGCTTTTTCCGGTAGCGTTGGCGTGCCCATCCACGGAGAGGATTGGGCATGCGCAAGAGCTGCACTTAAAGCCCGCGGGTGTGGTTGTACGTGAGTTTGTCCATCGAGAATCCAAGTAAGAGAGGGCGACACCGGCGGTGTCGCCGGTAGGGGGCGTCCGGGGTAGTGTTTACGGGGTGTTTGGGGGCAGGACTGTGCAGACGGGGAAGGTTGTGTCCGTGATGGTGAACGCTTCGCCGTTTGGGGGATGGTGAATCCGGGCGGGCACGTCAGCAAAGGAGGGCAGGTTCCAGAGGAAAAATGGGATGATGTAGAGCCCGAGGCACAACCTGATGCCGATGAGCATGTCGCCGTTGGACATTTGCAAGGTAGAGGAGGGGGGAGCGTCTGCGACTCCTGAGGTGGTGTCTGGATACCCGGTAGAGGGAAAGGTGGACCAGACGGGAACAGCATGCTGTATGCTGGTGCACTGCGCATGCACATCTCTCGAGAGAGCGAACGACCCCGTTGTCCTTCACGCGCTTCGGATGGGCGCACAATACGCTCTGTTGCGGACCGTGCTGGGAGTGGGCCAAGACCACCGGATAAGACAGGTAACTCCGGGTCATGCTCGTACAACGCAGGAGGCGGTGGCGCTGGGGAAGATATACGAGGAGTTCTGCCGTACGTTCTGCTTGCTGAAACACCATGGTGTGTCGTAGACCGTACCTCTGGCTGCTGCTCGCGGCTGGGACTGACTTGCTGGGCATCGTCATCCACAGCAGTCCTCTCCGACAGCGTCGTCGTAGAAGAGCTAAAAGTGGACACCGAAGAAACTGAGTCTGGGGACGCTGGCGCACTCATTCGTCCGCTCCGACCAGAGTTCGTGTGACGACGGAGGTGGCGAGAGACGAATAGAGGGGACCCTCTTTGTACGTTCGATCCAGTCTGCGGTATCTGTATGGTACTTGTATTGTTAACATGATCATTAGGCAGATGCCGATGGTACTGATCGTTTTCCGGGGTCGGGAGGCGGTGTGGAGTATGTTTCGGAGGGTTGAGGGGAGGAGTAGTGGAGCCATTGGCCGTTGACTGGGCAGAACCAGTGCGCTCAAGGACTTCCCAGTCATCGAGCGGTTCGCTCGACGAAGGTTCCTTCGATTTTCGATGGAAAAGCTTGCGAGAACGACTGTGATTCCCGTGGTGAGAGGGCGGAAGGGAAAGCAAGGACGGAGTACTCTTGAAAAAAGGACTTGGGTTTCGAAGCAAAGATATCACTGACGATGAAGCTTGCGGTGACTGTGAGCGGATGTGGAAGAGTTTGGGGGGCGATACCGGGATATGGGGTAACCTGGGATGCTTCGGTGACGGAGACGAAGAGAGATCTGAGTTATCTTGTGCCCGGTCGTCATCATAATGATCGTGGCCTTCGGGAATCCGAAGTGAAAGCTGGGAAGTGTGGAATTGCATGCCAGTCGGACGACGGGATGTGGGTTGACTGAAAAGGCGGGTACGGTGGGGTACGGTGGTCGGTGATGATGCATCGATCGCCCTCAGTTTATGTCTCCTGACCCGCTCTTCCAAAGGTACCCCGTGCTGTCTCTCTAACTCCCACCTCACCGCCGGGTCGAGATCAACGAGCTCGATGCTGGATCTGTCCTCCTCAGCTTGAGGAGTCGCTGGAACAGTGTTCAAAGAAATTGAATCTGATTGATCGACGTGTTGCCTGACACCGATAACTGGGGTAGATGGGACGGAGACGGGGGCTTGGACGGGAAGTGAAGGACCAGTCTCATGAACAAAATCCTCGGAAACTAAGGTGGATACAGAAGTTGCAGTCGCCCTTTCATACGCGGGTGGAGGGGGATATTCTATCAAGATGAATCATTATCGTCAGACCTCGGCAATTGGAGCAGAATCTCACCTTCTTCGACCATCCTTGAGGGCTGAGGTGGTCTGCGCTGCCCACGAGTATCACTGAAGTAGGCAATGTTGAATTGGATCTCTTCCTCGTATCGATCTTCCCTTTGCTTCCTTGGTCTCTGTCTTCGGGTGCGAGTACTGGTGCTATCGGAAGGTGTATTGCGGGCATGGTGAGTCGCACTCTGTGCAAGATATGGTGCTGGATGGGGTTCCTCAGCAGCCCTCTTGCCCGAAGTCATTGTATAGCACTAGGAGTGGAGAGTGCAGATGGAAGACAAGGGCGAAGATGCACGAACCACGCCTTTACCTGCTGGTATGCCGACACGGGGCCATAGTAATGCTATTTGGTGCACTTTGGCTTTTATCGAGCACGACAAACCTGCCATGCTTCCGGAACATGAGCGTGTCCATTTTCGTTCCTACGGATCGTGATCAGAACGGTGTGTGTTTCGTTTCCTCACCTTGGAGCCCAGAACCACCCTACCTGAAGGCCTAACATGCCGCTGCCTCAAGGAAATACTATGGATGCCTTTTATAGTCACTTATATAATAATAAAACTCACGTGACCTCCACCTCCATCGCTGTTCGACGGAATGAATACCAACCGTATCAATGTTCTCATTCATTTGCAGTCACGACTGTACCCTCGGCAATAGTTGCTACCTTGTGACGGGACCCTGGACAGAAATCCAAACGTCCGTTCTCGATAGAACAGAACTGGTCGTTGTCTGTGCCATTTTTGATCCGACCTCACATCCAGTTCTGGCCAGGCTGATCGACGGTAATTTAACCTGCGTACAAGATGTTCACACAACTCGGACGGACACAGAAATCCAGTGAAACACTTTCTAACCTTATCATCCGTTTATGCCATCCGAGGGCGCAAGATGTTTCAAGCAGTTGCCGAAAAGATGCCACTACTTCGCGAAACCTCCCTGTTGTCTTGTACCTCCCCGTGTCTATTAACAAGTATTAATAATCAACCCTTTTTTGTTTTGTTTTGGTGTAAAAGCTCGTTATCCAGGACACAATCCTACGGCCGCCAAACTGCAGACGGTTGATGAACTGCAGTCGGTTTCGGTATCTATGGTTTGCAAAGTGCCGTGATGTAGGCGCCCCGGGTTCATGGACTCCCGCACTGCACGCGATCCAAGAAAAGTCTACCTTCCGCTTTGACAACGTGATGCCAGTCGCCACACCCAAGTCCAGACCAGGCTAGATTCGGAGAATAGCTATTGACTAATATACTAAGGAAACACACCTGGGATTCCGGACAGGCGGAGAAACCATCTCCGTGCTGAACTTTCTCTGCGTGAAAGATGGAAGAATGAGGAATGATAGATGGTTCTAGTTGGCAAGTATAATTACATCTTCGACGCAATAGATCGCCGGCGAATTTACATGTTCTCTCTAGAATGTTTCTTGAGAAGGTTAGGCGGAAGGGTAACTTGTGAAGGTGATGCTAGGTGATGACGTCTAGGGCTCCAAAATATAGTGGCCTTGAAATAAGTATGTCTTCCCTTGACCTTCTATGGACGGTTGCCGTCGTGACGAGCTAGAGTCTACAAAGCAAAACGTGGCAATCTCCGTCACACTCAGAGAGTCGGAGCACGCTTGTCCCCTAAAAAAACCAGCACAGGGTCTTAGAAAACTGTTGCCAGCCCTCCATAGACGTCTCGAGACGGTCTGGTCTCCAGACCTTGAGTCCGTACGGTATACCCGCTTCCTGTCGCTTAAACAGGCCGAAGCCATCTCCAGAGTCGCACAGATGATATACGGAATGTACACGAGTAATGTTTTTAAAGATGACCATCCTTGGGTGTAATGGTCGAAAGAGAACAAGTTATTGATCATTGAGATCAGGGGTAATTTCAACTTACAACATACACATCCCAAACACATCCTGTGACAGATAGATAGCAATAATCAACGCTCAAAATGTTTCGACTACAACAACCCTATGCATGTCGCAACTGGTCGTTTCACTAATACTCCTGGCCAAGGATATCGTCCACTTCTTCTTCTTCGTCTTCGTCCTCGCTATCCATGATCGAGTCGAAGGTGGTATTACCAGAAGAGGGTTGTTCCGCAGTTACGGGCCTGCCTCTGTAACATACAAGCCGGCATGAGCAATGTGAATGGCGGGTCAACAGAAAAGTAATGTACCGTGCTTGTCGTTTGTTCTGGCTACGCGAGGTCGGTACAGGTGTCGCTTCCCGAGAGCCATCGTCATCTTCCTCATCACTGGGGATCTGTATGACCTGCTGCTTCTTTGCAGAGCTAGGAAAGCGGATAGAAGGAGTTTGAGGTATTGTATGCGCATTTTCGAGCAATGAACACTTACGCAGCGCGCTTGGGCAGCATCCGCGTGGGTGCAGGGGTGACATGGTTGTCGGGTATATCACCATCCGAATCGTCGTCCGATCTAGACACCTTTCTTCTCCTAGGTGATTTAGTCGGCTTCAGGAGGAAGAGGAGGTAAAACCGACGAATAACTTACTTTGTCTGCTCTTTCCCCTTCCCTTTGCCTTTCTGTTTCGATGACGAGGCTGCAGAAGTAGCTGGGCTCCCGTCCTCGTGCGCACTGGTCGCGGTGGTATCAGTCACCATGCTCTGCGAGCGCCTGCAGGCCATTCCAAAGTACCACATATCCAGCATACCCGAGACCCAATGCAACAGAAACGAGAACGCATCAACCAATGTTAACTGAAAGCAAACAAGATCGCGAGGTCGGTAACCCTGAAAACCATACGTACCGCTTCCTGGTCCTTGTCTTCGGCATCTCAATCTCTTCTCCTTCATCGAGCGGAATGATGTCATCTAGGAATTCAAACAGATCCTTAAGAGCGGCCAACTGGCGGTATTCTTCCTCGCTGAAATCAGCAAGCTTGTCGGCGTATTTCTTTGACAACGCCGCGTCAAACTTGGACATGGCATTCTTGGCGGCTGTATCTCGCAGCGGTCGGCGCTGGAAGGGTGAGTGGACAATGGTGAGGAAACGATGTAATACATTGGACCAAACAGCGATGGGAGGGAACATGTGGAACAAACATACCGTGCTAAGGTTACATATCAAAAGTTTGATTGTGCGGACCTTGTCATCGTCGGCTGAGTCTGGGAGATGTAGCCGCCCGAGGACTTGACAGAGGACTTTCTTGTCTTCCTCTGTGCCATCATTAGTCACTTAGCTACCCAGAACTATTCATGAAACTTGCTCTGTAAATCATCCTTGAATAGCAACTTCATGATGTCAACTGCGAGATCGACGTGTATATTATCGTCCACTTTTTGACTTTTGACTTCGCTGTGTGAGCATTGTCAGTTTTAGTGTCAATTCGCGTATTCCATACCGTCTCTCCAACTCCGTATTGTGGTATCGGCCCACAAGGCAGGTAAAAGAATGGCGAGAAAGCCACTTACAAGGATTTCAGGGGATCTGTCCAATCAACGAACATCCCCGCAATCTGGGCGGGGGAGACCATCTCCTGGTCATCCTCCAGTTCATGCGTTGCGCGCGCGAGTTGCTCAAACAATGGCATCGCAATCTATTCTCGTATAATGGACCGCGTTCACCGAAGCATTCAGTTTTCAGACATTGAAAGGTACGACTTGTACACACCTGCATCATGCGCCGCTGATTCGTAGATGATGAGTAGCAGAAAACGGGGAAGAAATATGAGAGGCATTGTCTCAGCTCCTGGTTGTCGACTGTATCAGGAGAAAGATATGCAACGACGAGACTCTTCAGGACCTATGGTAAGGTCATCAGCATTTCACATAGCGTGCTACCCCAAAACATGGGAACTCTGGACACATACTCGTTCATCTGAGACTATCCCGGACAAGACCAGTTTCGCAAGACCCATACACATCAGCGATTGCACCTTGTCCGCATCCTCCACATTCCAGATGTGCAACAAAAACTCCACGATACGTTCGCCCTATGTTACACATCCATCAGCTGTCAGGATACAGAAATAACAAATCGCGTACGCCGACGTTGCCCTTTCCAAGGAACTCGGCATCGTGCACCATCAGGATGTCGAATACGATCTGCAAGACTCGGAGCTTCAGGACTTCAGGTGCCGCCTGGATCTGGCTCAGGAAAAGTTGGAACGAGTTAAGTGCCATGCGCTGCAGAATATCATGTCAGAACACTATTAACCCTAAGTTTGGGGTCACTGAACGTACCCGTGCGATGAGACAGCACAATCCAAGACAGACGAGACCTTTCTCGCGTAATGCGAGCTCCTTACGTTTCACAGATGGCACGATCAATTCACCAAGGATACCTTCCAGAGTAGAGTTTTCTTCGAATGTCTGTAGGTGCAACCGCGTACACCTCTCAGTATACCAAAATTAGCCTATGAGACGTGAATGGGGACTTACCCCGTTCACTCGCTCCAGCATCCCAATGCATAACGACAAACACCGCAAATCAAGCGCATCCGCTCGTGCTTGTTCTTCTGGGCTAAGTGGCTTTGCTTCCTTAGGCGGCTTCCTTGGGCCACCCTGGGTGCTAGGAGCCTCCCCAGATGGCGTTTCCCCAAATGCGGTTGCTATTTCGCCGTCTTCTGCAGCGCCTTTATCACCTTCTGCTTCTTCGTCTGCGGCGTCACGATCTCGGAGCTCGTGCACGACCTCGACAACGACACGGATGAGATCACGTTCATTCGGGGAGAGCATCCGAAGGACATCGAGACATCGCGCAACGAGCGATTCCGGGAGGGCTTCTTGCGATATCATATCCCCTATACCAACGAGACCGGGTCAGTTATCCGTTCAGTGTACTAAGATGTGCGATTATGAAGGGAAGATATACCCACGGACGAGTTGGAACATCTTGCGTCGCCCGATCTCGTCCGCGTAGTCAAGGCTGACAGCGAGTCGAAGCAACTGGGTGATGATAAATTCTTGGTCTAGTCGTGTGTCTTCCTCCTGCGCGACTTGTTCCTCAGTGAGCTCAAGCTCCCGTGCCGCCGCAGCATCGATGTCATCGAGGTACGCATTATATGCATTCTGGATCAGGAAAGCGAGATGGGTAACGACAGGAAGACAAGCATCGAGTTTGGAATCATCCTTGACCGAAATAGTGTGCTCCACGAAGACACGCGCAAGGAAAGTATGTTCAGGCGTTAGTTCCCTCCAATAGTCATCTATTGCGAGGAAGCGAGTAAGACTCAGTAATGCAGTAAAGCGCCAATCTCACCCTTAAACTCGAGATGTTCAAAAATGTCCACACGGGTGGCAAAGATGCTAAGGAGTGCATCTTCTGCAATTGTGCTTTCATGCAGATCAAATAGCTTTAGCAACGCAATGATATCATCCTGTATGGCTTTGTTGTCCTCGGCTTTGGTAGTCCCTTGCGCGACATCGACCCAGGTTCCAAGAAGCGATCCCGCAGCAGCTCTCACAGCGGGCTCACGATCGCCGAGTCCATTTCGGATGATGAGTTCCCGCTGAGCGATGGACAGAACACGGGGATGAACAACCCCGATGCTCGCCTGGTCCGCGGTCAAGCCTGTGGTCATTAGTGTATGAGTCATAGAGAATAATAAGAGTAATTGGGAACATACAGTTATTCTCTAGCACCTGTGAGTAGACGAGCTTGCGCATGATAGTGTCGGTATCCCGTGTACGAGAAAGGATAGCGGGAAGTGTATGAGGGGCAGGTGGGATGTTGAGCAACACCGCTCTTCGCACCTCCCTGTAAAACATGAGAGGTGCACGATACATACGTGCAAGGTACTTACGCCGCGGGATCACACCTTAATGTATCCAGAAGCACATCGATGGCCATCGGCTCATCCTCACCAATATCCGCAGGATCCTCAGATCCACAGAGCTTCGAAAGAGCGATGACTGCTTGAACGCGTACATGTGTCTCTTTGTCGTGGATGCGCTCGATGAGGGCTGTACGAAGGATCACAAATACATCTTCACTATGGGGAGCAATCAAAATTGTCACTTTCTAGTGCACAAGGAGGGGATGAGACGTACTCTATTTCGCCGAGGTGTGCAACCATCTC
>Ga0307511_10004734_pt1 | contig 13916 bp, 9 predicted proteins | sample 13_EM_MG_FD_200266 | JGI IMG/M metagenome (GOLD analysis project Ga0307511, IMG submission 200266) | Populus trichocarpa ectomycorrhiza microbial communities from riparian zone in the Pacific Northwest, United States - 13_EM | ecosystem: Host-associated > Plants > Roots > Unclassified | place...
CCGTTAAAAGACACCTATGAATTCATTTCCATTAAAGTTAGGTTTCTTACAATTGAGTTTCTAGAACCCATTGTTGTTTTCCAAAAATAACATGTCGACTTGTTAACTATGTGTGTAGTGTAGCCTGGTAGGGCATGTGTGGGTTTGTAAATACATGTAATTCTTTTCGTTTTATATTCATACCTAGTAGATCTGTGTTTTTTCATCAGCTGCCATTTAATTTGTAAGTGGAGAAATCCATTCGAGAATTTAAAACATAAGTTATGATGATGATTACGATGATGATGATTCAAGCTTCATAGATTGAAAATTGTTATTCTAGGATATGCATAATTGAAAATTGTTATTGATATATAGTAAAAGTAAATTTCATGCTACATATCAAAAAATTATCTTAGCCCAATAGTTTAAGTTATAGATAAAGGTTCGGGATATAATTTATATTATTCTCTAACACGCCCTCTCAAGTGAAAGTTCTTTGATCTTAAAATTTACACAGGTTCACATTACCATGTGCTTAATTTTTATCAAATAAATGTGGATAGTAAGATTTGAATTCGTAATCGCTTGATCATCAAGACTCTAATAATATGTCAAATAATCAATTAAACCTAATAACTTAAACTATTAGGTAAGGTCTCAATATATGATTTATATTATTCGTTAACACTACTTTTAACTTAAAAATTTCTCATTTATAAATTTGGAATAATACATGATTTTGTATTTTTTTTTCTACTAGGGAGTCTCGATCATATCTCTCTTTGGAATTCTATATTTACAACAACGCAAGGCTAAGAAGTTCAGAAAATAATAATTTATGTAGCTAACTTGATGTACAAGAATGAGAACATAAATGGAAAGTAGCAAAGTTTAAGAATAATATTATGTTTAAGTTATTAAATCTAAAAACTAATGATTAAAAACCATATATGAATGTGAGAACGTGCTTGTTTAACACATCATTGGAGATTTAAATAATTTTAAAATATTCCATTCTTTATACTAACAACGAATGTCCCAAGAAACCATAGAGCTTAGCTTTCACATCCAAGGCCAAGGAAGCAGTTGTCAAGGCCAATCTAGCAGGAAAAAAGAGCAACTTTTTCAATAACTATTTTCAACTACTTAAAACAATGGGGCTATTCTAGTTTTGCCCATTTAAGCTGAACATCACCTTGGGTAGACAGTACTCTGAGAATTATTTGACAACTTTTAACCCACAGACACTATTTTGTGAAGATTTGGTCAGCTACTGCTAAGGCCAACTCACTCTACTTGACATCCCATTTCAATGTTCTGGTCATAATTTCATTCAAGAGGGCAGAAACGTATTCCCAAGTTTTCTATAAAGTCCACTGTATTTTGCATGAAAAGGGGAGGGAATCATGCCTGTGATGTTTCTGTAAGTGTTTAGTCGAGTAAATCATTGAACAACGCCATTAATGTTACCTAGAGCAAACACCTAACCAAACTAATATTGCTGACAGTAAGACGAGTTGGCCAACTGCTAGAAGAGGCCGCCAACCTCCCAAAACTTGAAAAGTTGCACTCACTAAAATGAGACCCTCTATGCACAGAGTATCACCTATGATTTTGAAATTAATCACCTAATACCTGAAAACTTGAGGAGCTAGGCATGACTAAACATGCAGTGGATATGGCACTGAACTTAGTATAAATCCATGCCAATGATTCTCCACTCCTGAAGCAAGCACAAGCGAGTGAAGATTGGCAGACAATGGCAATACTAGGACTGGCTTTGGCTGCTTTCATTCTTGCAGCAAAGGCAACAACATTGGCATCAGCTGCTTCACTTGTCACATTTATTTTTGGTGACTCATTGACAGAAGTTGGAAACAACAAGTATCTTCAATATTCTCTTGCAAGGTCTGATTATCCGTGGTATGGGATCGATTTTCCTGGTGGAAGGGCAACAGGAAGGTTCACAAATGGGAGGACTATTGGTGATATAATTTGTAATGCTGCTACTAATTATCTTACAAATCAAATGTAAAACTTAGAGTTCCAAGAATTAGTGCTTGTTGGACTAACTTTTTTTTCTTGCTGTTTTTTTGTGGAATTTGAAGCTGCAAAACTTGGAATTCCCTCACCACCACCTTTCCTTTCTTTGTCAAAGAATGATGATGCATTACTTACGGGGGTTAATTATGCATCTGGTGGAGCAGGAATTCTTAATGACACAGGATTATATTTTGTATGTTTGTTTTCTCTGCAGAAGAATCTATTTTGCTTAGAAGTTCTTGACAGCTTGCTCTAAGTGCAACATAACCACACTTGTATAGTATTTAACCCCCTTTTTTTTTGTTTTGTTAATTTTCTGTATTGCAGATTCAGAAATTATCCTTTTACGATCAGATAGAGTGCTTTAAGAAGACTAAGGAATCAATCAGGGCTAAAATAGGAGAAGATGCTGCCAACAAACTTTGCAATGAGGCCATGTACTTCATTGGACTTGGTAGGCATGCTTTGACAATTGAATGTACTGGTGATTCAGCTCCTTTTGCTAGGACAAAAGAGCAGGAATGACGATTTATCTTTGGGGTATCTTTGCAGGCAGTAATGACTATGTCAACAATTATTTGCAGCCCTTTTTAGCAGATGGTCAGCAGTACACACCTGATGAGTTTGTGGAACTCCTGATATCTACACTGGACAAACAGCTTTCTGTAAAGAATACCTTCTCTAACTCTCTTTTCTTAAAATGTCTGCTGTGTTTATGGTAGGTTTTGAAAACAATTCTCTAAGCAATAAGCCATACATCATGAAACTTGATTATGCCAGATGCTATACCAACTGGGTGCCAGAAAGGTTGTCTTTCATGGGCTTGGCCCTCTTGGCTGCATTCCTTCTCAGAGGGTGAAATCAAAGACAGGTCGATGCTTAAAGAGAGTAAATGAGTATGTGTTAGAATTCAACTCCAGAGTTAAGAAGCTGATCGCCACTCTAAACCGACGATTCCCAAATGCAAAACTAACATTTGCAGATGCGTACGGAGATGTTTTGGACTTGATTGATAATCCCACTGCTTATGGCAAGTTCAACCATCTTTTAATCATTTTATCCTACAGATACTTGAACTAGCCCTTTTCCCTGAGCAATTTTTGTTTTATTTTTCAGGCCTCAAGATCTCCAACACTTCATGCTGCAACGTGGATACCACCATAGGTGGTTTATGCTTGCCTAACTCAAAACTATGCAGCAACCGGAAGGACTACGTGTTCTGGGATGCATTCCATCCTTCTGATGCAGCAAATGCAATACTAGCAGAAAAGTTATTTTCCACCCTGTTCTCAGGCCCGCCATCTGTGGCACCAACACCTTCTCATTGATTAATACCTCTGAGAACACCAAAGTTGAATCCATGGAGCTGCGGCAATCCCTGTAAAGCGAACAAGGGCTCACACATCTATCAATATTACGTTTTTTTATGAAGAGACAAACATTATATTCCATACAAATGCTTGTACGAATGATTTCCATTGTGAGAAAATGTACTTCTGAGAACTAATTCCAATTAAAAATTTGTTTGAATATTAATATAATGTATGATATTTTTTATAAAAATATTTTTAAATTAAAAATATATCAATTTTTTTTTATTTTTTATATTAGCATAACAAAATTATATACTGTCTATTTATAAATAAAACCTCAAAACCTCAACATACCCAAGAAATAATTTGATGCTTGGAGATGGTTACTTAGTTTTGCAAAATAAAATTTAATATTATTAGTTTATAATAATTAAAGTTGTGAGATCAAATTCAAGACATTGAAAATTGGATTGTGCGGCCAAGACAAAAATATTTGTCCTTTTTTTTTCCAGTATTTATCTTCTCTTCTTCTTCTTGTTTTTTTTTTTTAATTTAGCCCTCCCAGTTTCTTTAATAATAGACTTAATAATTTATTTTGAGTGGCAAAATATAAGAATCTCGCGCAATGTGAGGGAAAAACTCTGGTATTCAGTTGACACTAGTTCGTGAAAAATATGTTCGAATTATGTTAATTTAGAGCATTTAGAAATTTAAGGACCAAATTAGATTCCAAATCAAATATGAGGGGATATAGCTAACAAGTAGTGTAAGTTTGGCTGGCAAATGCAGCGGCATAGTTTTTATATTAAAATTAAATCCATGCACATGAAAATAAATTCCAAAAAAATAAATTCCAAAACTCACATTTCAACATTTACAGTAGTTTATTTTTTAAAGCATTTATTCGTTTAAAAAATATATAAAAAATATTTTTTATTTTTTAAAATTTATTTTTAATATCTACTACACATCAAATTAATCTAAAAACATAAAATAAAAAAATAATTTTAAAAACTAAAAAATAATATTCAAAAATTCGTTGGTTGAGGAACAAAAAAAACATCACAAGAATCGATTGCTCTCAGTTAAAGGCCAAAGGTGTCCACATGAGAGAACTCAAGAGAAAGGGCAATCCTATCTTTGTTTAAACCAAAGAGAAACTTGTTTGTAATCCTTGACAGAAGCCTTCTTCTTTCCTCTATGGAAGAGAGATCGCAAGACAACCTCCATTCTCATAGAAAAGAGAATCACTAAGCACCCATCAAAGAGAACAAGCAGTATACTTCTTTGGGTTAAACAAAAGGAAATTATTTAGAATCCCCAAATCTCTCAAGTCTCTTTCTTTCAGTGTGGTTAAAGCAAAATCAATCATCATTGAGCAATCTTCAAATATCATACCACAAAAATGATAAAATCAATCAAATTAAACAAAAGGGTATTTGATATAAAAAAAAAAAAAGATCTTCAATGCCCAAGTCTCCATCTTTCCCTCACTAGACAGCAAAAAGCATAAAAACAACGAAAGTAAATAAAAGGGTACTGGGAAATGTAGTGAAAAACAGAACCATTAAACCCAAAAACCTCTAACTTCTCAATCTTTCACATATTGTGTAAGAAAAATGGTAAAAAATCATATTAAGAAAAAGGGTAGGCAGGGGATTCAAAAATAAAAAGCGGGACTCGCGAGAAAAAGCCAGGATTCATACGAGGATTTTGAGATCTGCTTGTCCAATAAGTACCATTTGGCATTCTATGAGATATAATGTGAGTTAAATCACATAGAATCATAGTTAAGATGCTTTAGTAAATTGAAAATGAACAAAGAGCTTAGAGAGATTAGACAAAGGATAGAGGAAAAAAGATTATATTTACGCTTGCAGGGAAAGATGAGGAATTAGGATTTCGGTGGCTGCGGAGAGATTACAGTGTATTTATAGTGAAAGCAATTAGGGATTAGTCTTCTACCGAACGCACCGTTTTTCTTTTTTATTCATTAAGGGTGTTTTTGACAGTGTATTCATGCTTTTTAAAGTAATTTTTATTTATAAATATATTAAAATCATATTTATTTTTATTTTTAAAAAAATTATTTTTAATATTTGAAAAAAATCATATTTGTTCTTTTTCCAGTGAAGTTAAATTATCTCAAGCACACAATTAATCATAAAAGGGTAAATTACTCATTCATAATTTTACTGATAATGAAGTTTTCATTATATGCTAATTTTTTAACGGTATTTTCTAAACTAATATTAAATACTTGATAAAGGAGAATATTTGTAATTAAATTTTCACCTTTCCTTTGGTTTGATTTTTTTTTTAAAATTCAAATTTTCTTTTTTTTTCTTTGTTTTTCAAACAATGATTTTATCAATCAATGGTGGTCAACATGTATAAAGGCACTAAGAATGAATATTTTGATTTTAATTTTTATTTGAAATATATCAAAATTAATTTTTTAAATTAAAAATAAAAATTAAATTGAAACCAATTAATTTTAGTTCGGTTTGGTTAATTAAAATAAAAAACTTGAAAAAACCAAATCAGCGCAGGCCATCATTTTTGTCTCCAACAAACCAAAGAAACACAAACCCATCATCTTCCAAAAGACCAGCCAAGGATTTCGAACAGCTGTTGACGGTCAGGGGTTTGGAACCTTCTCTTGTCTCAGGTTGATAAATCTTCTCAATTGAAAGATCCCGGATAATATACACATTTTAATTGAACATAACATCTAGTGCCAAAGTCACTAAATCCATTTTATTTTGGGAACATCAGATCTAGTGCCAAAGTCACTAGATGGGAAGTCTTTAGTGTCTGATTCAAGACTGCCTTGGGAAGCCGATCAGTGAATGCCGAGTCCATGGCGAATGGTGTTTATGCGAATGGTGTTTATACCCGCAAAGTGAAAGTGAAAGAATTGGAGACATTTGTGGCTAGGTGGCATAGAAGATCAGTTTGATATTGGGATTCATTGATTCTCTGATTCACAAATCCTTGCCAAATTGTCCATGCATCTAATTTCCCACAAGTCGAAGCTTAAGTTGGGAGATCCAATCTCGAATGGAGGTTTTCGGGTCTGGGACTTTCCCTTCTGACAAGAAAAGTTTGGAGTTGCAGATCAATTAACTACATTCTGCCATATCAACTAGAATTTCCACCGAAAACAGGTTTGCTAACAAGAGCTGGTGGTTAATTATACTCGGAAGGATATCACATCTTTGCATTATAAAGGATAATAATCCAGTTGATGCCAAACTAAATTCTGTTCTCTTCTCCGGTTTCTTTTGTACAAAAATTCAATGCCCCAATTCCCCTACGCCTAAACCTCCTCCAAGAGAAAGGAAAACACTTCCACCTAGTAGAACAAACACTTCCACCTAGTAGAATAAACTGTCACAAAATTTTTAGGGTTGCAAAAGATTTCAGCACATACCAGTTTACAAGAAAACTATGCTACAGATGAGAACTCTGAGAAGCAAGAAGCTCATAGAACCGAGGTTATACAGATTTTGGGCAGGAGGAGCTGAGCTCGTGGAATTCATTGATGGGGCTGTAATGTTTCCAAAACCGTTTATCTTGCCGGTGCTGCAAGCAAGGATTAATTAAACATATTAGAAATAAGGGCTTTTCATCATAGAAACTGACTTACAAGCATCGCTAATTGATTATCTCATGCTTGTAAACGAAGAAAAAGGGTATTCAAATGTTAGTGACTGAAACAAAGGCAGGACTGGTTATTTAGCATACCTTCCTGGGAATAAACAGGTACCATGACCTGCCATTGAATCAAATAGTGCATTAGAACTTCAGAAATGGTTTTTTCGTGCCGCGTGACACAGCCAATAAATAAAATAGAAACAGAAACAAACACACATAAAAGAACAAATGTTGAATATTAAAGGAAGCAGAATCTTACTCGGGTTTGTAGTGGTGATAGCAGCCACGCCATTGAAGTCACATGTCCCAGGAGCCTTCCCCATCCGACTATAGTAACTGTTAAATGCGTAAGTTGCATGTGCAATCACATTGTCTGGTTCGTAACATGGCTCACCCTGCAATATAGCACTGCAATTAACCTTGCCAGGTCCACAAGCCCAATCCAAAGCAGCTTGCAGCATCTTTGGATCAGCGCCTTCCTTTGCAGTGCAGTAAGTTTGGTTCGTAGTGTCATTAGCTAGCACTAAGCCAGCCCCAGTCAGATGCAATATGTAAATAGGCTCCCCATTTGCGTTAAACAATCCCCAGTTCTTCTCTGAGACTGGCCCGGGTTTCAAATCTTCATTATACAGCTCATAAATGTATGTACTAACAGCAATTCCAGGGTGATTGGGGGTTCCAGTTTTGTTCAGCACATGCCTAATCAAATTACTGTTGTAAGTGTTGGCATTATCTAGAGTTGCATCCGGCTCATTAGTATCACCTTTAGATGGCCAGCCAGATTCAGTTACCATGACAGGGATGTTAGTGAAGTTCAGAAAATTCATGGCGAAGTATGCAGCATCAACCATGGCATCAAAGACATTAGAATAGTGAACAAGTGTGTTAGCATCAACAGCTTCCTTGGTTGGAGCAAGAGGCTTCATGAGTGCATAATCTAATGGAATCACACCATTTGATTGCATATAGTCATAGTAAGGGTATATATTGAGCATCAAGTGTGACCCTGTAGACTGCAAGAAATTGAGCATGGGAATCAAAACAGGATTCCATGAGCGGTTAAAGAAGGCTTGGGATGGTGGGAAGGAATCGAGGATAATAGATGAAGAAAGGGGTGTTGAAACTTTGATTTGGCGATCTAGATTGGATGCAACAAGGGCTGATTGAATGTACTTCATGGCATTGACAAGGACTGGCGCTGCATTGGGTATGGTGGTGAAAACCTCAGAACCTACACAAATGGCTGTGATGTTTGTAGCTGGGTAATGAGCTACAATATTATGCGAAACCCAATTAGCAGCAGTTGAATTCGACTGACCAATTCCTAGAAGCTGGTCATTGGGAACAGAGACCATGACCTGAATGCCTGTATTTGCAAGTGCAACTAGCATGCCACGGTCAGCATCATAGAGCCGGACATGCCAGATTTGCTGAGCCTTGAGGAGGGCTACTACTTGAGTTGGGTGAGGCATGTCAGAAAGGTCTGTTCCTATGTTAACACCAATGAATGCTTCTGCAATAAACACAAAGCAAACATTGTAATATTGCATCTGTGTCAGAAATGTATCACCAACATGTGGAAAAATGCCATTATGCAAATGCAAGTGCCACTTGAGGGAATAACCGTGCAATAAAAGTTCACAAACCACTAGTTCAGATGATTCAGTAAAGAAAACACAAGCTATCGAGAAGGGGACAGATAAAATACAATTCAATTAACTACCCCGTGCTTAGCTTTTTTCCAAGGAAAGAGGATCATGATCACCTAAGACACGCGAGAACAACGAGTCCATTGTCGCCTATAAGGGCAGCAGCTTCCTCTAACCAGGAAGGAAAGGCATCTCGTGAAGAGCATTCTTTTGATTTGGAGGGTCTGAAGTTGGATCAACTCATAATAGGAGATATTTCCTAACCATGCCAAGTCAGCTAACTCTTCAATCTCAGTATGGGTGAACAAATATACAACTACTTGATTTAAGGTATGCCACAAATTTCATTAGAATAAGAGAAAAATAAAAGAAAAACTTCTAAAGATGGGCCCAGAACAAAGTTAGATTGACAACATATAAATTAAAATGCACCTTGTGATTTGGCCATTTTGAACTTTTAGTGATAGTTGTTCGTTACTTCATGCTCAAGTGAATTTTTTTTTTCTCAATAAGTAATGTCCTTTAATTCTGTTCGCAACATGAACATGGCAAAACCTTTTCCCTTGTGGTGTTAGAAAGACGTTGAAAATTGCATCGCACCAACTGTTGTTCGTTTCTTGATGCTCAAGTGGATTGTGTTTTTCTCAATCAGTAATGTCCTTTAACTCTGTTTTCAACATGAACATGGCAATCCCTTTTTCCTTGTGTTGGTAGAAAGACATTGAAAATTGTATCCTTATCACTAAGAGGAAACAGTATAAAGACAATAGTTGGCGCTTTTTAGGATCACCAATTTTTCCTCGACCTTATAGAAATATATGTAGTGCCCAGACATAATCATACCCTATCAGACGACCCTATTAGACAATGTTCAAGGAGCAAAACACAAGTCACTCAAGTATAATACTAAACTTCTATAACTGAAATGAAGTGATCAAATACTGGGGTATCATCAGTTTCCTCGTATTTTTCCTCTATGACAAGCATGATGCTATGAACCTCTAAACTACACATAATATAAAGTCTGAAAAAAAGGCTAGGGTGACTTTGTTGAAAAGCTCGTAGTGCTAAGGAAGAACACATCAAAACCAAGACAGATTCACCAAAACTGTGTCTTTTTATAATTATGTGGTCTGATCCTACACGAGGACCTTGCAACTTCAAGTAACCTCAGTAGCAATCTTAAATGGTTTTTTATAATGAAGTAAGGTCCTACTTTATTAGAGTAATGGAATGGTGTCCTGCCTATGTTTATTTAAAATGTCCATGCAAGTGAATGGCTTCCCTCCTAATTTGTGAGATGAGACTTTAGCAGTGAACCATGAAGCGGCTCAAGGGAGAAAACTTAGTTTTCCTTCCATAAATCGGGCTGAAAATCAGATGGTCTTTCAAGCTTAAGACTTTGTAAAATTTCATGTTTTTACTTGAATTACCTCCATTAGCTGCCACCTCTTCACTAGTCTCACTTTTTTTTTTGTCGAGCATAAGTTGTCTCTCTTTATTCTTGTGTTATGCAAACAAAGTAAGAACTGGCTTCTCAAAAGACTAGTTCCTTGATCAGCCATGTCCTAATAAATTATTGGTTGGATGGTCCTATGGACAATTTAGATGGCTCAACTCATAAGTTTGTGACAAATTAACTTTCACGGACCAGCTATGAATAGCACACCCTAACCAAGTGTTTTGCTTCAGTAATTTTATGGTGCTAAGCTATAACTAGTGACCAGTTACAGCATGGGCCCACCTACCACCTAGTTTTGCTGGCAAGAGTTCAGCTCTTGCTAACAAAAGTAATGTTGACAAGAATGGTGGGTGAACTCACACTTTAACTAGTGGAATATACACCAATCAAAACTTAAGTACGATAGTAGGCAATACTCTCTCCAACTCGAATGTGAGAAACTCAACACCACGAGAGACTATTGTATAGGACTGCCTCAAGAACATCATGATTTACCCAATTTACTCTGTTGAATCAGACTAAATTGTGGAAACATGATGCCCGACAAAGATAATTTGTTGAATCAAATTAATTGAACTAACCATGTGGTCCTTAAAATCATAGTAGGCAATACTATCTCCAAACGAAACCATCATAAAACCGGTGCATAATAACTTATTTGAAATGATTAAGGTGACAAAAATCTACAACTTGTTAACATTGACACTCAAAGGCTCCGAGGCATCCTCATTTCTAGCATGGTTTGTTAAATTAGCCCATTGTCCATAATTTTCTCTTAGACCCTCAAGAGAAGAAGAGAGAAAATGAGAACGAAAGCAATGTGCTAGGATAATGCATCTATTTTTAAGCTAACTCCGCTATCTTCTTATTCTCAATGGGATTTGAAGCCATACCATTTGCAAAAACACTTATAGATATTTAAAAACCACAGTAAACCTTAATTGTCTTGGTAATTACTTAAATACAGGAAGAAACTACACAGTAGACAACACCCCAAGAAAGAATCATTTGTAGGTATTTGAACTTTTGTTTTGCTTGCATTGCTTCATTCAAAAGGTTTGATATCTAATTTTGCACAAAACCTTCTAATTATTTGACCCTGCTAGTTTGATCCATTGCTACCTAGTTTTTGATCTCATGGTCTAATACTTACCTTCATTACTAGCGTGTTTAGTAAAAAAAAGCGGATAATTTTCAGGCAATAAAAAACGTCCAACATATAATGATCTCTTGAAGGCCCATATGTCGTTGTAGTGGAGATGCTTCCCACCACACGGACAAACAGGTATACAGCATAGGAATGGGATTGGTTCTTTTCTTTTTGAGTTCTTTTATACTTGCTGTGACAAGAAAGAGAACTGGAGTGCTATATATAAATTGATACACACACGCGCACACATATCATGTTGATGCTATCAATGTAATGGTTTAATAGGCCAAAAAGAAAAGAAAAACAAACATAAATTTATTTACAAATGCATGCACAAATCCTTGGTAGAGTGATGGGGATGGACTATTGCAATTTAAAAGGCTAGAATGAAGCATAGGTGACAGAGTAAGGATACTTGCAAATGGATAAAGGGATAAAACAAACAAAATAAAAAAGAAAGTAGCATTGATGGTTCCCAACCATGCCGGGCCCAGGTTTCGAGTCCTAGAAGAGGGGCTTTAATTCTCTAAACTTTGACCGTTTGCACTACCCAAGGCAGAACCATATCCCTTTACGAAGGAACAAGAGGGTAAAAAAATGAAATAAACTATGAGCTGTAGGACAATATAGTAGCCTGTTAGAAACTAGGAGGTTACAAAATTCCCTTTCCTATTTATTCAATCGTGAAGAAGGAAGTGGGCATTTAAGGGATTTGCATAAAGTGAGGGCCAAGTTTTCAACAAGGTCATGTTCAGATACAGTAGCCAGGAGGACCCAGAGGAAAACAAAATCTAGAACCAGCTGGCCTTCACGATAGACAAACATTTCTCACAGAATGTTAAAAGAACAGAAATGAAACCTTTTCTTCCCTTCACGCTTCAGTTACAGAACATTCAGCATAGATTGAGGGACATTAAATTAAAGCCCCCAGGTCCCAACTTCCCCTCTGTCATTCCTTTATGTCCTAATTTAATATCTAACCAGCTAAACCTCACACACAAGCAAGCACAGATGCACAAAAACAGACACTGCCTACAATCTTGACAGCTTTTTTTCACAAAACCACTAAACGTTCTGCTTTACCTTCAGCTGCTACACAAAATTTTACTTCAAGATCAAATCATTTCAAAGCTTTTAATGCAGGGAAGAACAGGTAGACAATCTGATACCATTAGAGAATCCATAATATAGAAGCCGTTGAAAAAAAAGGGGAGAGAGTGAAAGCAAAACAAGAAGTGGAAGACATAAAAAAAGAATGCAGGAAATCCTTACCATCATCAGCAGCAACAAAAGAAACTTCCGCTACTAAGACCAGAAGTGTAAGAACAAACAGAGACTCCATCTTCCAGAACATTATCTATAGAAACTAAAATTTGAGACCCCAGGAAAGTGTAGAGAGAAAGAGAGTGAGTGTGAAAATGGTGCTAACAAGGAAGACTAATGAAAGGAAGTGGGTCGAAAAACAAGAAAATAAGGAAAGTAGAGAGAGAAGGTCAGAGAATGAACGGTGAAGATATCATCTGCAACTGTTTACACAGTGGACAAACAAAGCAGTGTTAAGTGTAACGCAAAAGACGTTGTTGTGTAATAAGAACCCCAAAGCCTGGGCAAACTTTAGTTGTTTGGTCTTGTTCTGTTTCGCTGTTGGTAAAATTGCTAGAAACCATTTTATCTGATCCCTCTGTTGTTATATAATTGATGAAATGACCCTTTTACTTTAAATTTGATCAAATCAACTTTCTTTGTTTTTGTAATCCTACACAATTACACATAACATTTATCTGCCTATTTTATAGGTGAAATTAGAAAGATTTTACACTTATTTTGGCTTTACAACTCAATGCAAAGACCAACTAATTAAAGAAATCTACAATCATTTCAATTGAATTATTATTTGTATTTTTTAACCTCACAATGTTGTTTTAAAAATTATTTTTTAAAAAAAATCAAATTAGGTGTTGTTTAGGTTTTGAATAGCTCGAAGTTGCGGAATAAATTGAATATGATATATTTAACTTCCATGTAATTTAATATAAAATTTGACTCAAATCATGTTATAAATCGAAGATTTACTAGATCGATAGATTTAATAACACCAGATTGGGAAGCTTTTAAATACATCTATGATGAGTTAACAAGTCAGGACTAGTGTAGGGAAACTCGTAAAATTTTTGGATAAAGGGGTTAAGGTCATCTTCTTTACTTGATTGTAAGAGGCGTAAAAGTGAGAATCGAGGATGTTGAGCCCCGTAAATTTTGTTACCGTTAGGAGTTTCTTCCTATAAATCAGAGGTCTTTTTTTTTTATTTTAAATTTAACCTGTGTGTCCGAGCTAGTTTACGCGCACCTTGACTAATCTCACGGGCTCTGAAGTTAACGACCATGTAAGCCTCTACCAGTAGCTATCATATAAGCAACTACAAGGTTCGAACCTGAAACTATAGAGAAAATAAATTTCTTGATCCAAAGTTTTTATGACTGTTTACCACCTCTAGATGGTTAAATCAGATGTCGTTTTACACTTTGGTTGGATGTGATGGTATTTGGGACCAAGTGTCTTGAATGCTGTGAAATTTGATGCTGTCATTTCTGTGTTGGTGACTAGGATAGGCAACGTGGGACCTAATTTTTTACAAGCAAACAAACAAGATTTCTTT